>Ga0208716_1000244_pt1 | contig 23087 bp, 25 predicted proteins | sample NGESurdeep092012_8_FD_184482 | JGI IMG/M metagenome (GOLD analysis project Ga0208716, IMG submission 184482) | Arctic peat soil microbial communities from Barrow, Alaska - NGEE Surface sample 415-3 deep-092012 (SPAdes) | ecosystem: Environmental > Terrestrial > Soil > Wetlands > Peat ...
TTACAGGGAGCGCGCCAGGTGGATCGCGCCCAGCACCGCGTCCACGGTGGCGGGACGCACCTCGGCGGGGCCCACCTCGGCGAGGATGCGGGCCACCACTCGCTTGCGGTACGCCTCGCTCCGGGCCAGCAGGCCTCCGCCGAGTGCCACGGGCACGGCGGACCCGCGGGGGAACCGCGCCGCGACGCCGGCCACGTGGCGCGCCAGCGCATCGGCACCGGCGTCGGCGAGTGCCACCGCGACGGGATCCTCTTCCTCCGCCAGCGCGAGCACGTCGGGCGCGAGGGCCGCGACCTGTGCCACGGTTGCGGAGCCGGTCCACGCCACCAGGTCGTCCAGTCCGGTGAGGTGCAGCCGCCGCAGCAGGCGCTCCGCGAGGGCGGTGGGCGGCCCGAGGCCGTCGAGGGCGAGCCCCGCCGCGCGCAGGGCGCCGCGCCCCAGGTCGTGGCCGGACCCGTGATCCCCCAGCGCCGGGCCGAGGCCGCCGGAGCGCACCGTCTCCCCTCCCGGGAGCCGCCCCCACGCGATCGAGCCGGTGCCGGCGATGAGCACGATCCCCGCGCCGTCGCCGAAGGCCGACTGCAGCGCGATCGCGCCGTCGTGCGTCACGTGCACCCGCGCGAAGAGGCGCGTCCCCTCGAGCGCGGCCTCGAGGGCGAGGCGCTCCGTCTCGCGGCCCGTGCCCGCGGCGCCCACCACCAGCACGTCTCCCCGCAGCGGCCGCTCCGCCTTCGTCAGCGCCTCGCGGCAGGTGTCCACGATGCGCGCCGCCGCGCCGTCGGCGTCGCCGGGGCGCACCGCCCCCGGGGCGCCCTCCGCGCGCACCAGCACCGTGCCGTTCCCGTCGGCCACGGCGGCGGTCGTCTGCGACCCGCCGGCGTCCACGCCGATGAGGATGCGCGCGGGGTCACTCATGAAAGGCGGCGGACGAGAGACGGCGCACGAAGAGCGGCGCACGAACGGCGGCGCACGTGAGGCGGCGCACCAAGAGCGGCGCACCGTGCGTCGGTGCGTCGGCGCGCCGCTTCACCGTGCGCCTCTCGCCACGACGCTCGAGACCAATCCGAGCACCATCGTCACCAGCATCCCCAGCGGCACGTACCACGGCCACGCCAGCTGCGCCAGCGCCTCGAGCCACGCCGGATGGCCGAGCGGCACCGCCAGCGGCCCCGCGAACACCACCACCGCCATCAGCGCCGAGCCGGCGACGAGGGCGAGGATCGCGTCCCCCTGCCGTACCCGCGCGAACCGCGCGAGGGCGAAGGTGCCCAGGAGCGCGCCGTAGGTGAGGGACGCGATCGAGAGGGCGACGACCACCACGGGGGTGTCGCGGCTCCGGAAGAGCAGGGCGGCCGCCACGAGCACCGCCGCCCAGAGCAGGGTGAAGAGCCGGCCCGCACGGAGGAGCCGCCCCTCGTCCGTCACCCGCGAGAGCGGGGCGTAGTAGTCGAGCGTGGTCGCGGAGGCGAGGGAGTTGAGCGCCGACGCCGTCGAACCCATCGCGGCCGCGAGGATCCCGGCGAGGACGAGGCCGCGGAGCAGGGGCGGCAGGTGGTGCGCGACGAACGACGGGAAGACCTCGTCCCCCGCCGCCGTGCGCAGCTCCGGCACCGCCGCCCACACCGCGACGCCCACCAGGAGGAAGAGCGTGAACTCGCAGGCGACCACCAGGCCGCTCCCGATGAGCGCCAGGCGCGCCGCCCCGATCGAGCGGGTGGCGAGGAGCCGCTGCACGATCAGGTGGTCGGTGCCGTGCGAGGCGGCCGAGAGGAACGCCCCGCCCACCACCGCGGTGCCGAAGGCGTAGGGCGCGGTGAGGGAGATGCGCCAGTCGAACACCCGCAGCTTCCCTGCCGCCGCGGCAAGGGCGAGCCCGCCGGGGGCGAGGTGGATCGCCACCGCGAGCGCGACCATCCCGGCCACCATGTAGATGGACCATTGCAGCACGTCCACCCACACCACCGCACGCAGGCCGCCGACGTAGGTGTACGCTACCGTCGCCGCGCCGATCGCGAGGATCGCCGACGGGTACGACCACCCGGTGATCACGGCCAGGGGGATGGCGCCGGCGAAGAGGCGCACCGCCGTGGCCAGCGCGCGCGTGAGGAGGAAGACCGCCGACGCCGCCTTCCGCGCCGGCGCCCCCCACCGCTGCCCCAGCACCTCGTACGCCGTCGTGATGTCGCCGCGGAAGTAGCCGGGGAGGAGGAGCCACGCCACGCCGACGCGGCCGATCGTGTAGCCGATGGGGAGCTGGAGGAAGGTGAGGTCGCCCCGGAACGCGATCCCCGGCACGGAGATGACCGTGAGCGCCGACGTCTCCGTCGCGACCACCGACACGAGCACCGCCCACCACGGCAGGTCGCGCTTCCCGAGGAAGTAGTCGGACGCCCCCTGCTGCCGGCGGCCCAGCCACGTCCCGAAGGCCACCACCCCGGCCAGGTAGGCCGCCGCGACTGCCCAATCCGCCGAGACCATAGGCCGCGAAAGCTACGTTCCGGGCCGCGAAGAGCTAGAGCCCGCGGCAGTGATGAGTGATGAGAAAGGAGAGATGAGTGATGAGAGCCTGGGTAGAGCCGGTGGCAGCAGGGAGAATGAGTGAGGGGCGTCCCGCGGATCCCGCGGCACGCCCCTCATCACCCATCACTCATGACTCCCAACTCATCACTCATGACTCATGACTCATCACTCGCTACGCCGTGAAGCTCGTCCCGCATCCGCACCCGCCCGTGGCGTTCGGATTCTTGAACGCGAAGCCGCTCGACTGCATCGTCGTGACGAAATCCACTTCGACGCCGTTCAGGTACTGCGCGCTGAAGGGGTCCACGAACACCCGGACGCCCGACGCATCCACGATCAGGTCGTCCTCCATCGGCTCGTCCTCGATGCTGAGCCCGTACTTGAACCCCGAGCATCCGCCCGGCAGGACGCTCATCCGCAGGCCCCCCGTCTCCGGGGTCAACTCCTCGGCCGCGATGAACTCCTTCACCTTCGCCGCCGCGGGCGGCGTCAGGGTCAGGGCGATCGGCTGTGTGGTGGCGCTCATCGTCCCCTCGTTTGAATGACGACTACTTCACTCAAGTATAGAAGGACCGGTGGGGGAGGTCAACGAGGGGAGCCGGCCGCCGCCTCCACCGCCAGATCCGCCACCTGCCTCCGCACCTCGCGAATGAGGTCGTTATTGCGCGTCGGGTAGACCCGGTTGGTGAGGAGGATGACGAACAGGTCCTGCTCCGGGTCCACCCAGATGCTCGTCCCGGTGAATCCAGTGTGGCCGAACGCACGGGCCGAGAAGTGCGAGCCCGCGCTCGAGTTCTCGCTCGGCGTGTCCCAGCCGAGGGCGCGGCTCGAGAAGCCGGGCCGGTCCACGCGGGTGAACAGCGCGATCGTCTCCGGGCGGATGAGGTGGACCGCCGCGCCGCGCTGATGCCCGGTCGCCCCGCCCCTTGGCGTCTGGGCGTCTTGGCGTCTGGCCTCTGTGGTGCCCCCCCGCATCAACATCTGCACGAACCTCGCCAGGTCGGGCGCGGTCGAGAACAGCCCCGCGTGTCCCGACACCCCGCCCATCGAGGCGGAGTTCTCGTCGTGGACCTCGCCGCGCACGAGCCGGTGGCGCCAGGTGGAGTCGAACTCGGTGGGCGCGATGCGCGCGAGCCAGCTCCGCGGCGGCAGGTAGCGCGTGTCCTTCATCCCGAGGGGCCCGAAGAGCCGGGAGGCGAGGAGGGCGTCGAGCCGCTTCCCCGCGAGGTGCTCGACCGCCTCGGTGAGGAGCATCGCGCCGAGGTCGGAGTACGCCATCCGCGCGCCCGGGGCCGCCTCCAGCGGCTCCGCGTTCACCAGGGCGAACATGTCCTCGCGCGAGTGCACCCGCTGGAAGAAGGGCCGCCACGCCGGGAGTCCCGACGAGTGCGTCAGCAAATGGCGCACCGTGACCGAGTCGCCGCCCGGGGCGAACGCCGGCACGTAGCGGGTGACCGGCGCGGCGATGTCGAGCTTCCCTTCGTCCACGAGCATCATCGCGGCCGTCGTGAGCCCCACCACCTTGGTGAGCGACGCGAGATCGTACACGGTCGTCGCGGTGACCGGTGCGCGGTCTTCGTAGTCGAGCCGGCCCACGGCGTGGAGGAAGAGGAGGCCTTCCCGCCGGCCGATGGCCACGACGGCGCCGGGGAAGGCGTGGCGCTGCACGGCCGCCTCGAGGTACGCGGCGAGGGGCGCCCAACGCGCGGGAACGGAGTCGGGAGCGGGAGTGGTCATGATCGCGGCGACGAGAAGAAGGTAGTTCACGGCCTTGGATCCTGGGGCGCGCCGCGCTCCAGGCCGGCGCCCAGCGGATAGAGGGGAGGCAGGGAGACGGGGAGGTGCCCGGAGATCGGCGCCAGGCCGAGGAGCGCCTGGGCCGCGGCGCGTTCGGTCGGGTCGGTGCTGTTCCACGCCACCAGGAACGCGGGCACCCGCGGCAGCTGCGCGAGGACGTACGGGCTCCCGAACGAGACGAACACGACCGGCTGGCCGGCCCGCGCCATCTCCTCGACGAGCGCCACGAGCGCGGGAGGCACGCTCACCGCGTCGGGCCGCCACGGCGCCGGCCGCGGCGAGGCGACGACGATCACCGCGCCCGCGCCCGCCGCCGCCGCCCGCACCGAGTCGTACGAGGCGGGCCCCGAGGCCGGATACAGCCGGAAGGCGTGCACCGTGTCCGTTCCGGAACGCAGCGTCTGGATGAAGGTGGCGCCGATGCCCGACGCGCCGTCGTCGCCGAACGCCGCCACGACGATGCGGTGCCGCCGCTCCGGGCCGAGGGGCACCAGGCGGAGACTGTCGCGCACCAGCACCACGCTCCGCCGCGCGATGTCCTGGGCGAGGGTCCAGTCGGCGGTGGTGCCGACGATGCCGGCGATGGCGCGCAGGTCCACCCCGCGGCGGTCCCACAGGCCGGCCCGCGTCTTCGCGGCGAAGAGGCGCGCCACCGACGCGTCGAGCCGGGACTCCGGGATCTCGCCGCTCTCGACCGCGGCAGCGACGGCGTCGATGGCAGTCGGCGCGTCGGCCGGCATCAGGAGGACGTCGGCCCCCGCCTCGAAGGCGAGCACCGCCGCCTGGGCCGCGCCGTAGCGCGAGACGATCGCGCCCATGCTGAGCGCGTCGGTGACCACCAGGCCGCGGAACCCCAGCGCGCCGCGGAGCAGCGTGTCCATCACGGCCGCCGAGAGGGTCGCGGGGGGCCCGTCGGCCCCGGCGATCGCCGGCACCGCGAGGTGCCCGCTCATCACCGCGTCCACCCCCGCCCGCACCGCCGCGCGGAAGGGCACCAGCTCCACGGTGTCGAGGCGCGCGCGGTCGCCGCTGATGAGCGGGAGCGAGAGGTGCGAGTCCACCCCCGTGTCGCCGTGGCCGGGGAAGTGCTTCGCCGTCGCCATCAGCCCGTGCTCCTCGACGCCGCGGAGGAACGCCGCGCCCAGCACGGCCACGCGCCGTGGGTCCTCGCCGAAGGAACGGGTGTTGATGATCGGGTTCGCGGGATCGTTGTTCACGTCCACCACCGGCGCGAACACCCAGTGGATGCCGACCGCCTGCGCCTCGACCGCCGTCACGCGTCCCACCTGGTACGCGTCGAGTTCGCGCCCCGTCGCGCCCAGCGCCATATTGCCCGGGAACGCGGTGCCGCCGCGGATCCGCATCGCGGGCCCCGACTCGAGGTCGGCGGCGATGAGGAGCGGGAGGGGCGCCGCGCGCTGCAGGGCGTTGAGCTTCGCCGCGAGATCGTACGGCGACGTCCCCACGCCGACCACGAACCCGCCGACCCCCTGGTCGTGCGCGAGCTGGAGCGCCGCCTGCATCGCCGCGTTGTCGCTCGCCCAGTACTCGCCGCCGATCCACGGCATGACCAGCTGGGCGGCCTTCTCGCGGATCGAGAGCGCGGAGAGGGGCGGGGCGCCGCGGCCGCCGGCCTCGGGAAGCGGCGGCGCCTCCGGGGTGGCCACCTCGGGGGTGGGCACGTCGAGGGGGCCGACGGAGGGTGCGGGCGGCACGTGCGCGCACGCGGCGAGGGCGACCAGGAGCAGGGGGAGCGGGGACCTCAGGAGAGAGCGATGCATCAGCGCCTTGGGTTCGTCGGTGTGGCGATGTCCGTCATGGCGATCGTTGTCGCGGGCCGGGTCGAGGCGCAGCGCCGCGCCGTCCTGCCCGGCATCGACGTCCTGTTCGCCGACTCGGCGCGGCTCGTCGCGGACCGGCGCGTCGGCCTCATCACGAACGCGGGCGCGGTGGACCGCGCGGGCGTCCTCACCATAGACCGCCTCGCGCACGCGCCGGGAGTGCGCCTCGTCGCCCTGTTCGGCGCCGAGCACGGCATCCGCGGGACGGCGGCGCCGGGCGCCCCGGTGAGCGACACGGTGGACGCCGCGACCGGCATCCCAATCTACAGCCTCTATGGCGCCCTGCGAGGCGCGCCCTCCCCCGAACAGCTGCGGGATCTCGACGTCCTCGTCATCGACCTCCCCGACGCCGGCACGCGCACCTGGACCTACGTCACCACCATGGTCCGTTCGCTGCGCGCGGCGTGGAAGGCGGGGAAGCCCGTCGTCGTCCTCGACCGCCCCGACCCCATCGGCTGCACGGTGCAGGGCCCGGTGCTCGACACCGTCTTCGCGTCCGCCATCGGCCCCCTCCCGGTGCCCCTCCGCCACGGGATGACCCTCGGCGAGCTCGCGCGCTTCGCCAACGGACGCCTTGGCATCGGCGCCGATCTCCACGTCGTCCCCGTGAAGGGGTGGCGGCGCTGCGACTGGCTCGATGCGACGGGGCTCCCGTTCGTGCGCCCGTCCCCCAACCTCCCCGACCTCCAGGCCCTCGCCTGGTACTCGGGGACCGTGCTCTTCGAGGCGACGAATCTCTCGAGCGGTCGCGGCACCGACGCCCCCTTCCGCCAGGTGGGGGCGCCGTGGCTCGACGCCCCGCGGGTGGCGCGGCTGATGCGGGAGCGCTACCGCGTGGCGATGGAAGCGGTGGCCTTCACCCCGCGCGAGCCGGGGGACGGGAAGTACGCCGACACCGCGCTCGTCGGCGTCCGCTTCCCTCCGTTCGATCGCACTCGCGGCGACGCGATCCGCGACGCCCTCCGGCTCCTCGCCGTCATCGGCGAGGTCCACCCGGCGGAGCTGCGCGTGGACAGCGTCGGCGTCGCCCGGCGCCTCGGCGTCCGGGCGCGGGCGGGGAAGGACACGTGGCCCGACGAGGTCGCGGAGTTCCGGGCGCTGCGGCGGCCGTACTTGCTGTACCGGTAGGGGGGAAGCCGCTCACGGGTCTTCGTTTGCTTCCTCTTGCCACGTCCGTATATCTTCCGAGTCTGTTAAGCTATGGACCGAAACCGCGTTACGCTCATCCCCGGACCGGTACGATCGGCCTTCCTCAACCTGGTGGACCCGGTTGCGGACTGGCTGGTCCGCTGGCGCGTCCAGCCGAACACCATCACGGTCGCGAGCGTCGTGGTCCTCTTCGGATCGGGCATCGCGTTCGGGCTCGAGTTTCCGCGGATGGGCGCCTTCTGGCTCCTCATCTCCGGTATCCTCGACATCCTCGACGGCAAGGTGGCGCGCCGCGGCGGGACCTCCTCGGCGTTCGGCGCGTTCTTCGATTCCACGCTCGACCGCCTGGGCGAGGCGGCCCTCTTCGGCGGCATCGCGGTCTACTTCGTCATCAACTCCGGTCAGCGCTGGCCCATCGTGGGCCTCGGCGTGTCCCTCCTCACCATCGCCGGGAGTTTCCTCGTCTCCTACACCCGCGCGCGGGCCGAAGGCCTCGGGCTCGAGTGCAAGGTGGGCATCGCCCAGCGCCCCGAGCGCATCGTCGGGCTCGGCGTGCCGACGCTCTTCTTCGGCGCCGGTCCCCACGGGTGGCTGCTCCTCGCGCTGATGGCCGCGCTGGCGGTCGTCAACGCCATCACCGTGATACAGCGGATCGCACACGTCTACCGGCTCACCGTCCCCCCCTCGGCCGCGCGCCGGGGGCCGGACGCCGCGCCGGTCCTCGCCGATCCCGTCCCGAAAGGAAAGTGACCGCGTGACGGCTCCATCCCCCCGCGCCATCCGGCCGGCCCAAGGGCGCCTCGGCGTCCTCCTGCCCGGCATGGGCGCCGTGGCGACCACGTTCATGGCCGGCGTCGAGAGCGTGCGGCGCGGCCTGGCCCTCCCCATCGGCTCCGTCACGCAGATGGGCACCATCCGGCTCGGGAAGCGGACCGACAACCGCTCGCCGAAGATCAAGGACTTCGTCCCGCTGGCGAAGCTCGACGACATCGTGTTCGGCGGGTGGGACCCGATCCCCGACGACGCCTTCACGGCGGCCACCAAGGCGGGGGTGCTGGAGGAGAAGCACATCGCGCGCATCGCGGACTTCCTCAAGGCGCTGAAGCCGATGCCTGCGGTCTTCGACCAGTACTACGTCAAGAAGCTGCACGGCACGAACGTCAAGACGGGGAAGACGAAGCGCGACCTCGCTGAGCAGCTCCGCGCGGACATCCGGGCGTTCAAGGCGGCCAACCAGCTCGACCGGCTCGTGATGGTGTGGTGCGCCTCGACGGAGATCTTCATCCAGCACTCGGAGGTGCATGCCTCCCTCGCGGCGTTCGAGAAGGCGATGGACGCGAACCACCCCGACATCGCCCCGTCCATGCTCTACGCCTGGGCGGCGTTGATGGAGGGGGTGCCCTTCAACAACGGCGCGCCGAACCTCACGGTGGATTTCCCGGCGATGCAGGAGCTGGCCCGCCAGAAGGGCCTGCCGATCGCGGGGAAGGACTTCAAGACGGGCCAGACGCTGATGAAGACCGTGCTCGCGCCGATGCTGAAGGCGCGGATGCTCGGCCTCTCGGGCTGGTACTCGACGAACATCCTGGGGAACCGGGACGGCGAGGTCCTCGACGATCCCGAGTCGTTCAAGACGAAGGAGGAGTCGAAGCTCGGCGTCCTCGAGCACATCCTCCAGCCGTCGCTCTATCCCGACCTGTACGGCAAGGTCTACCACAAGGTGCGGATCAACTACTACCCGCCGCGTGGGGACAACAAGGAGGGGTGGGACAACATCGACATCTTCGGGTGGCTCGGCTATCCGATGCAGATCAAGGTGGACTTCCTCTGCCGCGACTCGATCCTCGCCGCGCCGATCGTGCTGGACCTCGCGCTGCTGAGCGACCTCGCGCACCGCGCGGGGATGTCGGGCATCCAGGAGTGGCTGTCGTTCTACTTCAAGAGTCCGATGGCCGCACCGGGGCTCACGCCCGAGCACGACCTGTTCATCCAGCAGACGAAGTTCAAGAACACGTTGCGGTACCTGATGGGCGAGGACCAGATCACCCATCTCGGCCTGGAGTACTACCAGTCGGCCTAGGGGTGCTCGCGGGTGTCGCGGCGGACGGCTCCCCCCGCCCGGGGAGCCGTTTCGTCATCCGGCCGCGAACGTCCGCGGGGGCCTGAGGAGAGGGATGCACGTAGCGCAGTTCGTGGTGACCGTCGCGGGGTTCGCCGCCATCGGCTGGGTGCTCTGGTACTTCCTGGTGCCCGCCGGCCGGGGCGCGCCGCGCCCGCCCGAGGGCGGGGTGTGAGCGCCGTCGAGCCCCGGGCCGTGGACGGCGCCCCCGACGTGGACGCCGCGCCGGGTGCCGTGCCGGCGGGGCCGCGGGGCTCGGCCGTCGTGAAGGTCGCCTTCCCGGTCGCGGGGATGACGTGCGCGGCGTGCGTGACCCGCGTGCAGCGCTCCCTCACCGACCTCCCCGGCGTCCTCGACGCGAACGTGAACCTGGCCACCAACCGCGCGACGGTGGAGCTGGAGCGCGGCGCGGTGGGCCCCGGCGACCTCGTCGCGGCGATCCGCGACGCGGGGTACGACGTCGGGTCCGAGAGCGCGCAGGTGGCGGTCGAGGGCCTGCGGTTCGCCGGCGACGTGGCGCCCCTCGAGGCCGCCGTCGCGGCGGTCCCCGGCGTGCTCGCCGCCTCCGCCAATCGCGCCGCCGACACCCTCCGGATCACCTACGTCCCGGGCCTGGTGACGATGCCGCGGCTCGAGCGCGCGGTGGCGGAGGCCGGGTTCGTGGTCGCCGCCCCCATTGCCGAGGCGGATCCCGTCGAACGGGAGCGGCTCGCCCGCTCGCGCGAGGTGCGCCGGCTCGCCGCCCGCGGCGCGGTCGCCGCCTTCGCGGCCGTCCTCTCGATGGTGGCTTCCATGCCGCTGATGGGCGTCGGAGGGACCGGGACCGCCGACCTCCTCGTGCGCCTCGTGATGCCGCTCCACCACGCCCTCGCGCGCGCCCTGCCGTGGCTCTACGCGGTCCCGCCTCAACAGCTGAAGTTCGCGCTCTTCGCGCTCACCCTCCCCGTGGTGTTCTGGGCGGGGGCGCCCTTCTACGTGGCCGCGTGGCGCGGCTTCCGGCACCGCAGCGCCGACATGAACACGCTGATCGGGGTGGGCACCGGCGCCGCGATGCTCTACTCCACCGCCGCGACCTTCGCGCCGGGCGTGTTCGAAGCGGCGGGGCTCCCCGCCGACGTGTACTACGAGGCCGTCTCCACCATCGTGGCGCTGATCCTCGTGGGCCGGCTCCTCGAGGCCCGCGCCAAGGGGCGTACGTCGTCCGCCATCGGCCGGCTCCTCGGCCTGCGGGCCCGCACGGCCCGCGTCTACCGCGACGGCATCGAGGTGGAGGTCCCCGCCGCCGAGGTCCAGGTCGGCGACTTCGTCAGCGTGCGCCCCGGCGAGAAGGTCCCCGTGGACGGCGTGGTGCGCAGCGGGAAGTCGGCGGTGGACGAGTCCATGCTCACGGGGGAGCCCACCCCCGTGGCGAAGAAGGAGGGGGACGAGGTCACGGGGGCGACGCTCAACACCACGGGGGCCTTCGTCCTCGAGGCGACGCGCGTCGGGCGCGACACCGTCCTCGCCCAGATCGTGCGCCTGGTGGAGGACGCGCAGGGGAGCCGCGCGCCGGTGCAGCGGCTCGCCGACCGCATCGCCGGCGTCTTCGTGCCGGTCGTGATCTCCGTGGCGATCCTCGCGTTCATCATCTGGTTCGACTTCGGCCCGGAGCCCGCCGCCGTCTGGGCGACGGTGAGCTTCGTGACGGTACTCATCATCGCTTGCCCCTGCGCCCTCGGTCTCGCCACCCCCACGGCCATCATGGTGGGCACCGGCCGCGGCGCCGAGCGCGGGGTGCTCATCAAGGGGGGCGCGGCCCTCGAGGCCGCCTCCCGCCTCGACGTGATCCTCCTCGACAAGACCGGCACGGTGACCGAAGGGAAGCCGCGCGTCACCGATCTCCTCGCGCCGCACGGGCCGAGCGCTGCGCTCCCCGCGACCCCCGAGGAGCGCGCCGAGATCCTCGCCGTCGCCGCCGCGGTGGAGCGGTTGTCGGAGCACCCCCTCGCCGGCGCCATCGTGCGCGAGGCCGCGGAGCTCGGCCTCGAGCTCCCCGACGCCGCCGACTTCGAGGCGCACGAGGGGCGGGGCGCCACGGCCCTCCTCGGCGCGCACCGCGTGGCCGTCGGGAGCGCCGCCTTCCTCATCCAGCTCGGCGTGGACATCGGGCCCTTCATTGACGCCGTGGACACCCTCGCCGCGCGGGAGCGGACCCCCGTCCTCATCGCCGTGGACGGACTGCCCCTCGGTCTCCTCGGCCTGGCGGACCCGATCAAGCCCAGCTCCGTCGGCGCCGTCCGGGCGCTGCGCCGCATGGGACTCGAGGTCATCCTCGTCACCGGCGACGTCCGCAAGGTGGCCATCGCCGTGGCCGGCGAGACGGGCATCGACCAGGTCGAGTCGGGGATGCTTCCCGCCGGCAAGGTCCAGGTGATCAAGCGGCTGCAGGCGGCGGGCAAGCGCGTCGCGATGGTCGGTGACGGCATCAACGACGCCCCCGCACTCGCCGCCGCCGACGTGGGCATCGCCATCGGCACCGGCACCGACATCGCGGTCGAGGCCGCCGACATCACGCTCCCCGCGGGGGACCTCCGCGCCGCCGTCACCGCCGTCGAGCTCGCCCGTGCCACGATGCGGACCATCCGGCAGAACCTCTTCTGGGCGCTGGCCTACAACGTCGTCGGCATCCCGATCGCCGCCGGACTCCTGTACCCCTTCGCGGGCGTGCTCCTCTCTCCCGTGTTCGCCAGCGCGGCCATGGCCTTCTCCTCCGTCGCTGTGGTCACCAACAGCTTGCGGCTCCGCCGCTTCGCGCCGACCTTTGCGACCTGACACCGTCCCGGGAGTCCGCCCGATGCGCCGCCTCGCCCTCGCCGCCGCCGTCACGCTCGCCGCCGCCGCCCCCCTCGCCGCGCAGGCGAACGGCGGGAGCGCGGCCTTCCTGGGCCGGCTCGGCACCGACACCATCTCCGCCGAGCGCTTCACCCGCTCGGCCACGCACCTGGAGGGCGAGCTGGTCACGCGCAGCCCGCGGACCACGTACCGCCGCTACGTCGCCGACTTCGGCCTCAACGGCTCGGTGACGCGCTTCGAGGTGACCATGCCGCGCCCCGGCGCTCCTGCCGACGCGCCGCCCCTCCAGCGCGCCATCGCCACCTTCACCGGCGACAGCATCCACTTCGAGGTGCGCCGCGGCGACAGCCTGCAGACGATGGCGGTCGCCGTCGGGCTCGGCGTGGCGCCCCTCCTGCAGGGCGCTTTCGGCCCGTACGAGCTCCTTACCCTCCGCGCCCACGCGGCGCGCCGCGACAGCATCGCCGTCCCGATCTATCTCATCGGCAGCCGCGGTCCGGGCACCGTCGTGCTGCGTCGCCTCGGCCGCGACTCGATGCTGATGGCCATACCGACCACGCTCTTCCGCGTCGCGGTGGACAGCGAGGGCCGCATCAGCGGGCTGCGGGCCCCCGGCGCCACGCAGCAGATCCAGCTCGAGCGCCTGCCCGCGCTCGACGTCGCCGGGCTCGCCGCCACGTGGAGCGCGCGCGACGCGGAGGGCCAGGGGATGGGCACCCTCTCGCCGCGCGACACCGTCCGCGCGACCGTCCGCGGCGCCGGTCTCCTCGTGGACTACGGGCGCCCGCGGAAGCGGGGCAGGGAGATCTTCGGGAACGTCGTGCCGTGGGGGCAGGTGTGGCGGACCGGCGCCAATGCCGCGACGCAGCTGCGCACCGACCGCGATCTGGTCTTCGGGTCGCTCACGGTGCCGGCGGGGCTCTACACCCTCTGGACGCTCCCCACCGCGTCGGGCTGGCAGCTCCTCATCAACCGGCAGACGGGGCAGTGGGGCACCGAGTACGACGCCGCGCGCGACCTCGGCCGGGTGCCGATGACGGTCTCCGCCGTGGCCGACCCCGTCGAGAGCTGCACCATCAGCATCGAGGCGCAGGGCGCGGGCGGTGTCCTCGCCGTCACTTGGGACCGCACCCGGGCCCAGATCCCCTTCACCGTGCGCTGACGGATCCCATGCGCTACTTCCATCGCGCCCACGCCGCGCCCGAGCAGATCCTCGCCGGCGCCCTCGAGTTCTTCACCGCCCACGGGTTCCGCGCCGACATGGGACCGGGGGACCACGCGCGCTTCACGAGCCAGCTCGGCATCGTGGACCTGCACGTCGAGATCGAGGGGGGGCACTACACGCGGGTGAACCTCGCCACCACCGCGGTGGGCGAGTCGGATCTGGACAAGCGGCTGAAGCGGTTCCTAAGCGAATTCCACCGGACGGAGGAACCCGCCTACGTCGTCCGAGGGGCGTACTAGCCAGCGACGCTCGCCGAGTACCCCGCCTTCGCGACCGCCTCGGCCAGCGCCTGTGTCGTCGCCGCGCGCTCATCGAACGCGACCCGCGCCCGCCCCGGCTCCAGCGTGACCTGCGCCGCCTCCACCCCCGGCACCGCCGAGAGCGCCTTCTGCACCCGCATCACGCAGTGGTTGCAGCTCATCCCCTGAATGTCGAGCAGAACGTTCGTCATTTCTCTCCCTCTCACTGAGTCCTCATCACTCCTCACTCATCTCTCCTCACTCATCACTCATCACGTCGGTAATGTAACGGCTTGACTCTGTTCCAGGCCTTCGCGACCTTGCACCGCTGTATCTCCAAGTCGGACAACGTGGTGCGAGGTCTCCCGGGCGGGTGCGACGCCGCCTCCCCGGGCGGGGCCCAGCCGGGGCCTGACCTCGTCCCCGGCGCGTCGCTATCGTGAAGGCGTGTGCAGCGCTCGCGGGCCGGCGGGCGGTGCGACCTTCGACCGATGCACGGACGGAGTGAGGGATGGCGCGAGTAGACGTGATCATGCCGCAGATGGGCGAATCCATCGTCGAGGGGACCCTCTCGCGCTGGATGAAGAAGCTCGGCGAGCCGGTGAAGCGCGACGAGCCGATCTTCGAGATCTCGACGGACAAGGTGGACGCCGAGATCCCGGCGCCCTCGGCGGGCGTGCTGGCGGAGATCAAGGTGCAGGAGGGGCAGACCGTCCCGGTGCAGACCGTGGTGGCGGTGATCGAGACGGACGCGGCCGCGGCGGTCGCCTCGGCGCCGGCGGCTCCTGTGGCCCCGGCTGCGAAGCCGGCGCCTCCGCCGCCCCCGAAGCCGGCACCCGTTCCCGCTGCGCCGCCCCGGCCCGCTCCCGCGCCGGCGGTCGCGCCCCCGGCACGTCCAGCGGTGGCCGCGAGCGCCCCGCCTTCTCCCGCGGCGAAGCCCGCCCCGGACGGCGGGCGCGGCGCGGAGTCGGAGGAGGAGCGGCTCCGGCGCCTCTCGACGCCGCTGGTCCGCCGACTCGCCGCCGAGGGCAACCTCGACATCGCGGCGATCCCCGGTAGCGGCCACGCCGGCCGCGTGACGAAGCGCGACGTGGAGGCGTTCCTCGAGGGAGGCGCTCCGGCCGCGTCGGCCGCGCCCGCGGCGCCGGCCGCGCCGCGCGCGAGCGGCTCCCCCCTCGTGCCCGTCTCCTCGGGGATCGAGGAGACGCAGTGGGCGGCGGCGCCGTGGCCCGGCGACCGCGTCGAGCCGATGTCGCGCATCCGGATGCTCACCGCGCAGCACATGGTGCTCTCGCGGCGCACCTCCGCGCACGTCGCGACCTTCTTCGAGGTGGACCTCACGCGGGTCGCGCGGCTCCGCCAGCAGCACAAGGCCGAGTACGAGGAGCGGGGCGCGAAGCTCACGTACCTCACCTTCATCACCAAGGCGGTGGCGGACGGCCTGCGCCGGCACCCGGTCCTGAACGCGGCGGTGCAGGGGACCAGCGTCATCTATCGCCAGCCGGTGAACATCGGCGTGGCGGTGGCGCTCGATTGGGGCCTCATCGTGCCGGTGCTCCGCAACGCCGACGAGCTGTCGCTCTTCGGCATCGCGCGGGGCCTGCGCGACCTGGCCGACCGTGCGCGGAGCAAGAAGCTCAAGCCCGACGAGGTGCAGCAGGGGACCTTCACCATCACCAACCCCGGCGTCTTCGGCTCGGTGGTCGGCACCCCGATCATCAACCAGCCGCAGGTGGCGATCCTCGACGTGGGCGCGGTGGAGAAGCGGCCCAAGGTGCTCACCCTTGAGGACGGCACCGACGTGGTGGCGCCGCGCCTCCTGGTGATGCTGGCGCTCGCCTTCGACCACCGCGTGGTGGACGGCGCCGACGCCGACCGTTTCATGGCCGACCTGAAGAAGGCGCTCGAGGAGTTCCCGGAGGGCTCGCTGTGAGCCGCCAGCTGATGGTGCTGATCTTCGAGCCCACCCCCGGCCGGGAGCCCGAGGCCGAGGCGCTCCTCCGCTCCGCGCGCGACCGTGCCGCGGCGGCGGGGTGGCACTGCTGGGCGTACCGCAACGAGATCCATCCCGGCGAGATCACCCTCTTCATCGAGGGGCCGGCCGACGATCCGTCGGCGGGGCCCCACGCTCCGGTGTTCGGCGACGAGATCGGCGCGCTCCGCGCCCTCGCGCGCCGTTTCGAGCCGGTGCGGTCCCTCGTCGAGCTCCCGTTGGAGGCGGGCATCCCGTGACCCAGCGTCGCATCACCGTGAACGGCGTGGAGTGGACGGTGGCGGTCACCGGCCGTTTCACGGTCTACGAGCGGGACGAGTTCCCGCTCCTCTTCGAATGCGGCCTCCCCGGCGGCGCGCGGGAGCAGCGGCTGTCGCGCTTCTCCCCCCTCGGGAGCCGGAGCCGCGCGCTCGCCCTCCAGGAGCTGAGCGACGCGGACCTGGTCGGCTACCTCGCCGCCAGCCAGCCGGCGTGGACCTCGCCCGAACTGGGATACGCCCGTGGCTGACCTCCCGGCGGGGCCGCTCCCGGTGGGCGCCGAGGCGCCCGACTTCACGCTCCACGGGACGCGCGGGGGACCGTACCATCTGGCCGACCTCCTCGCCCAGGGCCCGGTCGCGCTCTACTTCTATCCGGGCAACGACACCCCTGGGTGAAACCGCCAACTCTCCGCCGTGCGCGACGAGCAGCCGAAGTACCGGAAGAAGGCGGTCAAGACCTTCGGGGTGAACCCGGCGGGGGTGGAGGCCCACGAGAAGTACACCGCCAAGTTCTCGTTCAACTTCCCGCTCCTCTCCGACGCCGACCGGACGGTCTCGGCCGCGTACCGGGCGCTGAAGGCGGACGGGCAGGGTCTGGAACGCACGGTGTACCTCATCGGGACCGATGGGCGGGTCCGGTTCGCGAAGCGCGGCATGCCGGGCGCGGACGAGATCCTCGCGGCGCTGGGGTAGGAGGCAGGGGTGGGGCCGTTCGATTTCCGTGAGAAGGTGGTGCTCGTCACCGGGGTGAACCGCGTCGGCCAGCTCGGCCACGCGGTGGCGATGGCCTTCGGGCAGGCGGGCGCGCAGCTGGTGATCTCCGACATCGACAGCGTAGGTGTGGCGGCGCGCGCCAAGGAGTTCGCCAAGGCGAAGATCCCCGCCTGTGCCGCCGCGGGCGACCTCACCGAGCCCGACGTCGCCGAATGGTGCGTCGAGCAGGCGATGCGCACCTTCGGCCGGCTCGACGTGGTGGTCAACGCCGCCGGGGGGCTGACGGGGGTCGGCGCGATGCTGGACACCCACCTCTCGGTGTTCGATCGCGCGGTCGCGATCAACCTCAAGACGACCTACCTCGTCTCGCGGGCCGCGGCCCGCGTGATGGTGCAGCAGCGGTGCGGGGCGATCGTGAACTTCGCCTCCGTGGCGGCGCTCCTCGCCAAGCCGTCCATGGCGGCGTACTCGGCGGCGAAGGCCGGCGTCGCGTCGCTGACGCGGAGTCTCGCCCTCGAGCTGCGCGACGAGGGGATCCGGGTGAACGCGGTGGCGCCCGGCCTCGCCCGCACCACCGAGAACCTCGCGGCGATGGGGGACGACGCCGGCGCGCGATGGGTGGAGCTCGAGGAAATCGTGAACGCGGTGATGTTCCTGGCCTCGGACCTCGCTTCGGGGATCACCGGCCACGTGCTGCCGGTCGCGCGCGGGGAGTCCTGAGCCGTGATCCTCAAGGGGAAGTGCGCGCTGGTGACCGGCGGCGGGCGGCGGCTCGGTCGGGCGATCGCCTGGGGGCTCGCGCGGCGCGGCGTCAACATCGCCATCCACTACCTCAGCTCGGAGTCCGGGGCCAAGGCCACGGCGCAGGACGCCGAGGTCTTCGGCGTGCGGACGGCGCTCCTCCGCGCCGACCTCACCGTGGCGGAGGACGCCGAGGCCCTCCCCGGCCGCGCGCGCGAGGCGCTGGGCGGGCTCGACATCGTGGTGAACGGCGCGGCGGTGATGGAGCGCCGGCCCCTCGCCGAGGTGACGCCCGCCGACTGGGACCGCGCGATGGACCTCAACCTCCGCGGCACCTTCTTCGTCTCGAAGGGCGCGGCGGCGGCGATGGGGGACGCCGGCGGGGGCATCGTGAACCTCGCCGACATCGCCGGCTTCGAGCGGTGGCGGAACTACCCCGTGCACTGCCTCAGCAAGGCGGGCGTGGTCGCGATGACGGAGCTGTTCGCAAAGCTCCTCGCGCCCCGCATCCGCGTGAACGCGGTGGCGCCCGGCGCCGTGCTCCTTCCCGACGGCTGGGCGGACGACGCCGCCAAGGCCCTCGTCGCCACGACCCCGCTCGGCCGTCTCGGCAAGCCCGACGACGTCTTCGCCGCCGTGGTCTTCCTCCTCGAGAACGACTTCGTCACCGGCGAGACCCTCGTCGTGGACGGCGGCCGCCTGGTGCGCTGATGAAGGACGAACGGACCATGACGTCGTACGACGTGATCATCGTCGGTGCCGGACCCGCGGGGCTCTGCGCGGCGCTCTACTCCGGGCGCTCGATGCTCCGCACCCTGGTGCTCGAGAAGGGCGTCCCGGGGGGCGAGCTCCTCAACACCGAGCTGATCGAGGACTACATCGGCTTCGAGTCGGTCCACGGCTTCGACCTGGCCGAGAAGATGACGCGGCACGCCCTGAAGTTCGGGGCCGAGCTCGTCACCGACGCGGTGACGTCGGTGGAACGGCGCGCCGACGGGCGGTTCACGGTGGCGACGGAGAGCGGCGCCAGCTACGACGCGCCCGCGGTCATCCTCACCGCCGGCGGGACGCCGGTGAAGCTCGGGGTGCCGGGCGAGGCGGAGTACGCCGGGAAGGGCGTCTCCTACTGCGCCGTCTGCGACGGGCACTTCTTCCGGGGCGACGTGGTGGCCGTCGTCGGCGGCGGGGACGCGGCGTGCGAGGAGGCCGACTTCCTCACCCGCTACGCTTCCAAGGTCCACATCGTGCACCGCCGCGACGCCTTCCGCGCCTCGCCGATCATCCAGGAGAAGGTGTTGGCGAACCCGAAGATCGCGGTGGTGTGGGACTCCGTGGTCGAGCGGATCGAGGGGGACGGCGGCGCCGTGAAGCACCTGGCGCTCCGGAACGTCAAGACGGGCGTGGCGTCCGAGCTTCCCGTCGGCGGGGTCTTCGTGTTCGTCGGGTTCAAGCCCAATACCGGCATCGTGCAGGGGCACTTCGAGCACGACGAGGGAGGGTACTTCGTCACCGACGCGCAGATGCGCAGCTCCATCCCCGGCCTCTGGGTGGCGGGGGACGTGCGCGCGCAGCTGACCCGCCAGGTCACCACCGCCGTCGGCGACGCCACGACGGCCGCCATCTCGGTCGCGAAGTACGTGGGCGACCTCAAGCCGCGCTAGCCGGTTGGCCGACGCGAGGATCGTCACCCTCACCAACGGCGCCTTCGCCGAGAACTGCTATCTGGTGGCCGATCCCGCCACGGGGGAGGCCGCCATCGTGGACCCCGGCGAGGAGACCGATCGCTTCCTCGCGCGGCTCGGCCGCGAGGGGTGGGCCCTCCGCGCCATCTGGCTGACGCACGCCCACGTGGACCACGTGGCGGGCGTGGCCGCCATCCGCGCCGCGACCGGCGCGCCCATCTGGCTCCACCCCGCGGACCGGCCCCTCTACGACCGCGCGGCCGATCAGGCGCGCGCCTTCGGCCTCGCGTTCGATCCGCCGCCGCCTCCCGACCACGCCTTCGAGGGGGGCGGGACCGTCGCGGTGGGCGGCCTGCGCTTCGCTGTGCTCCATACGCCGGGCCACTCTCCGGGGGGCGTGTGCCTCGCCGGCCACGGCGTCGCGTTCGTGGGCGACCTCCTCTTCGCCGGGTCGGTGGGCCGCACCGATCTCCCCGGCGGCGACGGCCAGGCGCTGCTCGCGAGCATCCGCAACACCCTCTACGCCCTCCCCGACGAGACGGTGGTCCACGCGGGGCACGGACCCGCCACCACCCTCGGGGCCGAGAAGCGCGACAACCCCTTCGCCCGGCTCGTGCCCGGCGTGAACGCGTGCCTGCGGTGCGGTGCGGAGGTGCGGCCCAAGCCGTGGGGCTGCAGGAACCCGTGCCCCAGCTGCGGCTTCATCTACCCGCTCGGCGACTGTTCCGACTGATGAGGAGTCCAGGATGATCAAGCCCCGCCTCAAGGCCCTCGGCCCCGACGACGTCGTGCCCGAAGTGCGCACGATCTTCGAGACGTATCTCCGGGAGCGCGGCAACATCCCCAACATGTTCCGCACGGCGGCCGCGCGGCCGCAGCACCTGGTCACGATGATCGCGCACTTCCGCACGGTGATGAACGAGGGGACGGTCCCGCCCGTCCTCAAGGAGCTCCTCACCGTCCGAGTCTCGCACTTCAACCACTGCCGGTATTGACTGGCATCCCACACCGCCTTGGCAAGGCGGCTGGGTGCGACGGAGGAGATGCTGGCGGCGGTGCGCGCCGACGCGCCCGTGGCGGGGGCGGGGTTGGAGTCGGGCTGGCTGGCCGCGCTCGCATACGCGGACGCGATGGCCAAGGTCGGCGGCGCGGTGACCGACGCCGAGTTCGCGGAGCTCGCGCGCCACTGGGATGAGGGTGAGATCGTCGAGATCTCGATGGTCATCGGGCTCTTCAGCTACTTCAACCGGTTCACCACCGCCCTCTGCATCGAGGTGACGCGCTAGGGGCGCCTCGCCTCCACGCGCGCCATCTCCAGGTGGGGCGCGAGCGGCGCCCTACCGTCGCGAGGCGGGGACCCGCTACTTTCCGTCTCGCCCCGATCCCCCCAGAAGGAGTGCTGGTTGGACCTGTCGGTCCGCGAAGTGGCCCGTTTGCTCAGCGTGTCCGAACGCACCGTGTACCGGTGGGCTGAGCGGGGGAGCATCCCCGCACATCGACTCCACGACCAGTACCATTTCAACCGGGTCGAGCTGCAGGAGTGGGCGGCCTCGCAGAAGCGCCGTGTCGCGCCCGGCCTCTTCACCGACGGGGACGCCCCCGAGCCCCCGCCGAGCCTCGCCGCCGCCCTTGAGCGCGGCGGCGTCCACTACGGCGTGGCGGGCAGCACCCGGGCGGAAGTGCTCCACGCCCTGAGCCGCCTCCCCGGCATCCCGGCGGGCGTGGACCGCGATCTGCTGTACCAGCTGTTGCTGGGCCGCGAGACGCTGGCGTCCACGGGGATCGGCGAGGGCATCGCCGTGCCGCACGCGCGGGATCCTCTGGTGCTCCGCGTCGCGGGGCCGACGGTGCTCCTCGGCTTCCTGGCCCAGCCGGTGGACTTCGGCGCCCTCGACGGCGTCCCCGTCCGCGTGGTCTTCACCCTCCTCGCGCCCTCCATCCGCGAGCACCTGCGGACCCTGTCCCGTCTCGCCTTCGCCCTCCATGACCCGGTCCTCCGCCGACTCCTCGCGGAGCAGGCGGGCGCCGCCGCGATCCTCGTGCAGCTCCGCGCCCTCGACGCGTCCGGCGCGCGGGGCGGCGCCGCCGGGCACGGTCCCGCGGACGGCGCGTGAGCCTCGTCCTCGCCACCCTCGGCATCGGCGTCCTGCTGGCGAGCGCGCTCGCCGCGGTGGCCGCCGGCCGCAGGGAGATCCTGGCGCTCCGCCTCGGCACCATCGGCGCCGTCGCGGGGTCGGTGCTCGGGGGCGCCGCCGCGGTGGAGCAGCTGCTGCGCGGCGGCGCGACGCTGGCGCGCGCGCCGTGGCGGCTCCCGCTCGGGACCGTGGCCGTGGGACTCGACCCCCTCTCGGCCTTCTTCCTGCTGTGCATCGCCGTCGTCGGGGGCCTCGCGGCGGTCTACGGCGCCGGGTACCTGCGGGGCTACGCGGGGCATCGCCGCCTCGGTCCGGCCGCGGCGTTCTACAACCTCCTTGTGGCGGCGATGATCGGGGTGGTGCTCGCGCGCGACGGCGTCCTCTTCCTCCTCGCGTGGGAAGTGATGACGGTCGCGTCGTTCTTCCTCGTCACCTTCGAGGACGACCGCGAGAGCGTGCGCCGCGCGGGGCTCACCTACCTGATCGCGTCGCAGCTGGGGGTCATCGCCCTCTTCGTGCTCTTCGCCCTCCTCCGCGCCCACGCGGGGAGCTTCGCCTTCGCCGGCCTCCTCGCGGCCGGCGCCCCCGGCGGGGGACTCGCGGACGTGGCGTTCCTCCTCGCCCTGGTCGGGTTCGGCACCAAGGCCGGCTTCTGGCCGGTCCACGTCTGGCTCCCCGACGCGCACCCGGCCGCGCCCAGCCACGTCTCGGCGCTGATGTCCGGCGTGATGATCAAGATGGGGATCTACGGCCTGCTCCGGACCCTGACCTTCCTCGGGGCGCCGCCCCTCTGGTGGGGCGCCACGCTCGTCGGCATCGGGATCGTCTCGGGGGTGATCGGCGTCCTCTACGCCCTCGCGCAGCACGACCTCAAGCGGCTTCTCGCGTACCACAGCGTGGAGAACATCGGGATCATCGCGCTCGGGCTCGGCGTGGGGCTGCTGGGACAGAGCCGCGGCGAGGCCACCGTGGCGTTCCTCGGGTACGCAGGCGCGCTCCTCCACGTGCTGAACCACGGGCTCTTCAAGGGTCTCCTCTTCGAGGGCGCGGGGAGCGTGCTGCACGCGACAGGGGAACGGGCCATCGACCGGCTGGGCGGCCTCGGCCGCTTGATGCCGGTCACCGCGCTCACCTTCCTGACCGGCGCGGTCGCGATCAGCGGCCTGCCGCCCCTCAACGGGTTCGTGAGCGAGTGGCTGATCTTCGTCGGCGCGTTCCGCGGCGGGGCTTTCCTGGGTGGCGGCGCCGGTGTGGCGGCGCTCGCCGTGATCCCGGCGCTGGCGCTCATCGGCGGGCTCGCGGTCGCCTGCTTCGTGAAGGTGTACGGCGTGGTGTTCCTCGGCGTGGCGCGGAGCGACGCCGCGGCATCGGCCCACGAGGCGGGTGCGGCGATGCGCTGGCCGATGGTCGCGGGCGCCGCGCTCTGCCTCGCCATCGGCGTGCTTCCCGCGACCTTCGTGGGCCTCGCCGCCCCGGCCGCGCTGCAGGTCGCCGCGCTCGCCGCCGCGCCGGTGGGCGTGCTCGGCGCGCTCCCGGCCATCACCCGGGTGGCCCTGATCCTCCTGGCCGCCGTCGCGGCGCTGGCGCTGCTGCGCGCGGCGCTGCTCCGGCGCGCGGCGGTGCGGGTCGCCCCGACGTGGGGATGCGGCTATCCGGCGGCCACGCCGCGGATGCAGTACACCGCCGCGTCCTTCGCGGAGCCGATCCTCGCCCCGTTCGCGAGCCTCCTCCACACGACCGTCGTGGACGAGCGGCCCGCCGGGTACTTCCCCCGGACGGCGCGGCACGAGGAGCACGTCGGCGACATGGCGGGCGAGCGCCTCCTCGTGCCCGCGGTGCG
>Ga0208716_1000248_pt1 | contig 22826 bp, 16 predicted proteins | sample NGESurdeep092012_8_FD_184482 | JGI IMG/M metagenome (GOLD analysis project Ga0208716, IMG submission 184482) | Arctic peat soil microbial communities from Barrow, Alaska - NGEE Surface sample 415-3 deep-092012 (SPAdes) | ecosystem: Environmental > Terrestrial > Soil > Wetlands > Peat ...
ACGGCCAGCCGCTCCACCCACCCCCCGCCGAGCCCGACGGCGTCCAGGCCAGCTGCCACCCAAGGGCCGAGGGTCCCGGACAGCGTGACGTCGATCCAGTCGACGAACGGCGCCGCGACGTCGGTGACGAGCCGGAACATCACCCACATCACCCCGAAGAGCACGGGTAGCCCGAGGAACCGGTGGGTGACGATCCGGTCGATTCGGTCGCCGACCGACCGCCGGGACGACCCGGCAGTGGCCACCAGGGCGGCGACGTCATGGGCTCGCTCGAAGCGGCGTTCGGCGAGCAGCAGGGACAGGTCCAGGTCCTTTCCGTCCTTCAGGTGACGCTCCAGCTCATCGCGCTCGGCCAGGATCGTCGCTCCCCCGGGCCGGGCCGCGACTGCCGACCGCACTCGTGGGTCGCCCTCCAGCAGGCTGATCGCGGTCCAGCGGGTCGCGGCGCCCCCGGGTGCGCAGTTCTGATCGGGTGATCCCGACCGCGACTCCGGTGACGCCAGCGCCGCCAGCCGGACCTGGGTCGCGGTGATGGCCGATTCGATCTCCTGCCCGTAGTCGACGGGCGGTCGCGGGCTCATCCGGTCTTCGCCACTGCGACCGACAGGACGGCGTCGAGGAGTTCGTCGACGCCGCGGCGGTCGCGGGCAACCACGGGCACCACCGGCACGCCCAGCTCCGCGGCGAGGTGGGCCCAGCCGATACGCCGGCCCTGCCGCTCTGCCATGTCCGCCATGTTCGCCGCGACCACCAGCGGCAGACCGAGCTCGGCCAACTCCAGCACGAGAAACAGGTTCCGTTCCAGGTTCGAGCTGTCGATCACCGCCACCACCACGGTGGGACCTCCCGAGGTGAGGAACGCACACGCCGCTTCCTCCTCCGGCGATGCGGCTCGGAGGCTGTACGTCCCGGGAAGATCGACGACGCGGACGGTGACAGCACCGACCTCCACCGAGCCCTCGGCACAGGCCACCGTCTTCCCCGGCCAGTTCCCGATGTGCTGGCGGCCGCCGGTGATGGCGTTGAACAACGTGGACTTCCCGGTGTTCGGGTTGCCGGCGAGCACGACCACCACGGTCCCGGCGGCCGGGTTGCCCGACTCCACGGGTCGCGGCGTCGAATGGCAGCCGCCATCGGACTGCGCGTGACGGGTGGCTGAAGGGGTGGCGGTACGGGCGCGCCGACGCCCTCGCCGCAACCGTCGTTCGGACCAGGGCAAGGCCGCTTGCCGCTCGTCCGGAACCGGCGGCACGACGTGATGGTCGAGCTCGGAGTCGAGCGCCGTGGCCAAGGGGATGGTGTTCACGGCTCCGGACATCACCGTCACACAGGCCGCCTCCGTCCGCCGGATGGCCAACCGGTACCCCCGCAGCATCACCTCGAGGGGATCGCCCAACGGCGCCGTGCCCACCACCTCGACCGAGACCCCCGGGACGAAGCCCATTTCGACCAGCCGCCGCTGAACGACCTGCGGACCCACCACCCGCACCACCGAGCCGGCCTCGGACGGATGGAGACTGCTCAACGGTTGGTCACTCATCGGGGTCCCTACACAACGTGCCTATCGCAAAATTGCGCTTTCTTAGGTTTGCCTCTCCAACCTCTCAGGCCGCCATCTTCCGCGGAAGGGCCGAAAGGCCCGTCGCCCTGCCGCCCCGGAGCGGCCGGGGGTCAGTTGGGAGTGGCATTCACCATCAAGGTTCGACATGGCTTTGCTGACCGACGAGGGTGCGTCGCCCAGGGGCGAAGCCGGAACGCGCAGACAGAGCGGCGATGACCCTCGTGACGCTCGGCTTCGCAACCGGCCGCCACCTGCCAAGACTCCGCTCGCCGATGGCAAGAAGGCGCTCGGGCAGGTCCGCAACGGCCCTCGCCGGGATCAATGAACCGTGCCGTCCATGATCAACGAAACGGGCGTTGATCTGCGGTAAGGCAGTACTTCCTTACCGGTGCCGGGCCGATCTCAGGACTACTCGTCCGAGGAGAATGCCCGGGGCCCGCGGCCCGTCCAGCCGTCGCTGATCCTGGTCGGGATACGGCTGGATCGCAGTGCTTCGCAGGAAGTCATGACCGCTGTTCTCGAGATGGCGTCGATCACCGAATGCAGCGTCGTCGGCTGCTCCTAAAACGATCATTCCGGATGCAATGCATTCGCCGTGACGATCGGCGGGTCGGGCGCGTCCGCGGAGTGCGCGACATTCATTCCGCTGTCCGCCAAGGGCGGACTGAGCAAGGTCGTCGGTCATGTCGGCGCCTGCCAACGGGCTGATTGCGTGCACAACGAGTCACTGGAATGTTCGGCCACGTCGGTGCGGATCGGCGCGGGCTCGGACACCGCTGACTGCCTGACTTTTCAGCCTCGCTGATCAGCCAGCGCCAATCCGGCCGTCCTCCGCTGCGCGCGTCGCGGCCGGCCGGCCGGCCGAAACCTCCAGTCCGTCCAGCAATCGGGCGAGGCCGAACTCGAACAACGATTCCAGCGTGAGGTCGAGGTCCTCGTCCTGCGCGAGTTCGGCGAACATCGGGAACTCTCCGGACGCCACGATGCCCGTCATCACCGCGTCCTGCGAGGCCATCCATTCGTGACTGGTGATGCCGGTGTCCTGCTCCGCCTGGGCCTCGGGTTCGAGGTTGATGGCGGTCCCGCGGACGTAGTTGGCCAGGGTGACCGCCATGTGCAGCCGCTCGTTCACGTCCAGACCCAGGTCGGCGAGAATGGCCATCGCCCACTCGGTGTGGGCCATCGCACTGGGGATGAGCTGCGGGCGGGTCATCGAGACCCACTGCGCCAGCCAGGGGTGGCGTTGATAGGTGGACCATTGCAGCCGGCACAACGCCTCCAACCCGGCCCGCCCATCGGCCGGCCTGGCAGGCAGTGGATAGCGCGCGAAGGTGGCCTGGACCATCAGCATCAGCAGGTCGTCCTTGTCGCGGACGTGTCGGTACAGCGACATGGTCGCGGTGCCCAGTTCGGCAGCGACCCGGCGCATGGACAGCGCGGCCAGTCCCTCGGCATCGGCGACCTCGATCGCGGTGGCGACCACCCGCGACCGGCTGAGCGCGTGCTCCGACACCGCCGGCGGGCCGGAGTGCGGTGACGGTGATGGCGACAGCGACGGTTCGATCGGTACCTGCGACGGTTCGATCGGTGCCGGGTCGCCGCCCGGGCGTCCGGATCCCACCACGGTCCCGATGCCCGGTACGGCGTGCACCAGGCCCTGGCGCCGCAGTGCGGTCAGCACTCTGGTGGCGGTTGCCATGGCAACCCCCCATTCCCGGACGATCTGCCGCGTCGACGGCACCCGATCACCGCGGGCAAGCTCGCCGGTCCTGATCCGCCTGGCAATCTCCGCGGCTATCTGCCCGGACACCGACTCGATGGCTGCGTCAACGTCCGTCAACGGTCCCCCTCTCGACACCCCGGCGCACTAGTGCACCAGAAACCCTAGCGTAGCAGCCTGCCCGACCGATCGTGCACAGCCAGTCGGGCGCACTCCCCGGTGCGGTGCACTACTGCCGCACTATCCCCTGCAGTGCAAGTCTTTCGGCCCGCGACGGATTGTCCCTTGCGCTTGCCCGGAGACAGCGTTTACGGTGTACGCACATACGCAATACACTGTACGCACGGCGCCGAATCTGACTGTTGTGAATCTGACTGTTGTGAATCCCACGGAGGAGTGCTCCCATGACCCATCGAGACCACGAGCAGCAACCCGCGATCGAGGCACAAGGCCTGGCCAAGACCTACGGCGCACTGCGCGTCCTGGACGGCGTCGACCTGACGGTGCCACGGGGCACCGTGTTCGCCCTGCTCGGGCCGAACGGCGCCGGCAAGACAACCACCGTGCGCATCCTGGCCACCTTGCTCCGCCCCGATGCCGGCCGGGCCAGGGTCGCCGGTTTCGACATCGCGCGGGAGCGGCGTCATGTTCGGCGGAGCATCAGCCTGACCGGACAGAACGTCGCCATCGACGAGCTGCAGACCGGCGAGGAGAACCTCCGGATGATGGCCCGATTGACGGGGCTGACCGGCAGGCAGTCCCGCCGCCGGGCCGGTGAAATACTGGAGCGGTTCGATCTGCACGGCGCGGGCCGACGTCGGGTGGCGACCTATTCCGGTGGCATGCGCCGGCGCCTCGACCTGGCAGCCGGCCTCATCGGGTCCCCATCGGTGATCTTCCTCGACGAACCGACCACGGGCCTCGACCTGCACAGTCGGCAGACCATGTGGGAGGTGATCGCCGACCAGGTCAGGAATGGGGTGAGCGTCCTGCTGACCACCCAGTACCTGGAAGAGGCCGACCAACTCGCCGACACCATCGCCGTTGTCGAGGGTGGACGGGTGGTCGCGACCGGCACGCCGGCCGCGCTCAAGCAGCAGATCGCCGACCAGCGGCTGGATCTCACCCTCGCCGACGACGGTGCCTTCCGGCGGGTGGTGGACCGGCTGGGCGGCCGGGTGATCACCGCGGACCCGGTCCGGCGGATGGTCAGCGTGCCAACCGACGGTGCCGCGGCAGGCATCCGCGTCCTGCTGGACGAGGTCGATCCCGGTGGGGCCGGAATCTCCCGGTTCGCGGTGCACACGGCGACGTTGGACGACGTCTTCCTGGCGCTCACCGGCAGCCGGCCGCAGCGACCGGACGCCGACCGGAGCACCACCGACCGGACAGCCACCGACCGGAATGATCCGGAGCCGGCCCATGTCTGACGTCACGATGCTGGAATCACCCGCCGGCCAACGAGGTTCGCTGACGACCCTGGTCAACGACTCGCTGGCCATGGTCGGCCGTTGCGTGCGGCTCAGCCGGCGCAATGTGGAGGTGCTGCTGACCTCGCTGATGCTGCCGGTCATCCTGATGCTGTTGTTCGTCTACCTGTTCGGCGGGGCGATGAACACCGGCGGCCCCTATGTTTCCTATGTGGTGCCAGGGGTTCTGGTGCTGTGCGCGGGATTCGGCTCGGCGAGCACCGCGGTGGCGGTCAGCCAGGACATGCACGGCGGGATCATGGACCGGTTCCGGTCGCTGGATGTGAGCGGCGCCGCCGTGCTGGCCGGCCACGTGACGGCCAGCCTGGTGCGCAATGTCGCGTCGACGGTGCTGGTCTTCGGGGTCGCCTTCCTCATCGGCTTTCGCTCGGACGCCGGGCCACTCGGCTGGCTGGCCGCCGGCGGGATCCTGCTGCTGTTCATCCTGACCATCTCCTGGCTGGCCGCGCTGGTCGGGTTGTTGGCCCGAACGCCGGAGGCGGCCAACGGTTTCACCTTCATCCTGATGTTCCTGCCCTATGCCAGCAGCGCTTTCGTCCCGATCGCCACCATGCCGACGTGGTTGCAAGGCTTTTCGGGCCACCAGCCGATCACCCCGATCATCGCGAGCGTCCGCGGCCTGCTGAACGGCACCCCGGTCGGGAATGCCCCCTGGCTGGCCATCGCCTGGTGCGCAGCCATTCTCGCGGTGTCGGTGGCGCTGTCCGGGATGGCATTCTCGCGCCGTACCCGCTGACGCTCAGCGTGCGCTGCCGCTGCGAACGGCCATGCTGGCGAGTGCCGTTGGGCGGATGACCGTCAGGCGAACAGGGCCTTCCCGAACCAATCGCCCGGCCCACTCACACCGGGCGGACAGGCCCATAGCCCGCCGCCGATGTGCGCGATGTACTCGTTGAGCAGGTCGGACTTCCCGAGCTGGCTCTGGATGACCTTGAACTGGGCGTGCGGGTCCCGCTGGAACGCGATGAAGAACAGCCCGGCGGCGAGTTTGCCGGTGTCCGGGTCCTGGCCGTCGGTGTAGTTGTAGCCGCGGCGGAGGAGCCGGATACCGCCGTTCTGGTCCGGCGACGCCAACCTGACATGGGCATTGACGTCGACCGCGAGTTCACCGGTCTCGGTGGTCTTGGTGTAGTCGATCGGGGTGAATTCCTCGCCGCCGGTGACCGGGGCGCCGGACACCTTGTGCCGGGCGAAGATCAGTTCCTGATCGGTCAGCGGATCGGTGTCCCAGGACTCGATCTCCATCCGGATCTTGCGGGCGACAAGGTACGACCCGTCCACCATCCAGGCCGTCTCCGCGGCAATGGTGGCGGTGGGGCCGGTCGTGGAGGGGCCGGTGGTGGTGGCATCGGCCGGGACCCACACGTGCTGGTCGAGCGCTGCGGTGTCGTCGGCGTGGATGTTGTTGGTGCCGTCCTTGAAGCCCATCAGATTCCGCGGCGTGGTCTGCCCGGCGCCGGTGGCCGAAGCCCGGCCGAAGCCCAACTGCGACCACTTGAGCACAGCGGTCCCGCGGGCGGCCCTGACCAGGTTGCGGACCGCGTGGAACACCACCTGCGGATCATTCGCGCACGCCTGGATGCACAGGTCGCCGTCGGAGATCGCCGGTTTCATCACGGCGTCGCCAGGGATGGTGCCGAACGGGGTCAGTTCGGCCGGCATCCGGTCGGCAAGGCCGAATCGCTCGTCGAACAGGCTGGGTCCGAACCCGACGGTGATGGTCAGTGAGTTCGGCCCCAGGTCCAAGGCCTCGCCGGTTTCGAACGGTGGCTGCTCGGTCCTGACCGGTGAGTCGCTGACCGTCTTCCCGGCCGTGAGTCGGGCCGCGTTGGCCGCCCACCGGCCGAGCATCCGTTGCAGTTCCTGGACGTCGGTGGTGGTCACGTCCAGCGCGGCGAACATCAGCCGCTCCTGCTGGGCGGTGGTGATCCCCGCCTGCCGGGTGCCGTAGAACGGCACCACCGCCAACGCACCGTCGATCGCCCCGCTGGCGGTCGACGCCTCCTGCGACCCGCTCGCGGCGTCGTTGGCGGACGTGATCCCGTAACCGGTGACCACCGCCGCGCCGGCCGCCAACCCGACACCGGCGGCGGCGGCTCCGCCGAGGAACCGCCGCCGTGACGTACCTGGGGACGTGCCCTGATCAGTCATATCCGTCCTCGAAGGTGATGCGCGCTAGTTGGTGATCTTCGCCGAGATCGCCGACAACGGTTCCTGGACAACGAGCAACGCGTCGGTCAGCGCCTTCTTGTCCTCGACCGTCAACTTGTCGTACGGGGTCCACTCGCCCAGACCGCTCGGATCCCGGTACTGGTCCAGCACGGCGGTGAGCGCATCGAAGCCCCCGCGATCTGCGGGACAAGGGTCGGGTCGATCTGGTCGAGCGCCGGCTTCAGGGTGGCGAAGGCCTGCAGGGACCCCTCGACGTTGGCCTGGAAATCGAGCAGGTCGATCCGCGAGTACGCCTCCTCCTCGCCGGTGATCTTCGACGCCAGCACCTCGTCGAGCAGGGTGGCCGACCCGTTCGCGATCTCGAACGCCTGATAGCCGCCCGCGGTCCCGGCAGCGGTGGCCGCCGACAGCTTTGCCGCCTCGGCCTGCAGGCTGGTGATGTCGGTGATCAGCTGGTCGGCCAGTTCGCTCAGCCCCTCGGTGCTCTGTTTCTCGAACAGGCCCTGCTCGATGGGGTGGAACCCGGTCCAGGTGGTGCCTGCCTCGACGTCACCGATCCGAAGGTCGATCGCCGGGTCCAGGTCGGGAAACGACTCGGCGACCGGCTCGATCCGCTCATAGAACGGGCGGGCCTTGACGTAAGCGGCCTGCGCCGCCGCCAGGTCACCCGCTTTGATCGCCGCGGCCAACTCCTGCACCGGAACCAGCAGGAAGGTGATCTGGTCATCGACGTAGGCGGCGTAGTCGACCGTCGCCTGTTCCAACAACGCGGTCAGATCGGCGGATTGGGCGGCTGCCTCGCCGGTGACGGTGAACGGCGTCCGCTCGGTGGCCGCGCCCGGGCAGAACACCTCGTACGTCCCGCCATCCAGGCGCGCCGAGAACGTGCTGTCGAACCCGGGGGCCAGGTTCTCCCGTTCCCCGACGATCCGCTGGTCGGAGACCAGTTCCACCTCTGTCACGCTCAGCGCATCCACGTTGGTGATGACGAAGGTGACCTGACCGGCCGGGACGGTGTCCGGTGTCGCGACGCAACCGCCTGCCTCGGTGACGGTGACCGTGACCTCGCCTGGCGCTGCCGAGTCCGCCCCTGTGGAGTCAGCCCCTGTGGAGTCAGCCCCTGTGGAGTCAGCCCCAGCAGAGGCCGCCGATGATGCTGCCGCACTGGACGTCTCCGATGAGCCTGACGAGTTCTGTGCACTGGAACCGCAGCCGGCCAACGCCAACGCGCCGGTAGTGAGCAGGACCGCCGGCCACAGGCGTGGCTGCCGTAACGACACGTCGTGTTCTCCCAGGGTGATTCGACGCGCCAATAGCGCCGGCGCCCGGTGGACACGCGGTCGGATCGAACCGCGCTGGTTACTGCGGTGTGGTCAGCCGCCTGGTGGCCGGCCAACCGCTCTGCGAGACCGGGCTCCGCCTCGCGCCCGCCGGGGCGTATTTGGTTAGCCTGACCTATCCCCGAACCATACAGCCGAACTCACGCCCGGCAGAACCGGCCGACCTGAGCAGGACCTGGGAGGTTGCCTGTCGCGCCGCGACGGCCGGAATCCTCTGCCAACCCGAAGGCACCCCGTCACCGCTGGACGCCGCGGGAACGCCCCGCTCCGGCGGAGCACCAGCAGGGTTGGGCCCACGTTGCCCGGGGCGGCCCGGCGAGCGTTCCCGCAATGGTTGTCCCTGCCGTCGGTCGCTCCTGGCCCCGGCAAGTGGCCCTCACGGTCAGCGGACCCGCGACTGCCGCAGCACCCCGAGCAACTCCTCGTACGGGCCGACCAGGTAGGCCACGTCGCCGGCCTCGAACCGGGTGATGCGGTGCAGGGGGTGCTCCAACAGCCCGCTGGAGTGGCGGACCAGCGCGACCACCCTGGTGTTCGCGGACAGCCGGTCCATGGTCAGTCCGGCCAGCCCGCTGTCCGGCTCGATCGCCAGCCGGCTGACCATGAATGTCCGCTGGGCGATCGAGAACGAGCCGAGGACGTCAAGCCCGAGCGCAGCGCCGACGAACCATGGCGCGGTCAGCTCCTCGGTCGATTGCACGTGTTGGAAGCCGAACCGCCTGGCCGTGGTCCGGCCGAGGGCGCGGTCGAAGACCCTGGTGACGACGGGTATCCGCTCGGGTTGGAACGGCGAGCCGAAGGAGTCGTGCACGGCGATGGCCGTCTCGATGTTGACCATGTCGTTGCCGGTCATCACCGCGACCGCCGACGCGGTACCCAGTCTGGCCGCGTCCAGAGTCGACCGCTGGGTCGCGTCGCCGAAGATCACCGGCACCCGCAGGTCCTGCGCCTCGGACAGAAACCTGTTCTCCCGGTCACGTTCGACGATCACCACCCGCTGGCCGGCCTGCACCAGCGCGCTGGCCACCCGGATCCCGAATGCTCCGAGCCCGACGACAATGACGTGCCGGGACATCCCACGGGCGCGACGGCGGCCGGTGGAGTCGTTCAACCGACGGCTGATCAGCATGTCGGACAGGAACGCCATCATCATCGCGATGGTGGTCACGCCGGCGATCATCAGGAAGATCGCCCACATTCGCAGCCAGGGCTCCTGGTCGATGAAGTTGAAGTCCCCGTAGCCGACGGTGGCGACAGTTTCCACCGAGAAGTACATGGCGTCCAGCGCGCTCATGCCCGGTCGGTTGTAGCTCGTCCAGAGCAACAGCGTGGACACCATCAGCAGGCTGAGAACGGCAGCGACCGCCTTGTAGAAGAACGGGTCGAAGTCCTTGGCGATGCCGGACAGCACCGCCATCGCTCTGGCCGGCGTACTGGCGGCGCGTGGGGGGGCGGGATCGTCCGCGTGGTCGCGCAGGTCCACCTTGTGCTGCTTGAACTCGGCCGGTGTCCCGAGCATCGCGGCCACGTCCCCAGGCTCGACGATGAAGTCGCGGTCGGGGCAGATCAGCATCGTGTCGTCCGCGTCCGCGCCGACCTGCCTGACCACCGCGATCGGCGCCAGGTCGCCATACTGCCCGCGCAGCGAGTCCGACCGGTCGACCGGCAGCCTCGCCACCAGGAACGCCTCCTCGCCGATCATCACCTCGTGGATGCGCCGGCTCAAGCACGCCTCCACGATGGCGGGGGTGGCCAGGCTCGCGACGTCCAGCACCGCGCCCGGGCCGTTCCGCTCCGCCATGGCATGCCCGATCGCCTGATTCCCCAGCTGCGTCACGACCCGTACGCTGGGGCTCATTTCCCTTGCCACCAGGGAGATCTCGAGGTTCTTCAGCTCATCGTCGAGCACGCAGACGACGGCCCGTGCGGTGCGGATGCCCGCTGCGGCGAGGGTCGCCGCCGAGGTGCCGAACGGCGGGGCCGTGCTCACCCCCCAGCCGATGACCACCTCCAGCTGGGTGCGGTCGGCGTACTCCTCGAGCACCGTGACCGCCTGCTGCGCCCGGCGCAGCTGCTCGGTGATCCGCATGCCGATGCCGCCGAGGCCGCAGACGATGACGTGCCCGGCCGACTTCTCCACGGGCGAGGGGATGGGCACCGAGGGGGTCGATTCAGGAATCACCTCGGCGGACACTGCGGTACCTCCCGTATCGACGGCGCGGGTCGATGCGCCGGAGGTCGCGGCGCCACGAACCACACTCCCGAACTCTGACACGCCGGGCAGGTACTCCGCTTGGCTAGTCGATGGGGTCTATCGGACGATGCTCTCGCCACCCGAGCGATTCCCGTGCTGCAGCATGAGCAACGCGCCCACAGCACGAGCATCGTGCGGGCCGCCACGGCCTGCGTGGTCAGGAACGCCCACGCGCGGGCGCGCTCACGTCCCCGGGCATCCCGTACCGGTCGCCGTAGCGGTCGGTTGGATGCCAGCCGGGGAGAGTGCTTCGTCGACCGTCTTGAGCACCGCAGGATCCCACGTCAGGGCGGTCGACCAGTCGGCTTTGGCCGCTTCGGATACGAAGATGCTGTGCGTGTCGTGGACGGTGTGGCAGGTTCGTCGAGGCAGTACGGACGAAGGCACGGCCACGGCCAGAGCGCTGGAGAGTGCGACGATCCCGTCGTTGGGCCAGTACCGAGCGTCCCCGGCAACCGAATCGAAGTACGTGCCACCGATCAGGGTGACCGGAATATTGTCGAGGACCCCCGCCTGGAATGCCTCCCAGCCACTCGTGCCGTCAAGGTAGTGATCTGTCACTTCCTGGGAAGCGCCGATCTGCACCTGAGCTGTGCGCTCCTTGAACGCCTCCAAGGACTTTTCGCAGAAGGTGGCGCCCTGGCAGACATCCAGCCCGATCGCCCCGGACGCGAAGTCCGCGAGCAGCGAGCCCTGCCACGGCGTGCCGATCGTCGTCAATGAATCGATGTGGATGGTCGAGTTGGTGACGGAGAGGTCTCGAATCGCGGCTCTGGAGAACAGCCCGCCCATCGAGTGCCCGACCAGATCAACATCGGTGATTCCGTACGTCTCTTGCAGGTACTGCAGGAAGCGGCCGAGATGCACCCCGGCGAGATCGATGTCAGCCGTTGAGTTCACCGTCATCCACTCCGGAAGGACAACCGGGCAGCCCCCGAACGCCCCGAAACCGTCCTGTTCCACCACCGGCCCGCGGGCGTTCATCGCCGGGGATGTGTACACCTGGCGGCCCTGTTTCAGCAGGTATTCCCGCAGCGCGGTGTCGGTGTTTCCAGCGGCAAGCCCCGTGGCGCAGGCCTGTTCCGGCGTGGTGAACGGGCTCACGGCATCACCGCCCGAGACGATGACGACAGCCTGTTTCGGCGCTGCCCCGGCGGTCGTGGACGCTCCGCCATCAGTACTCGACGCGCACCCACCGACCAAGGCGACGACAAGCAGAAGGGCTGCCATTGAGCGCCGTGACGTGGCCATCTGATTCCTAGCGTTGCAGGGCCCAGATCGAGCACGATGCTGGGTTCTGGGTGCCATCGTGGACAGCCCACGCTGATTACTGAAAGTATACCTTTCACTACGGAGAGCAAACACTTCGAAGGGGCTCACGTTCGTTGCGCGATGGTCGTCCGGTCGCCGCGGAAGATCACCGACCCGGGACCTGCACAGTTGCTGGACGCCGTCGAGAGTCCCGGCACGGTGATCACCCTGGCGGCGCGAGACCTCACGACGCCCGGCGCCACAGCCGCCTGCGCCGCAAGCGTGACCCCACATGCCCCGAACGCCGCGAGGGCGGCCCCACCGAAGTGGGACCGCCCTCGTGGTGAATCAGGATGGAGCAGGAACAGGACTCAGCGTTGATGCTTCGTCCCTGACAAGCAGGAACTCAGCGTTGATGCTTCGTCCCTGACAAGCAGGACTCAGAAGTCCATGTCCCCGCCGCCCGGCATCCCGCCGCCGGCACCGGCCGACGCCTTCTCCGGCTTGTCCGCGACCACGGCCTCCGTGGTCAGGAACAGCGCGGCGATGGACGCGGCGTTCTGCAGCGCGGACCGGGTGACCTTGGCCGGATCGATGATCCCGGCCTTGATCAGGTCCTTGTACTCGCCGGTGGCGGCGTCAAGGCCCTCGCCCGCGGGCAGACCCTTGACCTTCTCCGCCACGACGCCACCCTCGAGACCGGCGTTGATCGCGATCTGCTTGAGCGGGGCCTCGACGGCGACCCGGACGATGTTCGCGCCGGTGGCCTCGTCACCGGTCAGCTCGAGCTTCTCGAACGCCTTGATGGCGGCCTGCAGCAGCCCGACGCCACCGCCGGCGACGATGCCCTCCTCGACCGCAGCCTTCGCGTTGCGGACGGCATCCTCGATGCGGTGCTTGCGCTCCTTGAGCTCGACCTCGGTCGCGGCTCCGGCCTTGATCACCGCAACGCCGCCGGCCAGCTTGGCCAGCCGCTCCTGCAGCTTCTCGCGGTCGTAGTCCGAGTCCGACTTCTCGATCTCGGAACGAATCTGGGAGACCCGGCCGGCGATCTGCTCGGCGTCGCCGCCACCGTCGACGATGGTGGTCTCGTCCTTGGTCACGACGACCTTGCGGGCCGTGCCCAGCAGCGCGATGTCGGTGTTCTCCAGCTTGAGGCCGACGTCCTCGGTGATGACCTGGCCACCGGTCAGGATCGCGATGTCCTGCAGCATGGCCTTGCGGCGGTCACCGAAGCCAGGGGCCTTGACGGCCACGGACTTGAAGGTGCCGCGGATCTTGTTGACCACCAGGGTGGCAAGGGCTTCGCCCTCGACGTCCTCGGCGATGATCAGCAGCGGCTTGCCGGACTGGATGATCTTCTCCAGCAGCGGCAGCAGGTCCTTGACGGCCGAGATCTTCGAGCCGAACAGCAGGATGTAGGGATCCTCCAGAACGGCCTCCTGACGCTCGGCGTCGGTGGCGAAGTACAGCGAGATGTAGCCCTTGTCGAAGCGCATGCCCTCGGTGAGCTCGAGCTCGAGGCCGAAGGTGTTGGACTCCTCGACGGTGATGACGCCTTCCTTGCCGACCTTGTCCATCGCCTCGGCGATGAGCTCGCCGATGGCCGGGTCAGCGGCGGAAATCGAGGCGGTGGCAGCGATCTGCTCCTTGGTCTCGACCTCCTTGGCGTCGGCCAGCAGCTGGGAAGCGACGGCTTCCACAGCCTTTTCAATTCCGCGCTTCAGGCCGAGCGGGTTGGCCCCGGCGGCCACGTTGCGCAGACCCTCGCGTACCAGGGCCTGGGCGAGCACGGTGGCAGTGGTGGTGCCGTCACCGGCGACGTCGTCGGTCTTCTTGGCAACTTCCTTGACGAGCTCGGCCCCGATCTTCTCGTACGGGTCCTCGAGCTCGATCTCCTTGGCAATGGACACGCCATCGTTGGTGATGGTCGGCGCGCCCCACTTCTTCTCAAGGACGACGTTGCGGCCGCGCGGCCCCAGCGTCACCTTGACGGCGTCGGCGAGGATGTTCATCCCGCGCTCGAGCCCGCGACGCGCTTCCTCGTCGAAAGCGATCAGCTTGGACATGAGGTGTTGGTCCTCCAGATTCGCCGGTCCCTTGGGCGCGATGGCCCGAGGACGCGGTCAGCAGCTTGACGGTGTGCTGGACGGCGGCGATGCCCGCGACGGACGAACCCCCCGGGCCCGGCTACCATCGGTGGTCCCGGACCGGCGAATTCTCACCGCACCGACCTGGCACTCGGCATGACCGAGTGCCAGTCACCAGGTTTAGCACTCCCAGGGGGAGAGTGCAAGGTTATCCGGGCTGACGACAGGCACGCAGGCCGGCCGGATCCGACTCAGCGCCTGCTATCCGGCTCGATCGTCAAGGCGAACCCACCGTCGAGCCCGACGACACCGTCGACCCGGCGAGCCGATGCTCTCGGCTGCGCAGTGCGCCGCTCGCCGACGCGATCAGGTCGGCGGCCGAGCGGAACCGCGCGCAGGGGTCGGCATGCAGGCCACGGCGGATCACCGCGTCCAGTTGGCGTGGCAGCGCGGTCAATGCCGCGAGCGACGGAATCCGGCCGGCCAGGTGGCCGCTGACCACGGTCGGCAGATCGCCGACGTAGGGAGGCCGGCCCGCCAGGCAGGCGAACAGGACGCAGGTCAGGGAGTAGACGTCGGCGGACGCACGGACCTGGGCGCCGCGCAGGTGCTCGGGCGAGGCGTAGCGCGGCGAACCGACGAAATCGTCGGTGTCGGCGGCCGACGGCTCGGCCCAGAACCGGCACATCCCGAGATCGGCCAGAAAGGCCCGCTCCAGCATAGCCGGCGGGAGGTCCTGAGCCCCACCGGACGTTCGTTGACCGGCCCGCCCGACGAGCACGTTGGCGGGCTTGACGTCCAGGTGCAGCAGTCCGCACCTGTGCAGCGCATCCAGACCGGACGCCACCTGACCGAGCAGGGCCAGCACCCGCCCGACGGTCAGCGCGTGCGCGGCGATCTGCCGGGCCAGGTCCACGCCGCTCACGTGGGGCATCACCAGGAACGGCCGCCCGCCGTCCTCGCCGGCGTCCAGCACCGGCAGCACGTTGGGATGATTGATCACTGCCGAGACCCTCGACTGGTCCAGAAAGGCGCGGCGGAAACCGTCGTCGGCGCAGCGCTCGTGCACCGCGACCTTCACCGCGACCACCCGCGGCAGGGTCGCCCGATGGTCGTTGATGGCGCGGTAGACCACGCTCGATCCCCCGCGCCCGATCGGTTCGCACAGCCGGTAGCGGCCGATACGCTCCCCGGCGACGTCGCCTGACACGCCCCGGACGCTAATCGTGACGCGCGCCACAACAGGTAAGGCGCGCCAGCACGATGCGGTCCCCACCCACGCGCGCGGGCTACTTCTGTCGACCCGCCCTCGACCGGCTCTCGACCGGCAACTGACCAAGATCACCAGTGCGGGACCCACACCCGCAGCACGCACCAGCCCGAGTCCCCAAACGCTGATCACCCCGTGACGGTCCCGAAACGCTGATCACACCCCTGACCCGCATCCGCGGTCGCGCTGATGACTCAGCCCACCCCCAGGGCCACCCCACGGTTGCCCGATCGGCCCGGCGGTGCCGATCTCATAGGGTTCGTCCATGGATCAGCTCGCCCCCGACCTGGGCCACCCGGTGGAACTGCGGGTGCTGACGGGCCCGAACCTGTACTTCGCACGGCCGGCGGTCAAGCTGACCCTGGACGCCAGCGGGGTGCTGGGCGCCGAGCCCGCCGACGTGGTGGGCTGGCAGCGCGCCCTGCGGGTGCGCAATCCGACCGTTGGGCTGCCGGATTCGCCGGCGCGAGCCAACGCCGCCGCCGAGCTGGCCGCGGCGGTTGTCCGGCGTGCGGCCGGCACCATCGCCACCCGGGTCGCCGCGGTGGCCAGGCCAGGTGACGACCACACGGTGGTCGCCGCGTTCCCGTTCCGGCACCGAGGCACCGCCGAGCTCTTCGGCGAGGCCGTCGCCAGAGCCTTCGCCTCGATCACCCAGTACGGCATCGACCCGGTCGTCGCGCTCGGCGAGATCCCGGCAGCGCTGGCCGGTCACGACCCCGGCGAGACGGTCCGCCCGCTGCGTCCGAACATCCCGGTGATCGCGGTGACCGGGACCAACGGGAAAACCACCACCACCCGGCTGATCGCCCACCTGATCAAGGCGGGCGGCCGGGTGCCCGGCTGGTCCTCGACGGACGGCATCGTCATCGACGGCGAGGTGGTGGAGACCGGGGACTGGTCGGGTCCGGGTGGCGCGGCCAGGGTGCTGGAGGACCAGCGGGTGCAGGTCGCGGTGACGGAAACCGCGCGCGGCGGGATTCTGCTGCGCGGGGTCGGCACGGCGACCAACGACGTCTCGGTGGTCACCAACATCAGCGAGGACCACCTGGGCCTGCTGGGCGTGCACACCGTCGAGCAGCTCGCCGAGGTCAAGTCGGTGGTCGTGCGGATCACCAAGCCCAACGGCTGGACCGTGCTGAACGCCGACGACCCGCTGGTCCGCGAAATGCGGATGGTCTCTCGCGCGCGGCCGTGGTTCTACTCGCCGGATCCCGAGAACCCCTACTTGGACGAGGCTTTGGAGGCAGGGGGGCGGGCCATCACCGTCGTGGACGGTCAGATGGTGGTGTTGGGACGAGGACACGACCCGACACTGGTGATGCCCGTCGCCCAGGTCCCGCTGACCCTCGCCGGAGCGTCGCGGGTGAACGTGGCCAACGCGCTCGCGGCGACAGCAGCCGCGCTGGCAGTCGGCGTTCCGCTGGAAGCTGTGCGAGCGGGCCTGGCGAGCTTCACCTCAGGGGCGCAGCACAATTCGGGGCGGCTGAATGTGTACGTCCTGGACGGCGCCGCGATCGTCCTGGATCTGGCCCACAACGAGGCATCGCTGGCCTCGCTGCTCGAGGTGGCCGACGCCCTCCGCCAACCCGGCGGCGCGTTGGCGGTGGTGGTCGGCACCGCGGGCGACCGCACCGACGAAGCGATCTATGCCATGGGGGCGATGGCCGCGACCGCTGCGGACCGAGTCGTGGTTGCCGGGCGCATCAAGTACCTGCGGGGTCGCGACCCCGGCGAGATGGAGGAGATCTGGCGGGCCGGAGCAGCGCAGGCGGGCGTCGTCGAGGCCGAGGAGACCCCGAACGAACTGTCGGCCCTTGTGCTGCTGCTGGACGCGCAACTGCCCGGCGGCTCAGCGATCGCGGTGTGCGCTCTCGAACAGCGCCAGGAGATGGCCGAGGAGCTGGTGCGCCGGGGTGGCCGGGAGATGACGGCGACGGAGGTCGCCGAGCGGGTAGCCGCCTGCAGCTGATCTGGCGGCATCGGCCGTGCGAACCGGCGGTCCGGACTTCCCGAGCTTCGCAATGCTCCATCCGCGGAGATCTGCGACCGGCAAGGGCCCGACTCCGAATCCGGCCCCGATTCGCCGCCGGTACGCTCGCTCCCTGTGGATGTCAGGGTCGGCGCGTACGGCGTGATCATCGCCGACGATCGGATCCTGCTCACCCACTGGAACGAGCAGGGCCGGACCGGCTGGACCCTCCCCGGCGGCGGCATGGGGGCCTACGAAACCCCGCAGCAGGCGGCCGTCCGAGAGATCCGAGAAGAAACCGGGTTCGACGCCGAGATCCTCGACATCCTGGGCGTGGACTCGATGTATCTGGCGCCGGCGGACCGGATGGTCGCGGGGGATGGACCTCTGCACTCGCTCCGCATCGTCTTCCGCGCGCGCATCGTCGGCGGATCCCTCACTCATGAATTGGCCGGTTCGTCGGACGAAGCACGCTGGGTGCCGCTGGCGGACGTGGCCGCCCTGCCCACCGTCTCCTTGGTCGGCATCGCGCTGCGATTCCGGGCTGGGCACGGATAACGCGGGCGCGGGGTCGCGCCCAGGTCAGCACCCGGGTCAGATCGCCTCCAGCGGGCTCACGGCGGACCCCAGCGCCGTCGCTGTGCATCCAGGTATCTGGCAGCACGGCGCTGCCCGCCGCGGGCGTCGATCGCCGCGTGCAGCGCCTGCAACGCCGCCGACAACGCCGCGCGGTTCGGCGACCAGCCACGACGTTCGCACTCGTGCAGCCAATCGAGCGGAGCGGTGTGGCCGCGCTGACCGTTGCACCGCCGGCAGGCCGCGACCTCGTTCTCGATCCACGACGGGCCGCCCTTCACCCTGGGCACGAGATGGTCGGTGGTGGGTTGCACCAGTCCGGTGAATGCTCGCCCGCACCACACGCAGCGGTCGCCGTCCCGGACCAGCACGGCAACCAACCGCTCCGCTCGGTCGGGTTGCCGGCGGGCCGGTGCGTCCGTCATCCGACCATCGTGCTCGACCGGGATCCGGCGGGTCGGCCCCGATGACCGGTGGACCGGGAACGTCGGGACCGCCGGCGGGCGGTGCCTGCGACCGCACCCGCGACACCGACTGTCGGACCCCGTCGGCAGGATGGGTCCATGCGCACCGTCGAGGAACACGCCCGGGTCATCTCCGGGCTGCTCGAACCCACCGGCCCGGAATCGCTACCGCTGGCCGATGCGGTCGGGCTGGTGTTGGCCCAGGACCTGGTGGCGCCGATCGACCTGCCGCCGTTCGCCAACTCGGCCATGGACGGATACGCCGTGCGGGCCGTCGATCTCGCCGAGCTGCCCGTCACACTGCCCGTCTCGCAGGACATTCCGGCGGGCCGGACGGACACCCAACCGCTCGCGCCGGGTACCGCTGCCAGGATCATGACGGGTGCACCGCTGCCGCCGGGGGCCGAGGTGATCGTGCAGGTCGAGCGGACGGATGGCGGAGAATTCTTGGTGCGCATCGACAGCGCACCGCAACCCGGCGTGCACGTGCGGACCCGCGGTGAGGATGTCGCCGCGGGAACGGTGGTGCTGGCTGCGGGCACCGTCGTCGGACCGACCCAGGTGGGCGTGGCAGCCGCACTGGGTTTCGCGGAACTCGTGGTCCGCCGTCCGGTGCGAGTACTGGTGCTGTCGACCGGTACCGAGCTCGTCGCGCCGGGCCGGCCGCTCGCCCCGGGACAGATCTACGAATCCAATGCCGCGATGCTCGCGGCCGCGATGACAGCGGTCAACGCCCGCGTCACCATCGAGCACTTCGTCGCCGACGACGTCGAGCAGCTGCGCACCGCACTGTCGAAGGCGGCGACCGGCATCGACCTGATCGTGACCTCGGGTGGGGTGTCGGCCGGCGCCTACGAGGTGGTGAAGGACGCGCTCACCGATCAGGGAGTGCAGTTCACTAAAGTCGCCATGCAGCCCGGCATGCCGCAGGGGGCGGGCCGCTTTCAGGGTGTGCCCGTCGTCACCCTGCCGGGCAATCCGGTCAGCTCCTATGTCTCCTTCGAGGTGTTCCTCCGGCCCGCGATCCGCGCCGCCATGGGCCACCCCGACGTCACCCGGCCGATCGTCCGGGCCCCGCTGTCCGCGTCACTGGACTCCCCGGCCGGCAACCGCCAGTTCCGGCGGGGCCAGCTGGACGCCGTCGCCGGAACCGTCGCGGCCTGGGGGGGACCGGGCTCCCACCTGCTGTCCTGGCTGGTCGGCGCCGACTGCATGATCGTCATCGGCGAGGACGTCACCCATCTCGAGGCCGGTGACGAGGTGGAGGTCTGGTTGCTGGGTTGATGGCCACCCACCGGCCCGCTGCCCGGGGCCGCCCACCCCGGGGTTCGCCAGCCGTCAACAGCCCTCAGGAGCCGGTCGGGCCGACCCCGCCGCCCACACCACCACCACCACCACCACACGGAAGGAAACCCGTTGCCGGAAGGCCACACCATTCACCGGCTCGCCCGCGACCTGCAGCGGAACTTCGAATACCAGCCGCTGCGGGTATCGAGCCTGCAGGAGCGGTTCACCGCAGGCTCCGCCAGACTGGACGGGCTCAGTCTGATGGTGACGGAGGCGCACGGAAAGCACCTGTTCGTGATGTTCTTCGGACGGCCCCGCCTCGCGGCCAAGCAGACCGGATCCGGCGTAGTGCGCGAAGACCTGCACGTCCATCTCGGGTTGTACGGCTCGTTCGTGATCGGCAAGGCCCCGGCCCCGGAACCTCGCGGAATGCTGCGCCTACGACTGGAGACCGACGAGCATTGGGCGGATCTGCGCGGCCCGACCGCGTGCGAGTTGGTCACCCCCGACGAGGCGAAGGCGATCCACCACCGCCTGGGCCCCGATCCCCTGCGATGGACACACTCGCCGGATGCTGCCTGGGCACGGATCTCGCAGTCGAAGACGAGTATCGGCGCGCAATTGATGGCGCAGAACGTGATCTCCGGCGTCGGCAACGTGTACCGGGCCGAGGTGCTGTTCCGGCAACGCATGAACCCGCACCGACGCGGCAACGACATGTTCCGGGAGGAATTCAACGAGATCTGGACGGACCTGATGAAGGTCATGAACGCGGGCGTGCGCGCCGGACGCATCGTGACCACCCGACCGGAGCATCGACGCCGCGGCCGGGTACGCCCGGAGGACGCGCACTACGTGTACCGCCGCGCCGGGCTGCCCTGCCGGATCTGCGGCGGCGAGATTCGCCGGGAGGTGCTGCTCAGCCGAAACCTCTACTGGTGCCCGGTGTGTCAATGGAACTGAGCGGCGGAACTGAGCAGCGGAGCTGAGCAGGGAAACTGAACAGGGAAACTGAACAGGGAAACTGAACAGGGAATTGAACAGGGAAACTGAACAGGGAATTGAATGCCCTTTCGATCTGTGGCCCCTACGACGCAGCCAGCGGGATGTCGTTCGGTGTGGTTCCCCAGTTCCACCACGTGAGGGAGAAGTGTTGGGCAGGACCGGGTGGGATGGGAAACTCGCCCCAACTGTTGAACGTTCCACCGCCCGGGACAGCGAATTGATTCCCGACCTGGCTCGCGCAGATTGAGTCCGTCATGGGAACGATGACGCCGGATTCGAGTGTCAGATGCCCTCCGGTTGCCGTCGGACAAACAAGGGTCTCCGCGGTGCTGGAAGTATTCCGGTAGGTGACGGCAAGGCGCACGCCGTCTGCGCCGCGCTCGCCGCCGACCAGCGTCAGCTACCATTTTGCATTCCGACACAGCAGGTAGGGGGCGGGCGGGTCGAATTTGGTGACCGTTACCGGGATGCTCGCCGCCTGCGGTCCGGCGAATGCTGCCTGCCAAATTCCGCGAGTGGCCACGACGAGGTCGGGAAGGCCCGCCAGAACGGAAGCCGCTTGGGAGTCGACGACCTTCGACAAACCCTGGATGGCGGCGGAGGCGCAGTCCCTGGCTCCTTCCAGGAGCGACTGCATGCGCTGCTCAACGGAACCGGTGGTGAGGGCATCTTCCAGGCGCGGTCCGAGCTGCTGAACGCAGGCGGCGAGGTCATTGAGTTTACTAAGGGAATTCCAGTTGTTCTGGCTTGTTGCTCTTCTGGGTGACTTCCTTTTCCAGTTCGACGAAAAACGTGCGCAGGTCGACGACGGTCAATCCTTCGATCCCCCAACAGCAGGTCCCATGACCCTGGCCTGGACCAAGGTGTGCCGGCGACTCTCGACCGGCGCCTCACCCAGCGGCACCGGCTGCGGGCTGTAACACCGGTAGAACGCCAACTCACCGGTGGAATCGTTGCGGCGCATCAGGATCCACTGCTCATCGGTCTCGTCCGAGGGCAGTGACAGGTACGCCCAGGAGTACATGCGTTGACCCTTGGACCCGGCACCGGCGGACAGTCGCTGCCTCGACACGGGCGGCAATCCGCGGGCGACGCTGTCGGCGCGGACGGGACCACAGTTGGTTGGAATGCGATGGTCGCAGGACACCGCCATCACATATCCGACCCGGCGGTCCCGCAATCCCGCCCGCAGCGCCGGATCGTTGCCATACACCTCGTCACCGGTCACCCATGACGCGCCGACCCCGGCGTCCAGAGCTGCACCGATCATCCGCAGCGCCAACGCGGGTTTAGTGGAAGAGCACTGCAGTCAATCGTCAGAACTGACTCCATGCACCCTTGGCAAGGCTGATTCCGTGACCGTCAGAGTTGGTGCAGACAACTCCCTGTTCGGAGACCTCGCAGGTCGCCACCCCGAGATCAGCGGTTGTCCCGTAATCCACCACACCGGCTTCCCGGCTGTATTTGATGCTGAGGAGAGTCGGCGGGGGGAATCGCACCCCCCGCCGCTCGCAGAACCGTGCGGAAGCCTCTCGGCTTACACGGCTCCCATCGTCCAGCCAGCAGGTTTGAGACCGAAGCGCCAGTGAGCGAACAAGCCCGGACAGCGTCGAAAGACGCTGACCAGGAAGAGCCTTGCCCGTTTCTCGCGTCGGCGGAGCCGTTTGAACTTGCGCATGGCCCAGCGCACCAAATGGTCATTGATGCGCCGCAGAAGGGGATACAACATGGACTTGTAGAAGCGCCCATAAAAGTTGATCCACCCCTGCACGATGCTGTTGAACATCAGTGCCAGATCGTCGAGGGACTTGTCACTGCGCCGGGCGATATGCCAGGAACGGATCTCCCGACCCATCGCCGTGACCGCGTCCTTGCTGACCGCAGGCAGGAAACTCACGAAATGCTTTCCCCACCTGTTCTTGGCCAGCCGCGGACGAAACGTGTACCCCAGGAACGTGAACGACGTGACCTCATGATCGTCACGCCGGTCCGCGTCCTGGCAGTACACCACGTGGGTCTTGTCCGGATGAATCTCCAGACCGACCGACGCCAGTCGCTCCGCGAGGGCATCCCGCACCTGACGGGCCTGCTCCTCGCTGCCGCAGTGAATCACCGCATCATCGCAGTAGCGTTCGAACGTGACGCCCGGGAATTCCCGGACCAGCCACATATCCATCGCATAGTGAAGATACAGATTCGCCAGCACGGGCGAGATCGACGACCCTTGTGGGGTTCCTCGATCCCTCGCGGTCAGGGTGCCGTCCCGCTGCTGCAGCGGGGCGGTGAGCCACCGTCTGACATACAGCAGAATCCATTTCTGGTCGGTGTGCCGCTCGACCGCCTTGAGCATTAGCGAATGGTCAACGTTGTCGAA
>Ga0208716_1000250_pt1 | contig 22792 bp, 17 predicted proteins | sample NGESurdeep092012_8_FD_184482 | JGI IMG/M metagenome (GOLD analysis project Ga0208716, IMG submission 184482) | Arctic peat soil microbial communities from Barrow, Alaska - NGEE Surface sample 415-3 deep-092012 (SPAdes) | ecosystem: Environmental > Terrestrial > Soil > Wetlands > Peat ...
CGCTCACGGACGGTTCCCTTGCGCATTTCGCGAATGAATCCCTCGACTTCGTCTTCTCTTTCATCGTGTTCCAGCACATCCCCGGCCGCGCGCCGATTCGCCGCTACGTCGAAGAGGCCGCGCGCGTCCTGAAGCCGGGAGGCGTATTCCGCTTCCAGGTGGACGGACGTTGGTGGTGGAAGCACGCGGAGGGCGGCCCCGACACGTACAACGGCGTGAAGTTCTCGCCGGAGGACGTGCGCGCGCTGCTCGAAGGAACGGCCTTCGCCGTCGTCGACACGTGGGGGGCCGAGGGCCACTACCACTGGGTCACGGCGCGGAAGGCGGGAGAGGGCGCTGCGGCTTCCGTCCGCCCCCGGGGATGGGATCTTTTTCTCTTCGTTTCGCTTCTCCGGCGTCTCGGCTCGCTTCGCCCGAAGAAGACCGCCGCGAGGATTTGCGGCGGCACCGCGTCGCTGAGGCCTCAACTCCTCCGGCTCGTGAAGCGTCTTTCGCGCGCAGACCACCCGACATTCGTCGCCGAGGCGTATCGCGAGCTCCTCGGGAGGACGCTCGACGACGAAGGACGCGCATTCCACGTCGGGATCCTCGAGAAGGGATTCGAGGACCGTGCCGCGCTCCTCGACACCGTCACGACCTCCCGCGGCTTTCTGGATCTCTATCGCCCGTTCGTGCCCGAGGTTCCGTGGTTTGCGGCTTGCGAGGTTCTCATGCGTCTCGGGGAGCCGCCGCGGACGGCGGATTTCTTCGAATTGGTGAGGGCAGGGACCTCTCGGCTCGAGGGACGTCCTCCCAGGGACGTGATCGCCTTGGGCTTCAAGACCATTCTGGGCTTCGAGGCCGACGAGGCGGCGTTCCGTCATCATCACCCGCTCATCGAGGAGCATCCCGACGGACCTTGGCTGCTCATCCGGGAGCTGCTCTCGAGTCGAAAGTACCCGGCTCCCCCGGCCGCGAAGGTCCCCCACCTCACGCTCCTCCCGGGAGAATCGGCGCCAGGCGAAGCGGCCCTAGCGGTGAACGTCCTCACCGAGGGTCGCGGTGCGGCCGACGATCGTTCCTTCATCCGCCTCGCGTACGAGCGGCTCTTCGGGCGGGCGGCAGACGCCGAAGGAGAGGGCTTCTATCTCGGCAAGCTCGAGGAGGGGGAGCTTTCGCGCGCCAGCGTCCTCCGGGAGCTTCTCTGGAGCGACGAGGGACGCGCGCGAGATCCTCTCAACGCGTCTTCTTCCAGATGAACCTTCGTTCCGGGTAGCGACGCACGCGGTCGCCGGGGGCGTGGAAGTAGACCGACAGCTCGTGCTCGCCCTCGTCGCCCGGCTGGAACGCGAACGTGCTCTCGTAGCCGGCCGTCGAGCAGTCGCCGAGCGACGGCACGGCCTTCTCGACGTCGGGGCGTGGGACGCGCGCCTCGCGAACGGGAACGCGCGCGAACCCGTCGATGAGCACCTCGACGTCGAGGTCTCGGCCGGGCACGCGCGCCCAGCCGCGAACCGCGAGCTCTCCGGTCACACGGGCGTTCTCCTCGGGCGAGTCGATCGAGCCGGTCAGCTCGGCCGTTTCCTTCCCGGCAGAGGCCCAACTCTGCCGGGGTCGAAGCAAAGGCGTAGCGCCCGGTTCCGTCTTCGCGACGGCGTAGAGGTGATCGTCGGGCGGATAGCTGCGGATGAAGAGGAGGCGCCGTGACGCGAGTCCCTCGGCGATCAACGTCGCCGCCGAGCCGCGCTGCTCCGGAGTCATGCGCCGGGGACGGACGGTCACATACGAGACGGGCACCGCCTCGAGCGCACGGAGGAGCTCATCGGGCCTTCCGGCCGCGAGAAGGGAGTGGAGGTTCTCGGCGAGAGGCGTTTGAAAGCCGGAATAGCCGTTCACAAGCGGCTTCCAATGGTCCGCGGCGCGAAGCACGTGCAAAGCGTTCGGTTCTCCGAACTGGTCGGGCAGCTCCCAGAGCCCCCCCTTCATCGAGGTCGCGGCGAGGGCCCTCGTCAGGCCGTCCGGGTCGGGCTCGCCGCGGTGAAGGTAAAGGGGCGCGACGCGACCTTCGAAGAGGAGCATCGCCGAGAGGGACGCGGCGATGCAGAGGGCGACCGTCCGCGAGTGGCCTCGAGACCAGGCCGCGACGAGCGCGGCCGTCGCGACACCCGCGAGAAGCGCGAGTCCGAGGTCGGCCACCATCGCCCAGCGGATCGGGCCGCGAATTGCCTGGAAGGGCGGGAGCAGAAGGAGAGACCTGTGGAACGGCGTCGCCATGCCGAACGAGCCCACGAAACCCATCGCGGCAAAGAGGGCTCCGGAGGCTCCGCCCCGCGCGCGCAGGCGAACGGCCGCGAAGGCGCCGACGAGCGCGAGGGCGATGAGTAGAAAGCCCGGGAAGAGGCAGAACTCTCCTCGGGGCGGCCGCTCTCCCATGCCGCGCCAGAGCCTCAGGTTCCAATCGGGCGTGACCCAGTTGATGAGCCGCGCGCCGTAGGTCGCGACCTCGGACTCGTTGCGTTCGAAGCCATAGAGCTTTTGGAGGCGAAGATAGGGGAGAAAAAACGGGACGAGGAAGAGAGACGCGGCGCCAACCGTTGCGGCCGCGCGGAGCCAGTTCCGGCGCGCCGCGGGGTTCTCGCGCACCAAAAAACCGGCGGCGAGGACCATCGTCGGCACCGAGCCGAGGAGAAACCAGTGGATGCTCGTGATCCCGCTCATGAAGAAAGCAATTCCGAGCCACGCGGCACGGACCCATGTCGTCCGGCGCGCGAAGAGGACGACCGCTTCGGCGAGAAGCGGCATCCAGCCCGCGAACACGTAGGCGAGGTGGGGCAGATGATGAAAGCGGTAGGGCACGAACGCGAAGGCGATGCCCGAGACCCACGCCGCGGCCGTCGAGCCCGTGAGCGTGCGCGCGAGACGGAACGCCCCAAACGCGCTGAACGCGAACCCGACGAGCATCGCGAGGCCGTGCACCGTGAGGGGCGCCAGGCCGGCGGCAAAGGCCGGAAAGAAGAGAAGCGCGATGCCCCACTGGTGCTCGGAGAGCGCGAGCGTGTACTGGTACGGAAAGAAGATGTTCGCGTCGAAGAGGTGCAGCGGGTCGCGAAACGTCTGGTGGTAATCCCACGCGAGGATCCACGAATTCAGGTAGGAATCACCCGGGTCGAACGAGGTGTCCCGGACGTGCGCCGCCCACGGCCACGTCATGACGACGGTGAGGAGCACGAAGATGGCGAGCACGCCGGCGTCCTTTGCCGCGCGCTTCAACGCTTCCATGTGAATCTCCGCGGCACGTAGTGGCGCTGCCGGCCGTCGGCCGCCCGGAACAGCACCTGAATCTCGTGCGGGCCCTCGTCCCCCGGCTCGAACGCATACATCGCGTCATAGCCCGCAGAGCGGCAGTCCTGAAGGGACGGAACCGCTGCCTGGACGTCGGGGCGCGGCACGCGCGCGCCGCGCGCGGGAGAGCGCTCCTCGCCGTCGAGCGTGATCGTCACGTGGAGGTCCTCGCCGGGAATCCGCGCCCAGCCCGAAACCCTGAGGGGGCCCGTCACGACGGCGTTCTCGGCCGGGATGTCGATCGAACCGAGCAGGGACGTGTCTTCGCGATAAAGCGCTTGGGGCGCGAGCGGGCCGCCGGCCGGAGTCCACGGCAAAGGATCGAGCGTCTTTGCCCCCGGCTCGTTCTTCACGACGGCGTAGAGGTCGTTCTTCATGCGGCCGTCGAAGCGCCTCACGAACAGGAGTCGCCCCGACGCGAGGCCGCGTGCGAGCCATTCCCGGTGCGGACCGCGCGTCTCCGGCGAAAGCCACGAGTCGTGCACGAGGAGGTACGACGTCGGAATCTTCTCCAGAAAGTCGAGCAAGTCGTCGGGAATCGGGTTCGCGTTCTCCTTCTCCTCGATCGTCTGGACGAAAGGAGCCGAGAAGCCCGAGACGGCCGTGACGAGAGGCTTGCGATGGTCCGCGGCCCGGAGAACCGCGCGGTAGTTCCCGTGTTCGGCGGTTCCCGCCGGCAGCTCGACGAGGCCGCCCTTCATGGGCGTCGCCGCGAGGAAGCGCGTGACGTCGTCGGGATCGGCCTCGCCCCGGATGAGCTCGAGCGGCGCCGCCCGATCCTCGAACAGGAGGCCGAGGCCGGCGAGCGCGAAGACCAGCGCCGCCGCGCGTGCGCCGCCCCCACGCCGGCTCCACGCGTCGGCGAGGGCCTTCGCTCCCACTCCTGCCAGGACGGCGAGGCCGAGATACGCGATCATCGCCCAGCGCGCGGGCGCGCGGATGCTCCGGAAAAGGAACACCGCCTCGAAGAGCACGCGGTGGAACGGAAAGTTCAGGCCGAGCGAGCCGAAGAAGCCGATGACCGCCCAGATGCCGCCGACGAGGACCACCTCGGGCCGCCGGAGAAGGCGGAGGCTGTCGGGAATGTTCTTTCCGCGCGCGAAGACCAGCGCCTTCGGGTAAAGGATCCAGCAGCGCGCGACGAAGGCGACCGTGAGAAAGGCGAGCGCGCGCGAGGAATCCGTCGCGCGGAAGACTTCCTTGCCGCCGAGGCGGACGTGGATGCCGGTGGGACTCGAGGCCAGGAGCGCGAGCGTCCCCGCGACGACCGAAATTCCGTCCAACCAGAGGAGGGCCCGGAGGGCGCGCAGTCCGGGATCCGGCCTTTCCTCCGGCGGCGCGGGGAGGTCCGGCGCCGCGCGCGTCAGGAGCACGGCCCCGAGCGGGAGCAGGAATAGAAGCAGCCCCGGGAAGAGGCAGCGCTCGTTCGGCGGGGGCCACTCGGTGAAGCCCCGCCACGTGCGGTTCCACGCATCCATGTCGAGCCAGTCCTTCGGCAGGGCGGACAGCTCCCGGGTCTCGCCCGCCCCCCGCGAGAAGCCGTAGAGGTTCGCGGCTCTCTGGTAGGGAATGAGAAACGGGAGGAGCGCGAGGCCGGCGATTCCGAGCGCGAGCGCGCCACGCTTCAGCCCCGTTCGGTCGCGGACCGCGTCATTCCGGAACCCGAGCGCGAGGCCCGTAGCCGCGAGCGGAATGAGCGTCAGGATCAGCCAGTGAATGACCGAGAGGCCGTTCATGAAGAACGCCGCGCCGAGCCACGCCGCGCGCCGCGGCGTCCTTTCGCGCACGAAGAGGACGAGCGCCTCGAGGAGAATTGGAATCCAGCCCGAGAAGAGGTACGGCAGGTGCGGCATCTGGCCGAAGCGATACGGCACGAAGGCGTAGGCGATTCCCGCGACCCACGCGGCTCCCGTCGAGCCGGTGAGTGTGCGGGTGAGCCGGAACGTCCCGTATCCCGCGAGCGAGAAGCCGAGGAGCGTCGCGAGGCCGTGCACGGTCAGCGGGCGCACGCCGAGCGCGAAGAGCGGGAAGAACGGCAGCGCGATGCCGTAGTTGTGCTCGCTGAACGCGAGGCTGTACTTCATCGGGAAGAAGACGTTTCCGTGAAAGAGGTTCAGAGGGTCGTGGAACGTCTGGAAGAAGTCCCACCAAAGCGTCCACGACACGAGATAGGGATCGCCGGCGTCCGAGGCGTGGTCGCGGAGATGGAGAACCCACGGCCACGTCATGAGGACGGTCAGGCCGAGGAACGCGAGGCAGACGAGGGCCTCGGCAAGGAGGCGGCGAAGGCGCGTGGACATGCGCGGGATCCTACGTTCCGGCTTTCCACGTGAACGTGCGCGGCGGGTAACGGCGCTCGCGCCCGTCGGAGGACCGGAAAAGGACGTCGAGCACGTGGACCCCATCGTCTCCGGGCGCGAAGGCGTAGACAGCCTCGTAGCCCGCGGTCCGGCAGTTGCCGAGGGACGGGACGGCGGCCGCGACGTCCGGGCGCGGCACGCGCGCTCCCGTCACGAAGGACCGTTCCCCCCCGTCGATCGTCACGGTGACGTGAAGGTCCTCTTCGGGGATGCGGGCCCAGCCCTGGACCCTGAGCGGGCCGGTTATGGTGGCGTTCTCGACGGGCTCGTCGATCGAGCCGGTGAGCGTCGCGTCCTTGCGATAGAGCGCCTGCGCCGGCATAGGACCGACGGCCGGCTTCCACGGAAGCGGTTCGAGCGCCTTCGTCTCCGGCTCGTTCCTGACGACGGCATAGAGCTCGTTTCGCGTGCGGCCGTCGAAACGCTTTATGAAGCGCAGGCGCCCGGCGGCCATTCCCCGCGCGAGCCAGTCACGGTGGACGTCACGCGACTCGGGGAAGAGCCACGAGTCGTGGACGAGGATGTACGACGTCGGGATTTCTTCGAGATAATCGAGAAGATCGCCGGGGATCGGAGTTTCCTGCTCCTTCCTCTCAATCAACCGGACGACCGGTCCTCGGAAGCCGGAGATGGCCGTGACGAGCGGCTTGCGGTGGTCCGCGGCGCGGAGAATGGCGCGGTAGTTGCCATGGTCCTCGGTGCCTCCCGGGAACTCGACGAGGCCGCCCTTCATGGGCATCTTCGCGAGGAAGAGCGTGGCCTCGTCAGGATCTGCCTCGCCGCGGTAAAGTTCGAGCGGTGCCGCGCGGTCTTCGAAGAGGAGGCCGAGGCTGGCGAGGACGAAGACGAGTGTCGCGCGCGACGCGCCCGGCCTCCGCCGGTTCCACGCCTCGGAGAGCGCGAGGGCTCCGGCTCCCGCCAGAAGCGCGAGTCCGAGGTAGGCGACCATCGCCCAGCGCGCCGGCACGCGGATGCTGCGAAAGAAGAACAGCGTCTCGTAGAGGACGCGATGAAAGGGCGCATTCATGCCGAGCGATCCCAGGAACCCGAGGACGGCCCAGAGCGCGCCCACGATGAGAACGTCCGGAGCGCGGGGAGCGGAGGCTGCCCTAGCGGCCGCGCGCGACCCGAGAGAGGCGAGCGGGAGAAGGAGCAGGAGAAGGCCGGGGAAGAGGCCGCGCTCGGCCGCCGGAGGCGCGCCGAGGCCTCGCCAGGTGCGGTTCCGCGAGTCCGCGCTCAACCAGTCCTTCAGGTGGGCGGAATACGCGACCGTTTCGTCGGGGCTTCGGGTGAAGCCATAGAGCTTCGCCGCCCTCTGGTAGGGAAGCAGGAAGGGCAAAAGCGCGATTCCGGCGATTGCAAGAGCGAGGGCGCCGCGCCTCAGACCGGCGCGATCGCGCTCGGCGCCATGGCGGAAGGCGAGGATGAGGCCCGTCGCCGCGAGGGGAATCAACGTGAGGACGAACCAGTGGATGACGGAGAGCCCGTTCATGAAGAACGAGACGCCGAGCCACGCGGCGCGCTTTCGGCTCCGCTCGTGGAGGAAAAGGACGAGGGCCTCGAGGAGCAGGGGAATCCAGCCCGAGAAGAGGTAGTTGACGTGGGGCATCTCGCCGAAGCGGTACGGCACGAACGCGAAGGCGATCCCCGTCACCCACGCCGCGCCGCTGGAGCCCGTGAGCGTGCGGCCGAGCCGGAACGCTCCGTATCCGGAGGACGCGAAGCCGAGGAGAGTCGCGAGCCCCTGCACGGTGAGCGGGCGGATGCCGAGCGCGTAGAGCGGGAAGAACAGCAGCGCGATGCCGTAGTTGTGCTCGCTGAAGGCGAGGCTGTACTTCAGGGGAAAGAAAATGTTCCCGTGGAACAGGTGGAGAGGGTCGTGGAACGTCTGGTGGAAGTCCCACCACATGATCCACGAGTTCAGGTAGGGATCGCCGGGGTCCGAGCAGTAATCGCGCAGGTGAAGAACCCACGGCCACGTCATGAGGACGGTCAGGCCGAGGAACGCGAGGCAGACGAGGATCTCGGGAAGGAGGCGGCGTAGGCGCGCGGACATGCGCAGGGATTCTACGTACCTCCCGCGTCCCTCGCCCCTCAGACCACCACAGCCAGCTCGTAGAGGTAGTCTACGAACGAGCGCACGGCGCCGTCGTACCCCGAGACCTTCGGGTTCGTCGACTCGATGACGTAGTACTCGTTGGGCGCGTGCGCGCCGCTGCCGTGGCCGAGGCCGTGGTGCCCGGAGGCCAGCTTGAGCGGCTCGCCCGTGAAGACGTAACCCGGGTACGAGCCCGCGTTCCGCACCCACAGTAACGGGTCGAGGCCGCCGCGCTTCAGGACGGCCATCTGCGCGCGGATGAGCGGCGCGTCGGCGGACGTCTCCGTCGGGCCGTAGCCGCCCGAGACGTTGACCTCGATGTCGCCGAAGCCGCGCTTTTGGAGGTGCGCCTTGAGCGCCGCGATCGCGCCGTCGAACGTCATGTCGGGAACGAGGCGCAGGTCGAGCTTCGCGACCGCCTTGTTCGGGAGCATCGTCTTGCCGCCGGGGCCCATGTAACCGCCGACGAGGCCCTGGATGTTCACGGTCGGCGAGAAGCAGAGGCGCTCGAGCGAAGCGCGCCACGATTCGTCGTGGGCCCACCGCGTCGCGCCGAGCATCTTCTTCGCCGTGGCTTCGTCGAGTCGGGCCGCTGCCGCGTCGAGCATCGCCTTCTGCTGGGGCGTCGGAGGCTTGGCGGCCGCCGCGAGAGAGTCGATGGCGGGGTCGCCGTCCGCGTTCACGAGCGTCGCGAGGGCCTGCACGAGGTGGAAGGCGGGGCTGTCGAGGCGCGCGCGGTTCGCGGAGTGGACGTCCTTCGACGGGCCGCGGCCCCACTTCGCGCCGCTCGAGACGAGCTCGAGCTCGACGACGCCCTTGGCGCCGAGGGAGACCGTGAGGGAGCCGTCCGGGTCCTGGCTCGCCGACGGCATGAAGACGCCCATCGTCTTCCCGAGCGCCGCGAGGACCTCGGGCTTCTGCACGATCTCGCGGATGTGCGGCGAGCCGATCTCCTCTTCACCCTCGGCGACGAGGACGAGGTTGACGGGCAGCTTTGCGCCCGCGCCCTTGAAGGCGTGGAGAGCCGCGAGGAACGCGGACTCCGGGCCCTTCTGGTTGACGGCGCCGCGGCCGACGATTGCCTTGCCGAAGCCCGGCTTGTCCACGAGACGCGCCTCGAACGGCGGCGAGGACCACTCGGCGGGATCGGCCTGCTTCACGTCGTACATGAAGTAGAGGCCGACGGTGCGCGGCGCGCCCGCGTCGAGCGTCGCGAAGACGCCGGGGTGGCCGGAGGTCGGCATTTTCGTCGCCTGCTGGAAGCCCGCGTCCTTCGCGAGCGCGATCATTTGCGCACAGCCCTGCTCCATGCCGCGGTTCTCGGCGGCGATGGATGGGTTCTTCACCCAGTCCTGCAGGCGTTGGACGGCCTCGCCGTGGCGCTTCTCGATCTCGGCGTAGACCTTCGCGCGGTCATCGGCGGCAAAGGCGAATTGGGGGAGGGACGACACGGCGGCCGTGGCGGCTGCCGCACCGAGGAGGTCGCGTCTGTTCATCGGCATGGCGCAGAGTTTACGCCGCTGTTTCTTTGACGCTGTCGCCGAAGTTCGACTCGCTTCCGTCCGAACCCTGAGACGTTCGGTCAGGGTATTGCTCTTGCATCGGCGCGGGAATCAGAGAGGAGATATCGCCTTGAAACGACTTTCCATCGTCGTTCTCGCCCTGACTGTGTTCGCCACTCCGGCCCGCGGTGCCGATCCGGCGCCTGCCGTGAGGCTGCGCCAGATGAACGACGCTTCGTTCTCGCTCGAGTCGCTCAAGGGGAGCGTCGTGGTCCTCGACTTCTGGGCGCCTTGGTGCGTGCCATGCCGGACGAGCTTCCCGGCGATGGACGCTCTCCAGAGGAAATACGAAAAACAGGGACTGCGCGTCCTTGGCCTCACGCTCGACGCGAACGACGACGCGATCATCGCGTTCCTGAACGCCGTGCCCGTGGGCTTCACGATCCTCAGGGACGCTTCGGGGCAGGCCGGCGAGGCCTTCAACGTCGTCGCGATGCCGACGACATTCGTCCTCGACCGGCAGGGCCGCATCGCGGCGCGCTTCGAGGGCGGCGGTGCGGCCGTGCATGCGAAGGTGGAAGCGGCGGTCGTGACCCTTCTCGCGGGCGGGGCGCTCGGCGGGGACTCGGGCGTCCGCGTGGCCCCTTCGGTCCAGGCGACGGGCGGCGTCAAGGCCTGGCAGCGCGGCTACCTCGCCGACCCGATGATGAGTCTCGACGGCGACACGATCACGCAGGTCCTGCGCGAGCACATCCACGCGAGCAAGGAAGGGGCGGCCGGCAACGGCGGCGCGGCGGGAGGCGGCTGTGGCTGCAACTGAGCGCGCCCTTCGCCGGGCCCTTCGCCGCGCACAGCGCCGCGCCCGCAAGGCTTCCCGCCGTCCGTCTCTCCCGCTCCTCGCAGTTGGCGCCGGGGCGCTCGCGGCGCACGGGGCCCAGGCGCAGTCGCAGATCGACGCGCGGCTCCTTTACTACAAGGAGTCGGGCGGCCGGACGCAGGTCATCGACCCGGTCGTCAACGTCCACCAGGATCTCGGCGACGCGTGGGGGACCCTCGACCTCCTTCTCGCCTACGACTCGATCTCGGGCGCGTCGCCGACGGGCGGCTATCCGTCCGTCGACGTGACGACGTCCGCCTCGGGCCACACGATCGCCGGCGGCAGCCTTCCGCTCGCCTCGTACAACGACCGGCGCAAGTCGGTCGGCCTCGCCTGGGGCCGGAAGATCGGGTCGAACCTGCCATCGATCGACGTGTCGTACGCGAAAGAGAACGACTACACGGCCCGGAGCGTCGGCTTTTCGGACGCATGGACGTTCGCGGGTGGGCGAGGCACGCTGCACGGCGGCGTGGACTTCTCGAGCGACATCGTCGCCCCCGTCACGAACAAACTCGAGCTGCCGAAGAAGCAGCAGGGCTTCGCGCTCGGCGGAACGTGGATCCTCGGCGAGCGCGACCTCCTCGACGTCTCGGCCTCGCTCATGAAGCAGTCGGGCTATCTCGACGACCCCTACAAGATCGTCCCCGTCGGGACGCCCGCCAGCTTCGTCGAGATTCCGGAACACCGTCCCGACACCCGCCAGCGCTGGGCCATCGTGAGCAAGTACGGCCACTACTTCCTCTGGGGCGGCGCGCTCAAGGCGACGTACCGCTATTACTGGGACGACTGGTCCTTGAAGGCGCACACGCTCGAGCTTCAGTACGACCACCGTCTGAACGAAGACTGGCTCGTCTCGCCGAGCGTGCGCCTCTACACGCAGTCGGCCGCTTCGTTCTGGGGGAACACGTTCGCGGCGAAGCAGGAGTTCATGTCGTCGGATTATCGGCTCGCGGCGTTCTCGAGCATCCTCGGCGGCCTCGCCGTCAAGCACAAGATGAGCGAGTCGGTCGACGTGAATCTAGGATTCACGGTCCAGTCGCAGGTCGGCAAGGACTCGATCACGGTCTCGAAGGCCGCGACGAGGACAACACCCGCGGGCTCCGCGACGATTTCGGCCGCGGACCTCGACGTCACGACGATTTCCGTCGGGTTCACGTGGCGCTACTGAGCGACGGCGACGGCCCCGCCCTCTACACGACGCGCTTCGCCCTCATGGGCGGGCGGGCCGTCGTGCGGTTCGTCGACCGCCGCGGACGCGCGGCCGCCGAGGCGCTCGCGCGGGCCGTCGAGGACGAGGCGCTGCGCATCGAGGTGAAATTCTCGCGCTTCCGCGAGACGAGCGTCGTCTCGGCGATCAACCGCGACGCCGGGCGCACGCCCGTCGCCGTGGACGACGAGATGGACTTCCTCGTCGGCGCGGCGCTCGACCTCTGGAAGGAGTCCGGCGGGCGTTTCGACCCGACCGTGGGCGTCCTCCGGAAGGCCTGGGACTTCAAGGCGCAGCGCGTGCCGTCTCCGGAGGAGGTCGCGGCGCTGCTGCCGCTCGTCTCCGGGGCGTCGGTCGCGCGGCGAGACGGGACGGTCTTCCTGAGGAAGCCCGGCATGGAGATCGACCTCGGCGGCGTCGGCAAGGAGTACGCCGTGGACCGCGCGGCCGACGTGCTCCGCGAGGCCGGGGTCTCGTCCGCCATCGTCGAGTTCGCGGGCGACGTCCGTACCGTGGGGAGCCGCGGCGACGGCCGCCCATGGCGCGTGGGGGTCGCGCACCCGCGGCGCGAGGGCAAGGTCGCGTTCGCGCTGAACCTTCGTGGGGACGCGGGCGTCGCGACGTCCGGCGACTACGAGCGCGGCTTCGTGAAGGACGGCGTGCGTTACCACCACATCCTCGACGCGACGACGGGCTGGCCCGCGCGCGGCGTCGCGTCGGCCACGGCCGTCGCGCGGACGGCCTTCGAGGCCGGGCGCTTCACGACGCTCGCGATGCTCCTCGGCCCCGACGCGGGCTTCGACCTCCTCGACAGGTCGCCGGGCGTCGAGGGCGCGCTCATAACGGACACCGGCGAGATCCGCGCGACGACGGGCCTCGCCCGCTTCGCGACCCTTCCGGCGGTCGCGTTCCCGGTGCTCGAGAGGCTACGCCGCCGCGCCTGACACGGCCGTCAGAAGCTTCAACGGCAGCCGGCAGGCTAGAGGCGAGCGTAACCCGCGCCTTTCCCGTCCCGATGACGCCGGATCCGGGCATGAATTCTGCTCTTGGCGGTCTGCCCGAGACCGAGCACTCGGCAGAAAAGGTCGTCATGAAGATTCTCACTGCTCTCCTCGGACTCCTGTTGATCTCCACCGGCCTCCCCGTTCACGCGGCCGATCCGGACGACGTGGCTCCCGGCGCGTCATGGACGCCGCCCGCCCAGAGGATCGCGATCGATCCCCGAACGGGAATGATCGCGGCCGCTCCGCCGGCGTCCGCCGCGCCGCATCCGGCCGTCAGCAGCGCCCCGCTCGCCGGCATGCGCCTCGCGAGCGGCGCGGTGAGGGTCGACCTCAAGGGCCGGTACCAGATGGCCGTGGTCGCGCACCGGGACGCGGCGGGCGCGATCACGACCACGTGCAAGTCCGCAAGCGCGCTCCCCGCAAGACAGGATCCCGCCGCGGCGGGTCAAGGCGAGGTTCCGAGTGAGAAGTGAGCGTCTCGCGATCCTCTCACTCGCGCTTCTCCTCGGCGCCGTTCCGGCGTTCGGCCAGGCGACGTTCCAGGTCGTCAACGTCGACGCGGCCGGGACGGGACTGAACGATCCGACTCCAGTGTCGCCCGTCGGTGGGAACACGGCGACCTCCCTCGGTGCGCAGCGGATGGCGGCCCTTCAGTACGGACTTTCGCTCTGGAGCAGCCGCGTCAACAGCTCCCTCCCCATCCGCGTGCAGGCCTCGTTCGCGACGGACTCCTCGATCACCTGCACGGCGACCGACGCGGTCCTCGCCCAGACCGGCCCGCAGGAGGTCTTTCGCGACGACCCGACTTTCCCGCAGCAGGGAGTCTGGTACGTCGGGGCGCTCGCCAACGAGTTTTCCGGCCAGGTCCAGACGACCATGCCGGAGATGGTGACGACGTTCAGCGGGAAGATCGGCACGTCCGCCTGCCCCTTTCCGGCCTCCTGGTACCTCGGCTTCGACGGTGCCGCCGGTCCCAGCAAGATCGACTTCGTCGCCGTCGTGAACCACGAGATCGCGCATGGTCTCGGGTTCGTGTGCCTCGTCGATCAGAACGGCGGCGAACTCGCGGACACGTCCGGTCCGTTTCCCGACGCCTTCGAGGAGAGACTCTTCGACCTCTCCACGGGTCTCGCGTGGCCCGCCATGACGGACGCGCAGCGCGCGGCGTCCTCGACGGATTCGGGGAACCTCGTCTGGACGGGTCCGCAAGTCGAGGCGAAGTCGAGCCTCTTCTCGTCGGGCGTCGCGTCCGGGGGCCGGGTGCGCATGTACGCGCCCAACCCGTGGCTGGACGGCTCCTCGGTCTCCCACTGGGACAGCTCTCTGAGCCCCTACGAGGCCCTCGAGCCCTACTACAGGGCTGGCGTTCACAGCCTCCTCATCACGGGCCAGGCGCTCGCGGATGTCGGGTGGAACCTCGCGGGGTCGGCTCCGACGACGGCGTGGATCCTGCCTTCCTCGGCGCACGGGCCCGGCGTGGGAGGCGCCTTCTACACGACGACGCTGACGATCGCGAACACCGGCACGGCGTCCGCCGGCCTGACCCTGAAGTTCCTCGGCCACGACAAGGACGGAACGACGGGAGCGACCTCGACGCTCAACCTCGCCGCCGGGGCTTCCGTGACCTACCCGGACGTGCTCGGCTCCGTGTTCGGCGTTACGAGCTCGGACTACGGCGCGATCCTGATCAGAGCCGGCACGACGTCGCTCAACGTCGTCGGCCAGACGTCGACGCCCAATCCGGGCGGGGCGGGCACTTTCGGCCAGAGTGTCCCGGCGCTCGCCTCCGTCGACCTCGTGACGAGCGGCTCCCAGAGGACGATCGTGGCCGTTTCCGACGACGCATCCTTCCGCACGGACCTGATCCTCGCGAACGCGACGTCGAGTCCCGTGACCGTCTCCCTCGCCCTGCTCGATGCGAGCGGCGCGAGCCTCGGCTCGCAGACCGTGCCGCTGCTGCCTCTGGAGATGACGCAGATTTCGGGGGTCGCCCGCACGCTCTCGAGAGGATCGAACGTCACGAACGCGACGCTCGTCCTCACGACGGCGACGTCCGGCGGCGCCTTTGCCGCCTACGCGAGCACCATCGACAACGGCACGAACGACCCGCGCACCCTTCTCGCCCGATGAAGCGGCCTCCCTTGCTATGGATCACGCGCCGGCAGTGCTTCAGCCCTGCGCCCGCGGCGGCGCCTACCCCCGGCTGCGCATCAGGTTGAACTTCGCGAGCTCCGCGTAGGTGACAGTCGAATCGAGGTCTTCGCGCGCGATCCGGAGGTGCTGGACGAGCCCTTCGAGGACGAGCTCCATGAGGAACGCGCGCTCGTAGTGGTCGCGCGGCTTAGCGTGCTTGAGGACGAAGTCCGACAGGCCCTTCACGGACTCCAGAGTCTTGAGGTGCTCGGAAAACGGCGTGTCGTCGGAGAGGACGATCTTCCTCTCGTCCGTGAAGGTCGAGACGATGTCGTCGTAGGGGCCGGGAGCGGGCGCGGCCGCGGCGGCCGCCGTGCGCCGGCCCTCCGCGCGCTCGAGTGTCGTCGGGCCGCTCACGTCGTCGTCGTCCAGCTCGCCGTTCCGGGGCCGGCGCCGGCTCTCGGCGCGCGCGCGCGGGCCCTCGACGGGCGGGAACCTCGATTCGAACAGGGATTTCACGGCGTCGCCGATGAGCTTCTTGGCCACGATCTCGGCACCCTGCTGTTCGCCCTCGAACACCATTTCGACCTTGCCCGTGATCGCGGGCAGCGCCGCGAAGAGGTCCACGAGGCGCGGCGCGACGACGGCCTCGCCCGTCTTCAGCGCCCGCCGCTCGAGATTCGACACGAGCAGCTCGCGCGCCGCGATCGAGAGGCGCGCGGATACGCCCGAGGACTGATCCACGAGCTCGCTCTTGCGCGCCACGAAGGCGATCTCCTCGATGAGGAGCTTCACCTCGTCGCCGAGGAGCACCGTCAGTCCCGCCGCCTCGCGGTCCGTCCAGGCTTCCTGGTCCGTGATGGCCGAGGCCGTCTTCGTGTCGACGGGGTAATGCGTGAGGATCTGCGACGCGATGCGGTCCTTCAGCGGCGTGATGATGTTGCCGCGGTTCGTGTAGTCCTCCGGATTCGCCGAGAAGACCATCAGGATGTCGAGCGGGATGCGCAGCGGAAAGCCGCGGATCTGCAGGTCGCGCTCCTCGAGGATGTTGAGAAGGCCGACCTGGATGCGCGGCTGCAGGTCCGGCAGCTCGTTGATCGCGAAAATGCCGCGGTTCGTGCGCGGCACGATCCCGTAGTGGATGACGTCCTCGTCGGCGAACGTCTTCTTGAGCGTGGCGGCCTTCACGGGATCGATGTCGCCGATGAGGTCGGCGATCGTGACGTCCGGCGTCGCGAGCTTCTCGCGGTAGCGCGCCGCGCGCGGCAGCCAAGCGACGGGCAGGTCGTTTCCGGCGCTTGCGGCCATGCGGCGGCCGTAAGCGGAGAACGGCGCGAACGGCGATTCGTTCAGCTCCGAGCCCGCGATCACGGGAATCTCCTCGTCGAGGAGGTTGACGAGCGCGCGCAGGAGGCGCGTCTTCGCCTGGCCGCGCAAGCCGAGGAGAATGATGTCGTGGCGCGCGAGGATCGCGTTCTGGAGCGCGGGCAGGACCGTTTTCTCGTAGCCGAGAATGCCGGGAAAGACGTTCTCGCCCTTCTTCAGCTTCGCGATGAGGTTGTCCCGCACCTCGTCCTTGACGGTCTTCGGTCCGTAGCCTTCCGCGATCAGCTCACCGAGGGTCGTTGGACGTTCGGTCATGAGACTCCCTTGCTGAAGCTTACGGGATGGAGTGCCGACGAACCGTCAGCGGTTGCGGCCCAGTCACCCGGGCGAGAACTCGCGCACCGGATCGCCCGGCGGGACCACGGGCACGAGCGGGATGGACTTCGACGCGAACCGCGCGCCGAGCGCCTCCATCCGCTTTTTCGACCAGCCCGCGAACGTGTCTTCGATCGTTCCGTCCGGCGCGAGAAGGACGATGAGCGGTACCGATTCGACGTCGAACGCATTCGACGCAACGAACGTGGGCTCGGGATCGAGCAGGAGATCGAACGTCGCGCCGCCGTTCGCCGCGTAGTACGCGCGGCTCGACGCCGCATCGTCCTGCGAGACCCCCACGACGTGCACGGATTTCCCGCCGTAAGCTTCGTGAAGGCGCTGCAGGTATGGCCAGGCCAGCCGGCAGACGGGGCAGCTCGTCTTGAAGAACGCGAGGAGGACGGGAAGATCGTTTCCCGCCGCGACGACGTTTCTCGTCGAGAGGGAGCCGCCCTTCGGAGTTCGGAACCGGGCGTTGGGCGCGGCGAATCCTGCCGGAAATTCCATGCCGGGAGTGTATCCGGAGAGGAGGCGCCGGGGCCTCAGTTCGCGTCGCCGGGCGTTCCCGCGGGAACGGGCGTCGTGCCCGACGCCGCGTGCGGCGCGCCGGTCGTCGCGTCGGCGACGCGCAGCGAGACGGCCTTCGCGCCGTCGGCCGTCGGCCGATAGCGCGCGACGACGTGGTCTTTCGGCTTCAGCTCGGCGAACGTGGAAGGCTGCTTTCCCCGGATGACGGGCACGTCGGGCGCGACGGCAATGGCGATCGTCTCGCGGGTCGCGGGCTTGCCCTTGACCAACGTGGACTTCACCGACTCGCGCACCAGGACGAGGCGCGAGGGGAAGTCGACCCACACGATCTCGCCCACGATCGTCTTCGAGGCTACCGCCGCTACCGTCGACGCGGACTTCGCCGTCACGGAGGGAGGCGCGGCCCCGGGCTTTTGGACGTCCTCGGGAGCGATGAGCAGTGCCAGAAGGAGGACGAGGGCAAACATCGCTCGTTGTACGTGCATGAGCCGTGCCGGGTTTGGCGGAAGACACCACACCGCACTTTGGGGCGAAAACGCTGTCCTTTAGACGCTTACGACCCGTCTCAGGGAGCTTTTCGCGGGCCGCGCGTGCGCATCTGCCCCATTCAGTCGACGGGGGACGTCCAAATGGAATGATTGAGGTCGCCTCAGGCCGGCTTCTTGAGCCCGAACTTCTCGAGACGGTACTGGAGCGTGCGGTACGTCAGGCCGAGGAGGCGGGCCGCCCGCGCGATGACCCAGCCGGATTTCTCCATCGCCTGGACGATGAGCTGGCGCTCGAATTCCTCGATGTCGATTCCCTCTATGGGAATGTCGAAGCCGTACGGCCGCGCGGAGGGCGCGGTGCGGAGGCGCACGTCCGCGGGGAGGTCCTCCGGCCGGATCGTGTTCCCTTCTGAGAGGAGCACCGCGCGCTCCACGAGGCTCTCCAGCTGGCGCACGTTGCCGGGCCACGGATGCCGCACGAGAAGCTCCATCGCCTCGGGAGAGACCGTGGTCACGGCCGTGCCGTGCGACGCGTTCGCCTTGTCGAGGAAGCGGCTCACGAGGGCCTTGATGTCGGAGGCGCGCTCTCGGAGCGGCGGCAGGTCGACGGGAATCACGTTGAGGCGATAGAAGAGGTCCTCGCGGAAATGGCCCGTCTTCATCATCCCCTCGAGGTCGCGGTTCGTGGCCGCGACGATGCGCACGTCCACGGGGATCGTCTCCGTGCCGCCCACGCGCTTGACCTCTTTTTCCTGCAGCGCGCGCAGGATCTTTCCCTGAAGCGGCAGGGTGAGATCCCCGATCTCGTCGAGAAACAGGGTCGAGCCGCTGGCCGCCTCGACGAGCCCGATCTTTCTCGCGTCAGCACCCGTGAACGAGCCCCTCTCATGGCCGAAGAGCTCGCTTTCGAGGAGGTTCTCCGGAATGGCCGCGCAGTTCAGCGCGAAGAAGGGTTTGGCGGAGCGAAGCGAGCGCGCGTGAATCGCGCGGGCGACGAGCTCTTTGCCCGTGCCGGATTCGCCGCGGATCAGGATCGTGGAATTCGTCGGGGCGATCTTCTCCACGAGCCGGAACACGTCGCGCATCGGCGCGCTCTCGCCGACGATGGCCTCGAGCCCGTCGTTCTTCAGGCGCCGCTCGAGGCGGAGATTCTTCTCGGCGAGCCGGAACGCCTCGACGGCGCGCTCCACGCGGAAGAGCAGCTCGTCGGCGACGACGGGCTTCGACATGTAGTCGAACGCGCCGAGACGGTGCGCCTCGCGCGCGCGCTCGACCGAGCCGTGCGCCGTCACGAGAATGACCTTCGGCGCGAGCGGCCCGTCGGCCAGAGAGCTCAGGCTCTTCACCACGTCCATGCCGGTGAGGCCCGGCATCTTGAGGTCGGTGAGAACGACTTCAGGCCGGATCTCGGCCGCCTTCGCGAGCGCCTCGCGCCCGTCCGCGGCGGCGGTGACCTTGTATCCCTCGTCTTCGAGGATCAAGGCGAGCGACTCGCGCTGATGCTTCTCGTCGTCGACGACGAGGAGAGAGGCCTTCGGCTCTTGGGTGTTCACGGTGCTCACGGAGAGAGATTACCCCCGAGGCCTGTCAGCCGCCCGCGGGCAGTGAGACGCGGAAGAGGGCCCCGGGGCGTCCGTCCGCGCGAGGGCCTGCCGTGACCCTTCCCCCGTGCTCCTCGACGATCCGCTTGACCATCGCGAGGCCGAGGCCCACGCCCCCCTCCTTGTTCGAGAAATAGGGGTCGAAGAGGCGCGGGAGGTCGGCCTCGGGAATCCCGGGTCCCCCGTCTTCGACGCAGAGGACGAGGCGCCGGCCGGACTCCTCGATCCCGCTCTCCGCGGAGAGACGAACGCTGAGGAGGCCGCCGTGCCGTTCCATCGCCTGAATGCCGTTCTGCACGAGGTTCCAGATCGAGGACTTGAGGAGGTTTGGGTCCGCCCGGAGGAGCGGCACCGCGTCCGGAATGTCTTCCTCGATCGTGACGTGGGCCTGCACCGCCGTCTCGGCGAGGTCCGAGAGCGTGTGACGCACGAGAGCGGCGAGGTCCGTCGGCGCGAACGCGAGGGTGAGGGGCCGCCCGTATGCGAGGAAGTTGTTGATGAGGATAGCGAGGCGGTCGATCTCCTCGCGAAGCGCCTCGATGCGCGCGCCGTACTCGGCCGCGGCGGCCTCGTCGCTTGGGCGGTGACGGCGCCTCAGGACGTCGAGCCCGAGGGACAGGGCGTTCAGGGGGTTCTTGATCTCGTGTGCGAGGCCGGAAGCGAGGTGGCCGATCTCGGCGCGCTTCTCGGCGCCCGCGAGGCGCACCTCGAGCTCCTGTCTCTCCCGCAGCTTCTCCGTCATGTAGTTGAAGGTGGAGGCCAGCCGCCCGATCTCGTCGTCGCGGTCGACCGGCACGGTCACGTCGAGCCGCCCTTCGGCCACCTGGGCCGCGCCGTCGGCGAGCGCGTCGAGGGGACGCGTCGCGTTGCGCGTGAGGACGAGCATGACCGCGAGGCCGAGCGCGAAGACGCCGAGGAGCGCGAAGAGGCGCTTCCGGAAGTTGTCCGCGAGCTGGGCGCGGATGTTCTCGAGGTTGTAGGCGATCTCCACGTGCCCGCGGAGGTGGCCGTCGATGACGATCGGCACCACGAGGTTCCGGTTCGTGGGTCCCGAGCCGATGACGCCGGAGATCACGATGTCCTTCGGGCTCGGCGTTTTCCTCGGACGCCGGGCTGCGGTTCCCGGGGGCGCGGCGTCGGTTAGGGGCCGTCCCGATTCGTCCGCGACCTTGATGTTCTGGAGGCCGCGGGCGCGGAGCGCCGCCGTGTAGTCCTCGAGCACCTTCGGATCTTTCCAGCCCTCGGGGCCGATCTGCGTCGTGGCGACTTCGATGGCCTTCGCGACGGCCTGGTAGGAGCCGTCCGCCTCATCGAGCGTCTCGTCGCGGGTCTGGAAGTAGACGAGCGTCTGCGCGATCGCGGCGAGCACGAGGATGCCCGCCCACGTCAGGCCGAGGCGCGTGGAGAGCCGGATTCCCCGGACGCGGGAGCCGCCGATCACGCGCGCCTCATGGGATGTTGAAAGAACGCCACGTGAAGTAGAGGCCGAAAACGACGAGCAGCACGCCGGCGACGATTGTCGAACGGGACACCCACGCGCCCGCGCGGGAACGCCAGCGCTCGACCAGCTCGATGAGGAGCACGAACCACGAGAAGACGCCGAGGCCCACTCCGAGCGCGAAGCCGCCGGCCCCGGCCGCCGTGGGCACGAACAGCCGGTGTCCGACGAGGAAGGAGATGAAGAGCGTCCAGTTCACGAAGAGTGCCGGGTTCGCCGCGCCCTGCAGGAGGCCCGTCAGCACGGGAAGCCGAGAAAGTCCCCCGCGCGCGTCGGGCGGGCGGGGCGTGAATTGAAGGCGCGACGTTCCCGGGTCCGTCTGGTCCGCGTCGCGCCGCGCGTCCACGAGGAGGAGCTTCGCACCGTAACCCACGAGGAAAACGGCGAGCGTCCCGCGCACCCACGGGTTCGTCACGACCTTCTCGAGGATCCAGCCGAGGCCGAGCCCGATGAGAGCGCAGATGAACGTGTCCACGGTCGCGCCGCCGAAGGCGACGCGGTAGGCGTCCCGTTTCTCGCCCTGAAGGCTCTTTCTCAGGCATGTGACATTGAGCGGGCCGGGCGGAATCGCACCGATGAACCCGGCGAGAAAGCCCATCACCAGGGCCAGCGGGAAAGCCGCCACGGGTTCCTATCCTCTCACGGCCCGTTTGCGGCTCCCGCCGCCGGGGCGTACAGTGCCCGCGTGAGACGATTTCTCGTTTGCGCCGCCGCGGTCCTCGTCCTCGTCCTTTCGGGTATCCCCGCGCGCGGTGAGGAGCGCCTGGAGTTCGAGCCGAAAGTGGGAGCCGTGGGCGGGCGGGTCGTCGTCAAGGCGGGCGTGCCCGCGGGCGCGCAGCTTCTGATCGGCGGGAAGCCGGTGGGGGTCGTGAAGGAAGCCGACGGCGTTTCGGCTTTCATCGTGCCGCCCGGCCTTTCGAGCAGCGCGTTCCTCGAAATCGTGAGCGGAGGCAGGACGATTTCGAAGAGCGCGGTGCCGTTCATCATTTCCGGCGCGTCGCTGGCGGCGCCGCCGAAGCTCATCGGCCTCAAGGAGGCGATCGACGTCTTCGGCTATTCCGACCCGCGCCCCACGGGCGGAGAAAAGCCCGAGCCGAAAGCGCGTCCCGTCCTGAAGCTGGACGATGACGAAATCCTCACGATCGGCGAGCCCGCACCCTACCGGCTTGGGCCTGCGGTCGAGAGCGGCGATCTCGCGACCGCAGGCAAGACCGGCATGTCGGGCACGGGCCTTCTCATCACGGCGCGGCCGCCGAAGAAAAAGACCCCCGTTCCCCTTCCTCCTCCGCCGCCTCAGGACTGAGCGGACTGAGCGCTCTGAGCGCTCTCTCTCCCGTCTCTCCGGCGAGAGTCCCGCTCGCCTCCAGGGCTTCCCGGAGCACTGTTCCCACCGGACCGCTCTCCAGAAGAAACGCGTCGTGACCGTGCGGTGAGACGATCGTGCGCAGCTCGGCGCCCGCGGCGCGCGCCCAGCGGCGCACCTCCGCCTCGGGATAAAGAACGTCGCTCGTGATGCCCACGGCGGCGAGGCGTCCTCGAAACACGGAGAGCGCGGCGGCCGCGCCGCCGCGGCCGCGGCCGACGTCGTGCGCGTCCATCGCGTCGAGAAGCGCGAGATAGCTCTGCACTTCGAAGCGCGCGACGAGCTTGGCGCCGTGATGCGTCAGGTATGACTGGATCGCGAACGTCTCTCCTTCGCCCGGGAGGCGTTGGAACCGGTTCTCGAGCTCCGCCGGCGACCGGTACGTGAGCATGCCGACCATCCGCGCGAGAGCGAGACCTGCGGCGGGACCTGCCGCCTCGATCGCCTGCCGCTGGACGTGGCTCCAGCCGAGGGCCCAGGCGGAGTGCTCCGTGGGCGCCGCGAAGACGACGACCGCGTGCGAGCGCTCCGGAAACGTGGCGGCCCACTCGAGCGCCACCATGCCGCCGAGCGATCCGCCCGTCGCGAGCGCGACGCGCCGGACACCAAGGGCTTCCACCAGCTCGCCCGCGAGCCGGGCCTGGTCGCGCGTCGAAAGGCGCGCCGGACCCGGGGGCTCGAAAGCCCCCCGCTTGAAGGTCGTGCCGTAGCAGGAGCCGAGGAGATTCGGGCACAGGACGGCCCAGCGATTCGTGTCGATCGCCTTGCCGGGGCCGATGACCTCGCCTTTCCAGCCGCCCAGGGAGTCGGGTCCGCCGGTGAGCGAGTGGAAGACGAGGACGACGTTGTCGCGTTGAGCGTTCAGTTCGCCCTCGAGGACGTACGCCTGCCTGATGTCGCGCAGGATCTCGCCGGATTCGAGCGCGAAACGAGGGGTGACGTGGACGCGCGGGGCGCTCACGTTCGCACCGCCTTTCCGAGCGCGACGTCGAGGGCGAGGCCGAGGTCCGCTGTCAGGTCGCGCGCGTCCTCGATGCCGACGGAGAGGCGGATGAGATCGGCCGTCACCCCGGCGCGCAGGCGATCTTCGGCCGTGAGCTGTTGGTGTGTC
>Ga0208716_1000252_pt1 | contig 22704 bp, 20 predicted proteins | sample NGESurdeep092012_8_FD_184482 | JGI IMG/M metagenome (GOLD analysis project Ga0208716, IMG submission 184482) | Arctic peat soil microbial communities from Barrow, Alaska - NGEE Surface sample 415-3 deep-092012 (SPAdes) | ecosystem: Environmental > Terrestrial > Soil > Wetlands > Peat ...
GAGATATCGTGCTTGATCATCACGGCGTAGAAGAGATCGTCCGCTCAAGTCTGGATCCAACGTCAGGCCTCTTCGTCGCCAGGTCAGCTGGGGGGGATGGCTGCCTGACGCTGATCGTCCAGGCGAACTCGCTGACCCACACACCGAGTCGCGCAACCGGCGCTCAAGCGCAGATCGAGACCAATGGTGTCGACACGTTCGTCCTGTGTTTGGACGGCCAATTCGGGTATCGCGACTTCGACTGGGTACCAGAGGGGCAACGCGAGATCCTGACGCTCTTGAGCAGGCTGGCTGAGGCCTACCTCGCAGGAAAGGGATGCGAGGGAGAGAGGCGTGGATTCTTTGGCCGCCGTTATAGCCAGCTGATACTTGAGCTTGACGGGCAGACATACCTGTTCAAGGGTAGGCGCCTCTAGCGGACAGGATACTCAGTGGCGATCTCCGATCGGTCGCCACATTCCGGGTTAGTCTTCGGACTGCGGGGAGCGAGCACGTAACAGTCGGCGAAGTGAGTCCAGGCGGGACTCGCCGGCAGCGCCTGCCCGGCCCGACTCCACCCAGGCGTCCAGTGCGCATTCCGCTTCGTCGTGCGTGCACCCACGAGGACATTGCTCAGTACCGGGCGCCAGGTCCGGGAAGTGCCTGATGATCCTGGTGAGGTCGACGTGGGCGAGACCGAACGAGCGGACGCCGGGAGTGTCCACGACCCAGCCGTTGCCCTCGGGCAGCCTCAGCGATACCGCGGACGACGAGGTATGCCGGCCACGTCCCGTCACCTCGTTGACCACGCCCACGGCTCGTGCGGCACCGGGGACCAGGGCGTTGACCAAGGTCGACTTGCCCACACCGGAATGGCCGATGAAGACGCTGATGCGGTCAGCCAGCATCTCCCGTAAGGGTTCCAGCCCGACCCACTCACGGGTCACAGGGTCGCGAGAGGTGACCAGGTGGCGTACCTGGAGCATGGCGTAGTGGGCCAGGAATGGCGCCGGGTCGACCAGGTCGGCTTTTGTCAGAACCAGGAGTGGTTCCATGCCCGCGTCGTATGCCGCCACCAGGCACCGGTCGATCATCCGCGGGCGCGGCTCCGGGTCGATCAGCGCCGTCACGATGACCAGTTGCTCGGCGTTAGCCACGATGATGCGCTCGACCGGGTCGGTGTCGTCGGCGGTCCGGCGTAGGACGGTGCGCCGTGGCTCGACCCGCACGATCCGGGCCAGCGAGTCAGGGCCACCCGAGGTGTCCCCGACCAGGCCCACCTCGTCGCCGATGACGACGCTCTTGCGTCCCAGCTCGCGGGCTTTCATAGCGATGACAACGCGCTCGCCACCGCCGTGGACGATCAGGGTGTAGCGACCGCGGTCGACACCAGTGACGAAACCGGGGATGGCATCTTCATGCGCCGGGCGATCCTTGGTGCGTGGCCGTGAGCCGCGGCGGCTCGGCCTGATCCGGACGTCACTCTCGTCGTAGGTGCGTGCCCGTGGACTCATCCGCGGCCCGGTCCCTGGTTGTCGCCGTGTTCGTCGATGCTCAGGTTGTCGCTGCTCGGGCTTTCGCTTGCGCTTTCGCCCCCGTTGTCGCCCCCGTTGTCGCCTTTGCTGTCGCCCTTATTGTCGCTTTCGCTTTCGCCGCCGTCGCCTTTGAGCATCTGGGTCCATCGGTCGGTGAACTGCGGCAGCGTCTTGGCCGTTGTCTCGACGTTCTCGATGACGACGCCTGGCACCCGAAGGCCCAGCACGGCCGCCGCCATTGCCATCCGGTGATCGTCGTAGGTGTGGAAAAGGCCGCCGTGCAGCGTCTTTGGCGTAATCCTCAAACCGTCCTCGGTCTGTTCGATCGATCCACCCAGAGCATTGATCTCGGTGAAGAGAGCGGCCAGCCGGTCGGTCTCATGTCCGCGCAGGTGAGCGATGCCCCGGATCCGGGAGGGGGAGTCGGCGAGCGCCGCGACCGCGACGATGACAGGTGTCAGCTCGCCGGCGCCGTGCAGATCGACATCGAGCCCACTGATCTGCTGGTTGCCGGTGAGCGTCAGCCCGGAGCGCTCGAGCAGCACGTCGGCGCCCATCGCGTCGAAGATGTCGCGGATTGCGTCGCCGGCCTGGGTGGTGTGCTGCGGCCACCCAGGGACGCGAAGGGTTCCGCCGGTGACCACAGCTGCGGCCAGGAAGGCGGCGGCGTTGGACAGGTCCGGTTCGACCTCGACGTCGAGGGCGCGGATCGGTGAGGGCTCGACCCGCCACGTGTTGGCCTGCGAGTCGTCAACGACCACACCGCAGTCGCGCAGCACCTCGACGGTCATCGCGATGTGCGGCCCGCTGGGGACCGCTTTGCCCTCGTGATGGATCGTCACGCCCTGCTCGAACCGCGGCCCGGCCAGGAGCAGCGCTGAGATGAACTGGGACGAGGCAGAGGCATCGATCGTGACCGAGCCCCCCGGCATACGGCCTGCTCCCTGCACGGTGAAGGGAAGCGTTCCGCGACCATCGTCGATGACCGTCGCGCCCAGGGTGCGCAGTGAGTCGATGACCTGGGCCATGGGGCGTTGGCGGGCGTGCGGGTCTCCGTCGAAGGCGACGGGGCCGTCGCCGAGGGCAGCCACCGGCGGCAGGAATCTCATCACGGTGCCGGCCAGCCCGCAGTCCACGGACGCTGCGCCCAACAGGGACGCCGGACCGATCAGCCAGTCGTCGCAGCCGGCCTCACTGCCGGGCACGTCGACCACCGAGGCGCCCAGGGAACGCAGCGCCGCCGCCATGAGCAAGGTGTCGCGTGAACGCAGGGGCCGCCGCAGCCGCGAGGCATCGCTGGCCAGGGCCGCGAGCACGAGGTAGCGGTTGGTCAGCGACTTGCTCCCCGGCAACGCGACAGTGGCCCTGACCGGAATGCTCGCGTGGGGGGATGGCCAGTCAGTCAAGTGCGTGTTTGGCAAAACGTCGGGCGCGCTTGGTGGCGCGCCGAGCCTCGCGCTTGGTCGAGGTGGCCTGCCGGCGTGCATCTGACTGAGCCTGCCTGGTGCGGTAGGCCAGCCCTGGCTTCCCGGCGGTGTCCACCGCGGCGAGCAGGACGCCGCCGAGCAGACCGACGTTCTTCAGGAAGTGGGCCTTCTGCTGCGCTCGGGCAGCTGGGTCCTTGACAGTCCAGAAGGCGTGTGCGGTGTAGGTGGTCGGCACGAGTGCGCCGGCCAGGGCCAGGGCCGCAACCCGAGGGAACGCGCCCAGACCCAGCATTGTGCCCGCAGCCACCATCGTGGCGCCGTTGGCGCGGACCATCATCTCGGGGTCGTCGGGCAGGTTCAGCGGCCCAGACAGCCTGGTGACCAACGGCGCGGCAATCTTGGCGCGCTCGCTCGGGTGCAGCAGGGCATCCAGGCCGCTCGTCACGAAGACGGCGGCCAACATCGGTCGGGCAATCCGTCGAACCACAGTCATCTGAAATCTCCTCGGGTGTCGTTTACGCACCTCTTACGGTAGTTGCTCGCTGCCCCCTGTGCGTATCTAGGCTGTGGGTATGTGCGGTCGATACGCGTCCAGCGCGCGCCCTGAGGACCTGGTTGAGGAGTTCGAAGTCGAGCAGGACCGCACGGGGGAGCGGGCGCGGAGCATCCTGTTGACTGCCCAGAGCCCGCCGGCAGGTCAGCCCGACTACAACATTGCACCGAGCAAAGCTGCGCCGGTGGTGTTGACCCGAGCGCCTCGTGGCGATGCCGATGCCGAGCCGACGCGCCAGCTGCGTTTGCTGACCTGGGGACTGGTGCCGAGCTGGTCTCAGGACGTCAAGGTCGGGCTGCGGATGACCAACGCCCGTTCAGAGTCGCTCCTGGGCAAGTCGTCGTTCGCCCGGGCCGCCGCCGTTCGTCGATGTCTGGTCCCTGCGGACGGTTGGTACGAGTGGCAGGTGAGCCCTACGGCCCTTGACCCGAAGGGCAAACCGGGCAAGCAGCCGTTCTTCATCCATCGCAGCGATGGTGCGCCAATGGCGATGGCGGGGTTATACGAGTTCTGGCGCGACAAGTCTCTCGCCGAGGACGACCCTGACGCCTGGCTGACGACGTACTGCATCATCACGACATCGGCCGAGCCCGGGCTGGACCGGATTCATGACCGGCAGCCTGTGGTCCTTGAACGTGAGAGCTGGGAAGACTGGCTCGACCCGACGGCGAATGACCTCTCGCGGGTCGAAGCCCATCTGGAGTTCTCACAGCCGGGGCGTTTCGACGCTTACCCCGTCTCCACGGCGGTCAACTCCTCGCGCCGCAACGGCGCCCAGCTGCTCAAACCGCTGGGGCGCTCAGACCTGACGGGCGTGGTGGACCCGACCACCGGCGAGGTCATCGGCCAGTGACTCGCGTGTCAGTTCGCAAGAGCATCAGGGAGATTGGGACCCCGGTCGGTATGGCGCGTGCGCACCTATGGCGCCCGCCTCACCCCTGTGGGTCTGTGGTTCTGGGGCACGGCGCAGGGGGTTTGTCTTGGTCGGCCGACCTCCAGGCGCTTACGGCTTTGACGGCGGAGGGATGGCTGGTGGCGTTGGTCGAGCAGCCCTGGCGGGTGGCCGGGCGCCGGGTGGCCGCGCCTCCCGCCCAGCTTGATGTCGCGTGGCTGGCGGTGATGGCGGCGCTGACGTCCGGGCGTGGTGCGCTTCCCCGGCCGTGGGTGGTTGGCGGCCGAAGTTCCGGTGCGAGAGTGGCCTGTCGGACAGCTGGGGCTGTTCGGGCCGATGCCGTTTTGGCGTTGTCCTTTCCGCTGCATCCGCCTGGCAGGCCGGAGAGGTCTCGGGTGAGCGAGGCGCGCCTTGTGACGGACGCCGGGACCCGGCTGGCCGTCATACAGGGGGAGAAGGACCCTTTCGGGAGCCCCCAGGAGGTCCGCAATGCTCTGGGAACCGGTGCCGAGGTGGTGGCGGCCCGTGGCACTCACTCGTTCACCAAGACCCCGACGGACGTACTCGAAGCTGCCACAACCTTCCTGTCAAACCTAGGGACGGTGTGCTGACCTTCCTACGAACCTAGGGACGGTGTGCTGATTCGGAACGCATCATGCCGACCGTCCCGGGCTACCGCAAGGGCGTAACCTGCCCGGAGCCTCGAGTTGATCCGACCGATGCCCAGGCCCCCGACGTCCACCTTCGTGTACTCGTCCATCGTCAGATTGAGGGATCGAAGCCCGGCCAGTCGCAAGACGTCCCTTTGCGGTCGGTCCCACATCTCGTGCCAGTGACCGTTGTACTCCGCGCCATATCCGGACTCGTCGTCCAGGAGATCGATTCGACCCATGAGTCGACCGTGCATGTCGTAGACCTCAGCGTTTACTTGAGGGGACGGCAGGCCGGATTCGAGCCAGTAGTAACGAAGTTCGCTCTCCCTTGGTGACTCCGCACGATCGGAGGCAATTACGAGAGCGTCCCTGAGCAACTGGATGCCGCGGTAGCCCTTCATCTGTGGCACCTGCAGCTGTTCAAGCTCAAATCGTGTGGTGAGTCCGTGCCGCAAGCTCATGTCGATCGCAGCCAGTGCTTTCTCCGGATACTTGGCCCACCTGGTGAGGTCTGCGGCGGTCCTCATGCCGTTGGTCACTAGCTGGCCGTGATATCTGACGAGGTCCTCGACCCGACACGGCGCCCAACGGAGCCTTAGACCGTCACGCTCGTAGGCGCCACCGTCAGGCGACACGATGAACTCGACGGGCCTGGGCTGGGTGCCGTCCGAGGTGCCATCGAGGAAGTCGCTCGGTATTCCGTGGAGTGCGGCCGCCGCCCATCCGGAAAGGATTGCCCCCGTGGGTGCCGCCACAATGGCGGCGTGGATGCGGGTCAAGCGGCTGTCATCAAGCAGGCTCGTCTGCCTCAGACCGACCAAGCCGTCGATTCTCGGGAGCAGGTCGACGAATGGGCGGGTCATGCCGCCGGCTCGTAGTTGGTTGACCGTGAGTACGCCGTCCATGGAATCCTCGCCTCGCTGGTGGTTTCGAGGATGTTCTGCCCCGGCCGGCGGTCGGTGCCAGATGTGAGGCGACTCCTGTGCAGATTGGGACGACTAGGCCTGGACATGTGGATAAGCGCTTTGGGCCGCGCCGTCCCTAGGTTTGGCACTCAGTGGGCCGCGCCGTCCCTAGGTTTGGCACTCAGTGGGCCGCACCGTCCCTAGGTTTGCGAGGGGAGGGGGAATGTCCGGGACGGGCGCTGGCGTTGACGATGGTGATTCGCCGACAAACACGATGCTGCCCACGAACTGCCCATCAACACCAGTCAAGGAGCGATGTGTTGCTGACTGCCGAACTGACACCGGTCACCGGGAGCACCCAAGTTCGCGTCCGTTATGGAGGCGACAGTCCATCGTCGGTATTAGGCTGGATGGCGATGACAGCAGACCAGCGCGCCTTCCAGAGCGCATCGAACGTACCCACCGCGGACGAGCCGGCCGCCGGTGAGCCGACCGTTGTCGAACTGAGCCACGTCGATCCGAGCGACGACTATCCGAGCGACGACGAGCCGACGCTGGACGTGAGCACAGAGACACCGGCACAGCGGGCCGCACGGTTCGAGTCTGATGCCATGCCGTTCCTGGACCAGTTGTACAGCGCTGCGCTGCGCACGACGCGCAACCCGGCCGACGCCGAGGACCTCGTCCAGGAGACCTTCACCAAGGCGTTCGCGGCCTTCCATCAGTACAAGCACGGCACGAACCTCAAGGCCTGGCTCTACCGGATCCTGACGAATACGTACATCAACAGCTACCGCAAGAAGCAGCGCCAGCCCCTGCAGTCTGATGCGTCCGAGGTCGAGGACTATCAGCTGGCGCGCGCTGAGTCGCACACTTCCAAGGGTCTGCGTTCAGCCGAGACAGAGGCGCTGGATCACCTGCCCGACTCAGACGTCAAACGTGCCTTGCAGGAGATACCCGAGGACTTCCGTCTCGCCGTGTACCTGGCCGACGTCGAGGGCTTCGCCTACAAGGAGATCGCCGAGATCATGGACACGCCGATCGGCACCGTGATGTCGCGGTTGCACCGTGGCCGGCATCAGCTGCGCGCGCTCCTGAGCGACTACGCCCGTGAGCGCGGCTTCGTTGTTGAGGGAGTCAGCTCATGACTGGCGCCGAACACAACGACTTCGACTGCTCCCGCGCACGGCTGCAGCTCTACGAATACCTCGACGGTGAGATGGACCCGGATGACTGCGCCAGGATCAGGGAACATCTGAAGCACTGTGGCCCCTGCCTGAAGGAGTACGACCTTGACCAGATGCTCAAGGCGCTGGTGCGGCGCTCGTGCGGCTGCGAGGCTGCGCCGACGGAGCTGCGGATGCAGATCCTGTCCCGGATCACCACCATCAACCTGACTGTCGAGTATCGGGACCAGGCGTGACTGTCGAGCTTCGGGACTAGAGCCACCCAACAGGCGAGGTATTGCGTGTATTCAGCACGCGGCATACCTCGCCTTTTGCGTGCCATGATCCCGCCTGTGCGTGCCGTGATCCGGCCCCCGGCGTGCCCTGCTCCGGCCGGTGCGGGCTCTGGTCCGGCGTGCGCGTGCACTGGTGCTGCCCGGGTCTGGCCCATCCTGGGGGAATGAACAGACAGAAAACCCCCACTCCCTGGCGGGAACGGGGGCTTTGCGTTTGGTGAAGGGCGCGGCTCAGGCGTTGGGCTTGCGGCCGTGGTTGGCGGCCCTGCCCTTGCGGGAGCGGCGCTTGCGGGCGCGCTTGCTCATGTGTGCTCCAAATGGGGGTTGTCAGTGACCTGTGAGCGTCACGGTCGCTCCCATTGTGGCATATTATCGACACGGGGGAATGACCTGGAGCTCGTGAGGGGACGACCTGACCAGAAGGCCGAGCGTTTCGTTCGGTACGGCGAGATGTGTTCGCCAGCAAATCGGCCGGTGTTTAACGGCAAATCGACGCAAATCCACGCAAACCGACGCTGCCGTCAGTAACACACATCCCATTTTCACCACAGCACTGGCGTGAAGGTCACGCGCTGGTCTTGTTTTGGAGCCGGGATGGCTGGGGGTGTGAATCTGGAAGTGCTTCGGAACGCAAAACGTGGTACTGAAGCCCACATCGACAGGACGCGCGCAGCTCCCCCCAAGACCCAGCGGCGGCCCCCCGAACAAAGGAACCATCATGAGAATCATCGCCAAGGTCATCGAGTCCATGCTGAGCAAAGACGCCACCCAGAGGTGGACCGGCCAGACTTCCGCGGTTCAGTCGAACAACGTGTGGGGTTGGAACCCCCTTTCCGAGGAGACAGCGCCCATCTGCTAATTACCCGATTTTCGTTTGACCCGCAGGTAGGTTAGGTCGAGTGAAAGATACGGGTTCGAAGGGACGCTCGCAAGCCGTGGGCGTCCCCTCGTTCGCCGTGTCGGGCTATATCGCGGCGGTTCTGTTCCTCGCAGTTGGTCTGGCCGCGCTGGCCTGGCGAATCCACCCGTTGAACAATGATGTCGCCACCGGCAACGACATCGTCACTCTGGTGGCGCTGGCCGTGCTGGGAGTCCTCGGCTCGGTCTCGCAGGAACGCAATGTCGGGGGGCGGATCAGCTTCTCCTTCGTCAGCATCATCCTGCTCGCGGCGGTGGCCCTGACCGGCCCATTTGGAGCTGCGGTCGTCGGCGCGCTGACCTACCTGCTGGCGGTCGACAAACAACGGCTCGAGGTTCGGGCCTTCAACATTGGCATGGCCTCTGCCATCGGAGCCGCCGGCGGGTTCGCCTACCTCATGGCGGGCGGTGCGACGGAGGTGGGCGACGCCGGCGGTGTCGGGCCCTTGTTCTTGCACGTGGGTCTCCCTCTGATGTTGGCCGACGTCGTGATCTGTCTGCTCAACGCGTTGATCCTGTCGGGAATCGTCCGGTTGACCCAGGGCACCCCGATGCGCAGGTTCGTCCTGGGGATGCTGGGCACCTCGGGCCCGGCCTACATCGGCTACGGCCTCATCGGGTTCCTGTTCGTGATCCTCTGGGTGCCGGCCGGGGTCGGACCCGCAAGTGCCGTGCTGATTCTGGCGCCGCTCTTCGTGGCGCGGTGGGCTTTCGTGCAGTATGGCGACGAGCAGCGAGCGCACGAGCGCACCCTCAGCGCCCTGGCCACCGCGGTGGAGACCAAGGACCTGTACACGCGAGGCCACAGTGAGCGAGTGGCCACCCTGTGCGATCTGATGGCCGGGTCGCTGGCGCTGAGCCATCAGGAAACTGAAGCCCTGCGCTACGCGGGGATTCTTCATGACCTCGGCAAGCTCGCCATCCCGACCCGAGTTCTGCGCACGGCCGACCGGCCCTGCGACGCGGACCTCGCCAGCATCGCCACTCACGCGGCGCGGGGTGTCGAGATGGTTCGGGGCATCGAGTTCCTCAGCGACTCGACCGAGGCAATCCTGCACCATCACGAACGGATGGACGGGCGCGGCTATCCGGCGGGTCTGCGCGGCGAGGAGACTCCTTTGCTTGCGCGGATCATCGCTGTGGCTGACGCCTTCGACTCCCTCACCACGTCGCGATTCCACCGTGAGGCCCTCACAGTCAAGGAGGCACTTGCCGAGCTGCACCAGCGTGCCGGGACCCAGCTCGACCCGTCGATCGTCGCCGCCCTGGAGCGCAGCCTGGTCCGGCATGTCTGGGAGCCCACCAGGCTCGAGCCGGCGTTGATGGCCACCGCCGGGCGCGCGTTCGACCATGACGATCCGGCGGCATCCGACCTCATGGCCGGGCTAGCAGGCACCGAGACCTCAACATGAGACGCCGCGTGAGAAACCGGGTGAGGACGCTCCCGCTCGAGATCGCGAGCGGGGTTCTTGCCCTGGCGCTGACGTCGGGCGCCGTCGCCGTCATCAGACTCCGTTTGCGAGAACCGGTAATCTACTCGCTCGGGCCGCTGCTGACGATGACGGGGATCTTCTTCGTCGCGATCGTCATCGGCGAGGTGTTCCGGGGCAGGCAGCCGGGCACCCGTCATACGGCGCCTATGGCGACGGCCGCAGCCCTGGCTCTTGCGATGACCGTGGAGTGCCCGCACGGTGTGCCTGCGGGCTACGGAGCCCCACTGGTCGTCGTGGTCACCGCTGCCGCGATGGCGGCCGGGTTGACTCCCAGCCTGATCCGCAGGCAACCGCTTCGCCTGACGGACCTGTCCAACAGCCTCCTCGCCATCACGGTCGCGGCGGTGCTCTTTCGAGAGGTTCCCATCTCGAACGGTCGTACGGTGCTCGAGCTGCAGGCGAGCTGGCGGCCGGACGTGCTTGCTCTGGTCATGGTGCTCATCTCGGCGTTCGCGCTCACGGTCGAGGTGCTCCTGCTGGCCCTGGTGCGGGCGGCCCGCTCGCATGCACCCTTCCTGCGGAGCTTCCAGGACGAGTTCGTGGCGGCGTTCGGCCTGACCGCCGCACTCAGCGCGACAGGTGCTCTCGTTGCCCTGGCCGAGCGGCCGTTGGGCGTCCTGGCCATCCCCTTGTTCCTTTTTCCACTCGGGCTGACGCAGTTCGCCGTGCAACGACAGAGCGCCATCCGCCGGACCTACGGGCAGACGATCCGGACCCTGTCCCGGCTGACCGAGTTCGGCGGCTACACCGAACCGGGTCACGCTTCACGGGTGGCCGAGCTTTCCCTTGCCATGGGCAAGCTCCTGGGTATGTCCGAGCGGGACGTACTCGATCTGGAGTATGCCGCGCTGCTTCACGACATCGGTCAGGTCTCCCTGGCTGAGCCGATCCCCGGCGGTGCGACCGTGTTGGCGGCACCGGCGGACCAGCGCCGGATCGCTCATGACGGCGCGGAGATCGTGCGTCAGACGGGCGTGCTCGACAACGTGGCCGTCATCCTGGAAGCGCAGACCACGTCATACCGTCACGTGCGCGAGCTTGGCGAGGACCTGCCGCTGGCGAGCCGAATCATCAAGGTCTGCAACGCTTATGACGACATGGCGGGGAGCCGTCCCAGCACCGTGCGTCACAACGCGGCGATGGAGCGGATCAACCTGGGGCTGGGCTACGAGTACGACCCTCGCGTGGTCGATGCCCTGGGCCGGGTCCTGGAGCGAGACAGGCGCCACATTGGGGCGAATGCCAGGTGATGCGGAGGGGGTCGTGCCCGCCGTACTGGTAGAACGGCGAGACCTTGTGAAGTGGTCTCAGCCAGGACACCTGCGGTGCGAGCCCGTTTACCATGTAGGCGAGCACGGCCACCAGCGCTGGGCCGCACCACAGGCGCTTCGGTCATGCCCCCACACTGTCGCCTGGCCTGCTACGTAACAAGTACTTGCCACGTAGCAGGCCAGGCTTCACTGTCTGCGGCGTACTGCAGGGTCGTGCTAGCTCTCCGGTACCTCGGGCAGAGTCGGCTCGCCGCCAAGGGCCGCGACGGCTGCGATGGTCTCCTCGAGTGCTTTCTCGTGCGCCACGGTCCGCTCCATTCCGGCCATCTGAGAGTAGAGCCGCCACCGCTCGTCCGCGTCAGCCTGGGCGAGGGCGAGCAGATGATCACTGCGCTCGCTGTCCTTGCGGGCAAGCATCGAGAACCGGGTCTCGGCGAGGGCGAACTCACGCAGAGGCTTGGTCGGCTTCTTCGAGTCCAGCTTGAACGGGTGGCCTTCGGCCTCTTCGCTCGGGCGGAACCGGTACAGCGGCCAGTAGCCACTGGCCACTGCGTCCTTCTGGTGCGTCATCGAGGTGGACATCTCGATCCCATGGGCGATACAGGTGCTGTAGGCGATGACGACCGAGACGCCGGGGTGTGCCTGGGCCTCGAGCATGGCCCGCACCGCCTGCTGCTCGTTCGCGCCGATCGAGATCTGCGCGACGTAGACGTCGCCGTAGACCTGGGCGATCGCGCCGAGGTCCTTCTTTGCCGTGCCCTTGCCCGACGACGCGTACTTGGCCGCAGCACCACGCGGGGTCGACTTCGAGGCCTGGCCACCGGTGTTGGAGTAGACCTCGGTGTCCAGGATCAGGATGTTGACGTTCCGGCCCGAGCCGAACACGTGGTCGAGACCGCCGTAGCCGATGTCGTAGGCCCAGCCGTCACCACCGACGATCCACACGGTCTTCTCGACCAGCTCGTCTGCCAGACTGCGCAGGTGCCGGACTGCGGAGGCTTGCAGAACCACCTTGGGGTCGCGCAGTGCGATGTCCATCTCGGTCTTGAGCAGCTCGACCCGGCCTCGCTGGGCCGCGATCCCGGCTTCGTCGCTCTGATCCGCGGTCAACAATGCCTCGGCCAGGTCGGCCCCGACCAGCTCACGGAGCTCTCCGACATACCGGCGGGCTTCGCCGTTCTGCTGCTCCCAGCCCAGGCGCAACCCGAGGCCGAACTCCGCGTTGTCCTCGAACAACGAGTTCGCCCAGGCCGGGCCCCGGCCGTCGGCGTTGACGGTGTACGGGGTGGTCGGCAGGTTGGCGCCGTAGATCGACGAGCAACCGGTGGCGTTGGAGATGATCATCCGGTCGCCGAACAGCTGGGTCAGCGTCTTCAGGTACGGGGTCTCACCACAGCCTGCGCAGGCACCCGAGAACTCGAACAGCGGCTGGAGCTGGGACACGCCCTTGACCGTGTCGTGGCGCACCTTCGTGCGGTCCATCTCCGGGATGGTCAGGAAGTGTTCGTAGCTCGTCCTCAGCGCGTCACGGTTCTCCAGCGCGGAGACGAGGTCGAGCGACTTGTGGCTCGGGTCGCTCTTGGAGACCGCCGGGCACACGTCGACGCAGATCCCGCAGCCGGTGCAGTCATCCGCGGCGATGGCGATGCTGAGCTGGTGATCGGGCAGGTCCCGTGATTTGAAGGACTTGCTCTGGAACCCCTCGGGCGCGCCTTCCAGCTGCTCCTTCGGGAAGATCTTGATCCGGACCGCGGTGTGAGGGCAGGTCACGGCGCACTTGCCGCAGTCGGTGCACAGGTCCGGGTCCCACATCGGCAGGTCCTGGGCGATCGCCCGCTTCTCCCACTGGGCCGTACCTGTGGGCCACGTGCCGTCCGCCGGCATGGCGCTGACCGGCAGGAGGTCACCCTCGCCCCGCATCAGAAGCGAGGTGACCTCGCGGACGAAGGCGGGGGCGTCGCTGGGCATCGGCGGCATCCGGTGCAGTGTGCTTGTGGTCTCCGCGGGAACCTTGACCTCGGTCAGCTCGCTGAGAGCCCGGTCGACGGCGGCGAAGTTCTTCTCGACGACCTTGCGCCCGCGCTTGCCATACTCCTTCTCGATCGAGGCCTTGATCCGCGGAATGACCTCGTCCGCAGGCAGCACGCCCGAGACGTGGAAGAAGCAGGGCTGCATGATCGTGTTGATCCGCGCCCCGAGGCCGACATCCCTGGCCACCGCGTGGGCGTCGATCACGAACAGCTTCAGGTCCTTGTCGATCAGCTGTTGCTGCACCTCGACCGGCAGCTGGTCGAACACCTGGTCGGCAGGGTACGGCGAGTTCAGCAGGAGCGTGCCGCCCTGCTTGGCCAGCTCCAGCACCTTCACCGTGCGCAGCAGCGAGAACTGGTGGACGCCGATCACGTCGGCCGACTCGATCAGATAGGTCGAGCGGATCTCGTCGTCGCCGAACCTCAGGTGCGAGACGGTCCCTCCGCCGGACTTCTTCGAGTCGAGCACGAAGTAGCCCTGGACGAACTGGTTCGTGCCCTCACCGATGATCTTGATCGAGTTCTTGTTGGCACCGACGGTGCCGTCGGAGCCGAGGCCGAAGAACACTGCGGTGACCGCATTGTGCGGCACGACGAAGTCAGACTCGGGGTCCAGCGAGAGATGGGTGACGTCGTCCACGATGCCGACGGTGAAGCGGCGCTTCGGCTTGTCGCGGCCCAGCTCGGTGAAGATGCTGGCCACCATCGGCGGCGTGAACTCCTTGCTCGACAGCCCGTAGCGGCCGCCGATGACGGTCGGCAGCTTGCCGCCCCCGTTGAACATGACGCTGTCCATCAGGGCGGTGGACACGTCCAGGTGCAGAGGCTCGGCCGGCGCGCCCGGCTCCTTGCAGCGGTCGAGGACGGCGACGTGCTTGACGCTTGCCGGAAGCGCGTCCAGGAAGGCCTGGGCCGGGAACGGCCGGTAGAGCCGAACGGTGATGTAGCCGACCTTCTCGCCGCTGGCGACGAGGGTGTCCACGGTCTCGCGCACCGCGCCCGCGCCTGAGCCCATGATCACGATGACCCGCTCGGCGTCTGGAGCGCCGTGGTAGTCGACGAGGTTGTATCGCCGTCCGGTGGCCTCCGCGAACTCGTCCATCGTCTGGGCCACGATCCCGGGCACGGCGTCGTGGTACGAGTTGCTGGCCTCGCGGCCCTGGAAGAAGGCATCGGGGTTCTGGGCGGTACCGCGCACGGTCGGGGCATCGGGGGTGAGCCCGCGCAGCCGGTTCTCCAGGACTAGCTCGTCCGGCATCATCGTGCGCATCAGGTCCTCGCCGACCACGCTGATCTTGTTGATCTCGTGCGAGGTCCGAAACCCGTCGAAGAAGTGCATGAAAGGGATGCGCGAGCGCAGCGTCGCGGCGTGCGAGATGAGGGCGAAGTCCTGGGCCTCCTGCACCGACGACGAGCAGAGCATCGCCCAGCCGGTCATCCGGGCGCTCATCACGTCGGAGTGATCGCCGAAGATGGACAGCGCGTGGGTGGCCAGGGTGCGCGCGGCGACGTGGATCACGCACGGCGACAGCTCACCGGCGATCTTGTACATGTTGGGCAGCATCAGGAGCAGGCCCTGGGACGAGGTGAAGGTCGTGCCGAGTGCGCCCTTCTGGACCGCGCCGTGCAGCGCTCCGGCTGCACCGGCCTCGGACTGCATCTCGACGACCTCGGGGACCGAGCCCCAGAGGTTGCGGCGACCGGCGGCGGTCCAGGCATCGGCATGTTCGCCCATGGTCGAGGCAGGGGTGATCGGGTAGATCGAGATCACTTCGCTACAGGCGTGCGCGACTCGTGCTGCCGCTTCGTTGCCGTCGACACATGCCCAGGTCACGTCTGTTGCAACGTCCGCCACGTCATCCTCCGAGATATTGGAACTGCCCAAAACTGCCCAAACATGATTGGTCAGTCCTTACCGATAGAAACCTACGGCCGTCTAAGTATGAGGCCAAGGGCACAAAGTCCTGCCAACGGCCATTCGTGACGCCTGGATGGTTCATCCGTTCAGGAGGAGGTGGGACCCCGGAGCACCCCCTGGCGTCCTGATGCTATGTGACGTGGCCGTAGGGCGTAAGCGTTCCGTACCGGCCACGGGCAGCCAGCCAGAGGAGAAGGGCTTGCGAGACCATGCAGAGGGGATCCAGCCATGACCGAAGCTGGAGGCACCCCCGCAGCCGGGGGGTCAGCGGGCCAGGCGTCGGGATCCCCGGCTGACCTCACGAGCGTGCTGCGCAGCCGCGGATACCACACCCTGTTGCTGGCGGCCGCCCTGATCGGGCTGCCGATCGCTCTCATTGCCTTCGGCTTCGCCGTGGTGCTCATGCTTGAGGTCGTGGGTTTTGCCGGGCGTCAGGTCCTGCTCGTGCCGCCCACACTCTTGCCGCCACCACGGCGGCGGGTCTGCTCGTTGGCGCCTGTGCCGCTGCTTACACGCTGATCACCGGCCGTTCGGCCCTGGACGTGCTGCAGTCCGGTGAGGCGGCACTGCCGGCGCTGGTGGGCTCACCGACGAGCTGGTCGGTCGTTGGGCTTCTGCTGCTGCTGATCTTCAAGGGAGTGGCCTACGGACTCTCGCTCGGATCGTTCCGCGGGGGGCCCACCTTCCCGGCGTTGTTCCTCGGCGCCGTCATCGGGGTGCTCGTCGGGCCGCTGCCCGGGTTGGGGACCACGGCCGGGATCGCCATCGGGATGACCGCGGCAACCACCGCGGTCCTGCGACTGCCGGTGACCTCGATCGTGCTCGTCGTGCTACTTCTCGGGCCGGAGGGCACAAGCCAGCTCCCGATCATCCTGCTGGCCGCCGCGATCGCCATGGTCACCGCTGTCGCGCTCGACGGGCGAGGTCACCCCGCAACGCCCAACCCGGGGGGATCACGAGCCGGAAGAATAAGCCGGCCACAAGAGTCCAGGCAGTGCGTCCATCGAGGGACCAAGGGACCTTGGTCCCTAGTTCCCGCGGCGGCGACGGTGCTTGCCTGGGAGTGGCGGCGACGCGCAGGTGGCGTGTCGCGATAGCCGGACTGGGCTGGAGGCCTGTGATGACGACCCCAACGATGACGCCGTCGGGCTGGTACCCCGATCCGAGCCGTCGACACGAGTTCCGATTCTGGGATGGCAGCTCCTGGTCATCACAGGTCTCTGACGGTGGTCTCACCGCGACCGACCCTGAGCTGCAGCCTCCGACGAGCCCAGACGTTGCACCCATGGTGGGTCCACCTGCGGCTGCTGCTGCCCCTGCGCCCACGGTGGGTCCACCGGCTGCTGCTGCCTTTGCCCCAACGGTTGGTCCACCGGCGGCTCCCGGCCCGGCGCTCGCGGCACCGGCACGCTCCGGAGGACGGGGCTGGATCATCGCCGCGATCGCGGTCTTTGCGGTGCTCGCAGTGGTCGCGGGCCTGGTGGTCTGGCGCGTGGCCACGAGTGGGCCATCAGCCGCCGAGGTGTACCAGCAGATCCGGACGAGCGCGGTGGTGGCCAAGAGCGTTCACATGAAGGGCTCCTTCACCGAAAGCGGAAAGAAGCTGCAGATCGACGCGGCCGGTGACCGCGCGGGCACGAACACCAGGGTGATCGTCAATGACGGTACCGGTGTGCTCGAGATCCTCACCGTCAACGGCAACTACTATCTCAAGGCCGACGCGGCGTTCTGGACCAAGAACGGCTCGTCGGAGGCCGCCAAGGTGGCCGCGGACAAGTACGTGAAGGTGCCGGCCTCGTTGGCAGCCAGTATGAGCGACCTCAAGATGGGCACGCTGCTCGACAAGATTCTTGCCAAAGACATGACCGGCGCGCAGAACCTGAACACCAATGTCGAGAAGACCGAGATCAACGGAGTCTCCGCCTACCGCATGACGGACAAGATCGGGAGCGACGGTAGCAAGATCTATGCCTCGGCCGACGGTCAGGCGCGACTGCTGCGCCTCGAGGGCCCCAACGGTGAAGGTTCGCTGGACTTCACCGAGTGGAACGCCGTCCCGCCCGTGAGCCCACCGCCCGCCGACCAGATCGTCAGTCTCCCGGGCCTGTAGAGCTGACGAGGGGCCAGGCTGCTTGTGCAACCTGGCCCCTCGTCATACGTAACGGTGTTGGTACTACCAGTCTCAGGCGGCCTTCTTGGTCTCCCAGAAGATCACGGCGATCTCGTCGATCTTGCCCAGCAGCTGGTCGGCAACCGCGACGTCCCACGAGGCCTTGGTGCCACCGGCGCCGGCGAGCTTGGTGGCCTCGTTGAACAGGGTGTTCAGCTGCGGGTACTTCTCAAAGTGCGGGGGCTTGAAGTAGTCGGTCCACAACACCCACAGGTGGTGTTTGACCAGGTCGGAGCGCTCTTCCTTGACGATGAGGGCGCGGGTCTTGAAGTCGGCGTCGCTGGAGGCGGCTGCCTTGACCATGCAGGCCTTGACGGACTCGGCCTCGATCTTGGCCTGGGCGGGGTCGTAGATTCCGCAGGGCAGGTCGCAGTGGGCGCTGACCTGAACCGGAGCGGCAAACAAACGTATGAACATCTGAGGGTCCCTTCAAATAGCGTTCGGGGGTACGCCAATGAACCTACCCGGCGAAGTCATCGCAGGCGAGCAGGCACCCACAGACGCAGCCTGTTCGGCAGCCGCAGGAGCACCCGGGCCCGTATGCCGGCGGCAGGGATGGCGCCGACGCCGGCGGCCCAGGAGTCGAGACCCTCTTTGGGGTTGTCCCGCTCGACCCACCAGCCGTCCCCGCCCTCGGGGTCGCGGCGGGTCAGGCGCTTGACGGCCAGCGGGCGCGGGGCGCCCGCCCCGTCGTTGGGGAGGCGGACAATGGCCAGCTTCCCGCATCGGGGGCGGGCGCCGTACAGCACGAGCAGTCGGTCGCCCTCGTGCAGGGCGGGCTCCATCGAACGACCGCGCACATGGGCGATTCCGAGCTTCCGCAGCGTCATTCATCTCCCTCAAGATCGGGTTCTTGCTTGGCCGCAAGCTTTTGTTCCTCAGCGAGGATGGCTTCCTCCAGGCTCTCGGGCACGTGTTCGACGGCCTGGGGCTCGGCCTCTATACGGCGCAGGAAAGACCTGGTGCGGGGATGCTGAGGGTTGTCGATGACGGACTTGGGGTCGCCCTCCTCGACGACAACACCGCCGTCCATGAAGACTACGCGATCGGCGACTTCGCGGGCGAAGCTCATCTCGTGGGTCACCACAATCATGGTGGTGCCTTCCCTGGCAAGCTCTCGCATCACGGCGAGAACCTCACCGACGAGCTCGGGGTCAAGGGCCGAGGTGGGCTCGTCGAAGAGCATCAGCTTGGGCTGCATGGCCATGGCGCGCGCGATGGCGACACGCTGCTGCTGACCACCGGAGAGCTGGGACGGATAGGCAGAGGGCTTGTCCTGAAGGCCGACCCGTGCCAGCAGGGCGATCGCGCGCTCGCGGGCCTGAGCCTTCTTCTCACCCTTGACCTGAACTGGCGCTTCCATGATGTTCTCGACCGTGGTCTTGTGCGGGAACAGGTTGAACCGCTGGAAGACCATGCCGATCCCGCGACGTTGCGCCGCGATGACCTTGTTGTTGAGGCGGTGCAGCGTGCCGCCGCGGTCCTCATAGCCCATCAGGTCGCCATCAACCCAGATGCGGCCGCCGTCGATGGTCTCGAGCTGGTTGATGCAGCGCAGGAAGGTGGTCTTGCCCGAGCCCGAGGGGCCGAGCAGGCAGATCACCTGCCCTTTGTGCACGTCCATGTCGATTCCCTTGAGGACCTGGACGTCGCCGAAGGACTTCATCACGTTGACGGCATGCACCAGAGGCATGTCTTGAGGGCGACCATCCCCGGTGTCTGCGTTGGTGTATTTGCCGTTGTCGGCGGGTGCAGACATCACGCACCACCCATCCCTGCGCCGCGGGCGAACCGCTTGTTCTTGGGCTTCTTCTCGCCAAAGCCACGGCCGAAGTGTCGTTCGAGGTAGAACTGCCCAACCATCAGGATGCTGGTGATGATCAGATACCAGATCGACGCCGCCACGAACGCCGGGAACGTCTTGTATGTCCGTGAACCGATGGACGAGAGCTGGAAGAAGAGCTCGGTGCTCAAGGGCAGTGCGATCAGCAACGAGGTGTCCTTGACCATGGCGATCGTCTCGTTGCCGGTGGGGGGCACGATGACCCGCATGGCCTGGGGGAGCACGATCCGGCGCATGGACTTGCCGCCGCTCATGCCCAGCGCCTCCGCCGCCTCCGCCTGGCCCTTGTCAACGGACAAGATGCCGGCACGGGCGATCTCGGACATGTACGCGGCCTCCGACAGTCCGAGGCCGAGCACGGCGCCGAACAGGCCGGCGAACAGCGCATTGGCGTCGAGGGTTGCGAACCTCCAGCTGCCGCTGATGCCGAGCAGCTCCTGGATCTTCCAGTCGAAGGGGATGCCGAGGCCGAGACCCTGCTGAAACAGGATGCCCAGCGTGCCCATGGTGGCCAGCAGGACGTAGCGGGGGATCCCGCGGAAGAACCAGGTGAAGACCCAGGCGACACCCGAGAGAATCGGGTTGTCCGACAGGCGCATCACTGCCGTCACGACTCCGCCCACGACGCCGACGGCCATAGCGAGCGCGGTGGTGAGCAGGGTGCCGATGTAGAGACCGCGCAAGACAGGGGTCTGCACCATGGCCTTGAACACGAATGACCAGTCGAAAGCGGGGTTGGTGAAGAACAGGTTCGCCATCATGGCGGTCAGGAGTGCGATCACTGCGATGGCGACCCAGCGCCAGGGGTGCCGAACCGGCCGGGCCTCAATGAGGCCCGGCCGGTTCGTGGTGGTGGTGGGAGTGCTCACTTGACCGTCGGGTTAACGGCGAAGTCGCTGATCGCGCCAGCCTCGTTGCCCCAGGTGCTGAGGGCCTTCTTGTAGGCACCGGAGGTGTCGAGCGACTTCAGCCCGTCGGCGATGGCCTGGGCGAACGCAGTGTCGGCCTTGGGAACGACGTAACCATAGGGGGCCGCGTCATAGACAGCGCCGGCCGCCTCGATCTTGCCGGCGGACTGCTTGATCGCGTAGGCGACGACGGGGGAGTCGGCCAGCATGGCATCGGCCTTGCCTGTCGCCACGGCTGCGGTGGCCTGGTCCTGGCCGCCGTAGATCTGAAGGTCGATGGGCTTGCCGGACGAGGCGCACGCCTTGACCTTGGGCGGCATGTCGGTCTGCTCCTGCACGGTGCCCTTCTGGACTGCCACCTTGAGGCCACAGGGGCTCTGCGGGTTGACTTTCTTCGGGTTTCCGGGTGCCGTTGCCCATTGGGTGCCGGCGTTGAAGTAGCTCACCATGTTGACCTGCTTCATGCGGTCGTTGTTGACGGTGAAGCTCGAGACGCCGATGTCGAACTTCCCGCCCTGGACGCCGGTGATGATCGAGTCGAAGCTGGCCGGCGTCCATACGACCTTGACGCCGAACTTCTGCATGACAGCGTTGAACAGGTCGACGTCCATGCCCTGGACGGTCTTGCCGTCCGCGTTGAGGAACTCGTTGGGGGCATAGGTCGCGTCCGTGCCCACCACGATCTGTCCGGCCGACTTGACCTTGGCCGGCAGCTTTGCGACGAGCGCGGGGTCTGCTGCCTGGCTTTTCGGCGCCGCGCTGCTGGCGGAAGGTGTGGACAGGGAGCTGGAACCACAGGCGCTCAGAGCCAGGCCCGCGATTGCAGCGCCGGCGGTGAGCGTGATCACGGGTGAGAGACGTCTGGCCATCAGAAGTATTCCTTCCACGGAAGCTGAAATTGGTTATCAGGGCATCTTGCCACCACGGGAGGGCCAATGCGACGAGCATCATACTCTTGTGACGTCACACTTCTATGACAATCAAAGGCGCCCTCTCGACGACTCCATTCAGGAGCAGCGATGTGACACACCGGTTGGCTGGATGTGACGCGCCGTCTGGCAGCACCCTGGATCTGGTTAGGCCCTACCGACGAGTGGTTAGATTTTGACGCGGCTCATCGTCGGGTCGTAGAGGGGCCGGAACGAGGCGACTGCGGGGTGCGTCCGGCCGGCGATCTCGACCTCCCAGGTCGCGCCGTCCAGATAGGCCTGATCGAGGGGTTCGCCGGCCTCGATCATGGCCAGCCCCACGGCACCCCCGAGCGTGAAGCCGTATGACGCGGCCCGGACGTAACCGACCGGCACCCCGTTCCGGCGGACCACCTCGGCGTGAAACATCATCGGCTCGGGGTCCTTCACCAGGATCTGTACCAACCGCCGGGTCAGCGGCCCGGCTGTTTTCTTGGCCTCGACCGCCTGGCGCCCGATGAACTGGGTCGGGCGGCTGAGGTCCACGGCGAAACCGAGTCCGACCTCCAGCACGCAGTCGGTGTTGTCGATGTCGTGGCCGTAGTCGCGGTAGCCCTTCTCCATCCTCAGGCTGGACAGCGCTTTGAGACCGGCGTGCCGCAGACCGACCGAACGCCCGGCCTCCACGATGCGGTCGTACACGTAGAGCGCCTGCTCGGTCGGCACGTACAGCTCATAGCCCAGCTCGCCGAGGTAGGTGATCCGGATGCACAGCGCCCGGGCAAAGCCGCAGTCGATATCGCGAGCCGTGCGGAACGGGAACGCCTCGTTCGACAGGTCTGCAGTGGTGATGAGCTGCATGAGCTCACGTGATCGCGGCCCCTGGACGTTGAGCTGGGCATACCCGGACGTCACGTCGGTGACGAACGCGTTCTCATCTGTGTGGATGTGCCGCCGCATCCAGGTTTCGACGTGCCGGTGGGCCGAGTCCGAAGCCACCACGAAGTAGTCCTGGTCGCCGAGCTTGGTGACGGTGAGGTCGGCCTCGATCAGCCCGGCGTCGTTGAGCCATTGGGTGTAGGTGATCGTGCCGGGCTCGCCATCGACGTTGTTGGCCGAAAGGCGGTCGAGCAGACGTCCGGCGTCGCGCCCCTGCACGGCGAACTTGGACATGAAGGACATATCCATGAGGATCACGCCCTCGCGCGCAGCCCGGTGCTCCGCCTCCCAGTAGGGGAACCAGTTCTGGCGGCCCCAGGACAGGCGCTCGACCGCCGGCTCGACTCCCTCCGGAGCGAACCAGTCGGCACCCTCCCAGCCGCTGACGTCCTTGAAGCAGGCACGCTCAGCTTCAAGCCGGCCGTGCAAGGCGGAATGTTTGATGCCGCGTGCTGTCTGCATCGACTTCGTCGGGTAGTGACACAGGTAGACGCTGCCCAGCGACTCGACGGTGCGGGCCCGCCGGTAGTCGGGGTTGGCCTGGTATCGGTGCAGCCGGTCGATGTTCATCCCGGTCACGTCGATGTCCGGTTTCCCGTTGAGGATCCAGTGCGCGACGGCACGCCCGAGGCCGCCGCCGGTGAGGATGCCGACCGAGTTGAGTCCGGCGGCAACGAAGTAGTTCTTGAGCTCGGGGGCTTCGCCGACCACCGGCTGCAGATCCGGGGTGAAGCTCTCCGGCCCGCAGAAGAACTTGCGGATGCCGACATCGCGCGAGATCGGGATCCGCGACATCGCCGTCTCAAGGTGCGGGCCCATCCGATCCCAGTCTGGCGGCAGCTCACCGAACGAGAAGTCCGGGGGAATGCCCTCGACTTTCCACGGGGCACAGACCGGCTC
>Ga0208716_1000254_pt1 | contig 22691 bp, 27 predicted proteins | sample NGESurdeep092012_8_FD_184482 | JGI IMG/M metagenome (GOLD analysis project Ga0208716, IMG submission 184482) | Arctic peat soil microbial communities from Barrow, Alaska - NGEE Surface sample 415-3 deep-092012 (SPAdes) | ecosystem: Environmental > Terrestrial > Soil > Wetlands > Peat ...
GCGAGGTACATTCATGATGGGCTCCGGTCGGAGATCAGGCGGCCAGCACTAACAGGCCAACTACTGCCACAGGGCAGTCATATACCCGTCACGGCCCAGTCGTCACGGGTCATCCTGCCCGACCGGAGCCCCCACACCCGGGGTGACCACGGCATGGCTCGTCGGGCTGGGGCGAAGCCCCGTTAGGCATGTGAGCTCGCGAGACATTGATCACAGGGCGTTCGAGGAAGCCTCTCACGGACAGCTGGTTGTAGGTATGAGCAGTCCAACCAGAGGAGCCACCATGACAGACCTTTTCTCTCCGTATCAGCTTGGGAGCCTCGAGCTCGCCAACCGTCTCGTGATGGCGCCGCTGACCCGCAACCGTGCCGGCGTGGGTGAGGCTCCAACTGAGCTCGCCGCCGAGTACTACGCCCAGCGGGCCGGCGCCGGGCTCATCATCAGTGAGGGCACGCAGCCCTGCGCGGTCGGTCAGGGCTACCCGCACACCCCGGGTCTGCACACCGACGAGCAGGTCGCCGGTTGGACGCTCGTCGCCGAGGCGGTGCATGCACGTGGCGGCCGGATCGTCGCGCAGCTCATGCACGCCGGTCGTATCAGCCACCAGGCGATCACCGGCCTGCGTCCGGTCGCACCCTCCGCAGTCGCGCCCGCCGGCGAGGTCTACACCGAGCAGGGCATGAAGGCTTTTGAGTCGCCTCGCGCCCTCGAGGCTGTTGAGCTGCCGGGTGTCGTCGCTGAGTACGTCGACGCAGCACGCCGTGCAATGAAGGCGGGTCTGGACGGCGTTGAGCTGCACGCCGCCAATGGCTACCTGTTGCAGCAGTTCCTCGCCGATGGCAGCAATACGCGCACTGACGGGTATGGCGGGTCCCCACAGAACCGTGCGCGTTTCGTGGTTGAGGTTGCGGCTGCCGTCGCTCAGGCCATCGGCGCAGACAAGGTCGGGATCCGGATCTCGCCCGGGGGCTCGTTCAACGACATCACCGAGACCGAGACCGAGCAGACCTACGCCGCGCTGCTGGACGGGCTGAACCCGCTGGGCCTGCTTTACCTCCATATCCTCGAGGGTCCGGACACTGCCTTCCACGAGCAGCTGGGTAAGCAGTGGGACGGCACGGTCATGTTCAACACGGGTTTCACAGGGCCGTCGGATCTTGCCACCGCCCAAGAGGCCATCGACACTGGTGCCGCCGATCTGTTCTGCATCGGCCGCGGCTTCCTGGCCAACCCTGACCTCGTGGAGCGCCTGCGCATCGGCGCCGAGCTCAACGAGCCCGACATGGCGACCTTCTACAGCGGCGGGGCGAAGGGCTACACGGACTACCCTGTTCTGTCAGCCTGACTCCGATGTGCCTGGTGGCGTAGAGGTCAGACCTCGTTGGCTCGAGACGAGCAAGATCCACCCTTCAGCCGGGTTGCGCGGGCACGGCTGGCCCTCTTGACAGAGCCCAAAGGTGCGCCGGCAAAGCTCGCCAAACCACTTGGCATTGTCAGCGTCCCACAGGATCTGGGCGTACAGGCAGGGGCTCATTCCGTCGCCGCCGGGTCCCGCTCCTCTGCCATCGTCGTCGTGCCACGTTCCGCGCGCTGTCCCTCGATCAGATTCTGCGCGTAGTCGAGGAGCTGCTGCTTGCGGTCTTCGTCAAGCAGGTTGTAGTAGAGCCTCAGCATCTGGATCTCCAAGGCGGGTACGGGAGGTTGTGTTTCGTGCAGAGTTGTACTCACGACTGGCTCGCCTCCTGCGCAGGTAATCGGTACAGGCCCCTGGCCGGCGTTCAGAATTTCGCCGTTTGGCCTTTTCTAGACCTATCTGCAGAGAATTGCCATAGATACGACCGAGTCGGATCAGGTTCCGGGTGCCGTGCCTGTCGTCATAAGGTGCGCGATGAGCGCCTCGGTCTCGGCCTCCACCGGAGCGCCGCCGCGACACCGCGGCTGGCAAGGTCGCGGACGACATTCGCCAGAGGTGCGACGACCTTCGAAGAGCGCCTCGGGCTCGGCGGGGGCGACCCAGACCTAGCCATGCTGCGGGTGGAGGCTCAAGATGCCGTCCGCGGCTCTTCCTCCACATCCAAGGTGGGCCTGGCTTACGCCAAGGCCGATGCGCAGTACTTGAAGGCGTTCGCCCCGACGGCAGCCAGCAACCTGGTTGGCGTATCCAGCCTCGGGACGGACTTCATCCACGTGAAGCGGTACGACGACTGGCGCGACCGCTGGCCCACCAAGGTGAAGGGCACCCTGTGAACCAGACAAACCAGAGACGTCCCCGGACCTGGGTGCTCCGGGTGGTTCAGGCCGTGTTCGCTCTTACGGTGCTGAACGTCGCCATCGGGGCTATCGCCTCGATCTGGTTGGGACAGTTCAGTGGTGATTCCTCAGGGTGGTTGGTGATGGCATTGCCACAGGTGAGCGTCGCCCTGCTCGCGGTCCTGGCCTGCTGGGACAAAGACTCCCGGCCCGAGGGCTTGGGGCTCATCACCGTGACGCTCAACTCGTACGGCATGATCTTTGGCATCATCTTCATGCAGTGGCTGCCATTTGTCATCGGCGTCCTCACGATCCTCGCCATGCGGATCCGCCCGCGGGGGAAGCTCTTCATTGAAGCGTCACCCCCGCCAGCAGGATGGTCCCGGCCATGACCGTGATGACATGCCGCTGCCGGTGATGATCAGCGACCACGACGTCGAAGATGACGGCAGCGACGACGAGCTCCGGGCCTACCTGCGGGTGGGCGACCCCCTCGTGATCGAGGAACCCATCGTGGAGGAGGTGCACACCGCACTGGGTCGGGGCCTGAGGGCCATGGCGTACAGCCAGTTCGAGGAGCAGGGCAAGGTCGTCATCAACGCCACCCTGGCCTACGTGTGGCGCGTCGAGACGGAAGACGACCTCTCGATCACCCGGCTCTGGGCAATGGATGACCCGACCCGAATCCTCAAGGCCGCTGACGACATCCACAACCTGGCAGTGACCCTGCGGTTACGCGAAGATGCCTAGCCTTCGACCGGCGCTGGCCAGCGGATACACGCGGATCCTGCCCCCTGGGTGGCTGCGGCTGGACGCACGGTCCGAAGACGGTACCGGAGAGCTCGACCGCGTTCTGGCCAGCGTGCCGAGAGACTCCTACAGTCCGCTCGTCTCCCAGGTGCGCAAGCAGGCACACGCTGTTCTTGACCGGGCACGCATCGCCGGCGCGCTGGACCTCTATCTGCCGCTGGGTGGCAGGCATCGGACGGCTGTGCCGGCATCCTTCCTGGTCAGCATGGTCCAGCTCCAGGACACGCCGCCGGATGGCGGAGAGGGCCCTGAGGCCACGTCCACGAAGATCGCAGCCATGCTGGCTTCCCGGATGCCCCAGGGCGCGGTCCGGGAGATGCCGGCCGGTATAGCGGTCCGCTCCCGCCGGGTGATCGCCGCTGAGGGCGAGTCGTCCTGGGCGGGTACGCGGGTGGACTACCACTGGCCCATGCCCTCCCAGCCGCGGAAGTGGGCACTTGCCTCGTTCACCACCATCGGGGCAGGTAGACCCGACGGCGACGTCGCCGAGCTGCTGGTGGGGCTGTTCGACGCGATCATGCTCACCTGGCGCTGGCAACCGGGACTTGTCATCTGATCCGCTTGAGTGGGTGTTAACCCTCTCGGAGGCCGAGTGTGTTCCCGTCCGGGTCGTGCATCCAAGCGGCACGGGCAGGTCCCGGCTGCGCGATGTGGCCCGTCGTCACGAGCGGCCCCTCGGTGTAGTCAAGGAACGTGACGCCCTTGGCTTCAAGGTCGCGGACCACCGCCTCGAGGTCGGTCACCTCGAAGTGGGCGAGCGTGTGCTCAGTGGCAGTTGGAGGGCGCTTGAAGACGGAGATCTCACTAGTGTCCCCGCAGCGGAAGCTGGCACGCAGGGTTCTCCCAAAGGAACTCCAGTCCCAGTGTCCCGCCATAGAAGCTCTTCGCTTGTTCAAGGTCGGTGACGGGCACAGTTGCCACGACCATTGTTGCGCTGATCATTGTTGCCTTCCTGGTCGACGATTAGCTGTTGGGTCAGAGCGAGAGCATCCCGCTGATCAGTGCTCGCATCTGTCCTTCCTGATCAGGTTCCGGCTTCACCCCAAAGGGGAAGAGCCGTTTCATATCCTCAGGTGCGCCTCAACTCACCCTGACACGCAGGGACCGCGCGGCGGTTGCAGGCTTCTGTGCCGCGAGGAAGGTCGTCGCCGCGGAACGCCCCGATTCGAACAGCTGCGACTGCTCCGCTTCGGTGATCCCGAAGTTGGTCGCGCTCATCGAGCCTGTGTCGACGAATACCGTCCGCTCGGTCACCTTCTCGTCGTCGAGGTGATAGCGGTCCCATCCGGACAGAAGGGTCTGCAAGCAGGACCTTGCCAGCTCGAAGTCATTACCGGCCGGTCGGTCGACCTGCACTGCATCTGGCTTGGCCGACAGCTTGATCCCCCAGGTGGGCCACCGGTCGGGTTCGCCGTCGGTGCGGTCAAAGACGGTGATCGGGAAGTTCGAGAGCATCCCGCCGTCGACCCAGGTCACTTTGCCGGTGGGTGTCGAGAAGGTCACCGGGCGGAAGAAGAACGGGATGCTCATGCTTGCCCGGACGGCGTCGACAACCCGCATCGTGGCCGGGTCCTGCCCGTAGTGACCGTAGTCCCACGGCAGGCGGACTAGTGCTCCCCGGCTGATATCGCTGGTGTGCACCACCAGCCGGAACCGCTGGTCAGCCGGGAGGCCGGTTCCGGGATCGTCGGCGTCGCTGATGGCGAGGTCGGCGAAGGTGTGAATGTCAAGATCGGCCAGCACGTTCCCGAGCCACTCCACGAGGTAGTCGCCTTTGGCGATGCCCATGTGAAGTAGCAGCTCAGCGATCTCCCCTGGAGTTCCGCCCAGCCGCTCGACTGGCCCCTCATCCTGGAACTTGCTGTATTCAACCGACTTCATGATGGTCTCAAGGTTGGACAACGGCCTGCCCGAGACCTGATGCGCGGCGATCAGGCTGGCAACGATCGCGCCGGCGCTGGTGCCTGCCACGCGCGGGAATATGTACCCCTTCTCGCTCAGGGTCAGCACGGCACCGACCAGGCCGATGCCCTTGACCCCACCACCCTCGAGCACCAGGTCAACCTTGGGCTGGTCCAACTGTTCGAGTGCAACCACGACAACTCCTCACGCGGCAAGGACGGGTTAGTACAACACCATGCCCGGTGACCTCACTGATTTCAATCCCCTGCCGAGGCTGAGCGCGGATTGGCTCATTGCCCATTGGGTTGCTGGCCGTTGCGCTGGGTAGAGTCGGCTGAGTGGCCGTCGAGGAGGAAGTAATGGATAACCGCCGTCAACTGGCAGGTTGGGGTCGAACCAACCCGAGCGTCGCAACGGTCCACCCGGCCGGTGACGATGCCCATCTGGTTCGCCTGGTCACCGAAGCCGGTCAACGAGGGGTTCTCGCTCGCGGACTCGGACGCAGTTACGGCGACGCCGCCCAGAATGGTGGCGGAGTGGTGGTCGACATGACCTCCCGGAACCGCGTTTTGGCAGTGGACATCGGCACCGCGCTGGTGAGCGTCGAAGCCGGTGCCAGCCTCGACCAGCTGATGCGGCTCCTGCTGCCTCTTGGGCTTTTTGTGCCGGTGAGCCCGGGGACTCGGCAGGTGACCGTCGGGGGAGCGATCGCCGCCGACATCCACGGGAAGAACCATCACGTGGACGGCAGCTTCGGGAGCCATGTTGTTGCCATGGACCTGCTCTGCGCCGATGGCACCATCCGCGAGCTCACCCCGGAGTCCGAGCTGTTCTGGGCCACTGTCGGCGGCATGGGACTGACCGGTCTGGTCCTGAGGGCGACCCTGAGGATGAAGAAGGTCGAGTCGGCCTACTGCCTGGTGGACACCGAGCGGTGCGTTGATCTCGACGAGCTGTTGCGGCGGATGGCCGAGGGCGACCATCGATACACCTACTCGGTGGCCTGGATCGACTGCCTTGCCACCGGCCCATCCCTGGGGCGCTCGGTGCTGACCCGAGGGTGGCCGGCCACTCACGACCAGCTGCCTGCGAAGCTGCGCGATCATGCCCTGGACTTCCGGCCGAAGCAGCTGGCCGTCGCGCCCGCGGTCTTCCCGAGCGGCCTGCTGAACCGCGCGAGCGTCGCAGCCTTCAACGAGGCGTGGTACCGCAAGGCTCCGCTGGAACGCCGGGGCGAGGTTCAGAGCATCGCGGCGTTCTTCCACCCCCTGGATGGCGTGGGGCAGTGGAACCGTATCTACGGTCCCAAGGGCTTTCTTCAGTACCAGTTCGTCGTGCCTTTCGGCGCGGAGGACACGCTCCGCCGGTGCATACAGATGCTCAGCGACACGGGACAGGCCTCGTTCCTGGCCGTGCTGAAGCGTTTCGGCGAGCCCAGTGGTGGCCACCTGTCCTTTCCGGCCCCAGGCTGGACGCTCGCGCTGGACATACCGATCGGGGCAGGCGCCCTGGGCGGACTGCTTGACCGCCTGGACGAGGAGGTGATCGCCGCCGGGGGCCGCGAGTATCTCGCCAAGGACTCCCGGCTGCCCGCCTCCGCGATCCCACGCATGTATCCTCGCCTCGACGAGTGGCGCGACGTCAGAGCGGCGGCGGACCCCGACAGGGTATTCACTTCTGATCTGGCCAGGAGGCTGGGACTGTGAAAGACGCAATTGGCAACGTGCAACGGGTCTTCCTTCTGGGGGGCACTTCCGACATCGCTCTCGCAACGGTGGTGAAGCTGATCGGGGAGCGCCACGGCGTTCAGGTCATCCTGGCCGCCCGTCCCGGCGAACGCCGTGTCGCCGCCACCGCATCGCTGGAGGCGTTCGGCATGCAGGTCACCGAGGTGGACTTCGACGCCACCGACCGGACGTCGTACGAGCACGCCGTTGCCTCCGCGTTCGAAGCTGGAGGTGACATCGATGTGGTCATGGTGGCCTTCGGGCTGCTCGGCGACCAGCAGCGCGCGTGGCAGGACCTCGACGCGGCATTGGAGCTGGTCCAGGTCAACTACACGGCACCGGTCGCCTGCGGCGTCCTGGTCGCCAAGAGGATGCGCGCGCAGGGGCACGGCGCGATCATCGCGATGTCCTCCGTGGCGGGGGAGCGCCCGAGGAAGTCGAACTTCGTCTACGGGTCCAACAAGGCCGGAGTGGACGCCTTCTACTCCGGGCTGGGTGACGCGATAGCCGCGGACGGCGTTCAGGTCCTCGTGGTTCGCCCCGGTTTCGTTCGTAGCAAGATGACAGCCGGGCTCGGAGCCGCGCCGTTGTCCCAGACCCCGGAGCAGGTCGCAGACGTCATCGTCGCGGGCCTGGCTGCCGGCCGGCATACGGTATGGGCGCCCCCGGCGATGCGGTGGGTCATGTCGGGTCTGCGCCACCTACCCCATTCAGTGTTCAAGCGCCTGCCGGTCTAGGGCCGCTCGCTCTGGGGGAGCGGTTACAGGTACACCGAGCCCATCAGGCAGGCTGCCCAGATGCCGCCGAGCACCAGCAGCAGCCGGTCGTGAAGGACGATCTCTTCCGGCTCGCCAGCGCCACCGCTGTCGACGTCGACGGCGTACCTGAGAAGGGCCATCACGAACGGGACGATGGAGATGACGCTCCACTCGTTCGCCGAGAGCTGGCGCAGCGCAAAGGCCCAGAGCGAATAGGTCGTCACCAGCACTCCCGCGGACAGGGTCCAGACGAACCGCAGGTAGGTGTCGGTGTAGCTGTCCAGCACCGGGCGGATAGCCACTCCGGTCTCCTGGACCAGGCGCTTCTCGGCGTACCTCTTGCCGGCGGCCATGAACAGCGAACCGAAACCGGCGGCGATGAGGAACCAGTTCGACAGGTTGACCTGGGTCGCGACGCCGCCTGCGATGGCCCGAAGGAGAAAGCCCGAAGCGACGCTGGTGAGCTCGAAGACGGGTTCGTGTTTCATTCCCAGGCAGTACCAGAGCTGGACGGCCTCATAGATCGCAATGATGATGACCATCTGCCAGTTCAGCCATGCCGAGATCACCAGAGCGCCTGGCAGCAGCACCGCCGCTGCGGTCCAGGCTGCTCGTAGGGACAGCTCGCCTGACGCCATGGGGCGTCGCCGTTTGGTGGCATGCGCCCGGTCGGCCTCCACGTCCAGGATGTCGTTGACAAGGTAGACCCCCGACGAGGCCACGCAGAAGGCGATGAACGCCACGAGCATCTGGACGATGGCCCGTGGCTGGAACGCGATGCCGCCGGCTATCGGGGCGGCCAGCACCAGGATGTTCTTGACCCACTGACGTGGGCGGCACGCGTGCAGGAGAATCCGCGCGCGCCGCACGAGGGTGACATGCTCTTGGGTCACGGAGATGACGTTCTCCTTGCTCGGGTGGCCCAGTGGCCCATCGCGGCACCGATGAGGCTGCCGGCCAGGACATCGCTGGGGTAGTGCACTCCGAGGATGACCCGGCTGGTCATCATCACCGGAATCGAGAACAACGGGTAGCGCCTTCCCAGGAGCCTGGAGTATGCGACGGCCGCAGCGGTGGTCGAGGCTGCGTGCGAGGAGGGGAAGCTCCAGTCGCTGGGTGTGGCGACATGCACCTGTACGCGTGGGTCGCTGGGACGGTGCCGACGCACGACACGTTTGACGACGATGCTCAATGCGTGGGCGCCCACCACGGTCGCGGTGGCCCGTAGCCAGGGGCGTCGATGCGCGGGGTCATGGAGCGCGCCTACCAGCCCCAGTGCGGTCCAGGACAGAGCATGCTCACCGACGTGGCTCAGGATCACCGCGCCCCGCAGGATCCCGGGCGACGATGTCAGCGACTGGACGGCGACAAGGGCGTCGACCTCGTGCTCGGCCAGGCGTTGTCGGACGGCTGACACGTGCGGGGTCAGGCCAGGCACATCAGCTGGGTTCGTCAGCGAGGCTGGGTTCATCAACGAGCGAGCACGGCAACGAAGTCCCGCGACGATGGCTGGAGGTAGCGGTAGGGGTTAGGTTGCTCGTCCTTGGTGAGCATGTGCGGCTCTGCCACGCCCGTGCTCGGGTGTGTATAGGTGATGAAGTTGGTCCAATCAGGGTTGATGTCGAGCTCCATGGCCCGGACGGCTCCTGCGTCGTGAACGATGTTGGCCAGTGTGCGTACCGACATCGAGGCTCCCGCCACGAACACCAGCGAGCCGTCCTTGCGGATTCCCACGGCTGAGCGCCACACGTAGGTCTTGTTGCCGAGGGTGAACCCCCAGGTCGACGTTGTCGGGCTGTTCACGTCGGGAGTGATCGCCCCGTGGTCAACCAGCAGGCCCAGGTTCTGGCGGACTGCAGCCACGTCCGGGCCGGGATTGGCTGCGTTCCACTGGAGCACGTCCATACGGCCATCCTTGTAGAGCACCATGGATGCTGCGCCACGGCGAAGCGGCACGACGGTCTTGCCGTCCTGCCAATAGCCGCCGTTGGAGTTGTTCATGGTGAATCCCGAGTTGAACGTCGCCAGCAGGCTGTCCCGCTCCGAACGCGGCACTTCCGAGGGCTGGGACAAGCCTGCAGTTCCAGGCACTTTGTAGCCGGGATGCAGGACTGTCTTGACCAGCTTCTGGTTGAGCCAGGCCACCCCGACCAGATAACTGGTGTGCTGTGCGTCCGGACGCAGGAATGCCGCCCGGATAGCCGGTTCGCCGTGGACGCTGACCAGCGGCTGCCAGGAGCCCTCGGCTGGCAGAGGTGGCTGGGCCTGGGGTGGGATCGGCACGGGAGGAGTCAGGTAGCTCGATGGCTTGGTGGGCTGGCTCGGGGCTGCTCGGGTCGCGGCGATGCGCGGGATGCCGCCGGCGACGCTTCCGCCGACCTTGGGAGGGTTGGCTTTGTACTGCACCTCCTCCAGACTGGTGACCGCCCAGCCGAGCCCGTGGAACCGGCCCCACTCGGCCAGTCGCGCGGCCGTTGTGTCGGACCCCGGCGCTGTCAGGGCACCACCGATCGACCAGGTGAGCCAAAGCAGCAAGACCACCATCAGCACGCCTACCCGGCGCACCCAGAAACGACGCCGAGTCGGCCGGGGCACTGCCCTTTCTGGAGATTGCCGGTGCTTGTCAGGGTCTTCGACCTTCAGGTCGCCTCTTGCTGTCAACTGAACGTTCCTCCTTGAGGTTCATTCTCTACCAGGCCGAGCCAGTGCGTGGCCCTGTCCGCGAGAGTGCCCTTGAGCCTCGAGCAGTCAAGGCACGGAAAGCATCTGGTGCCGCAGGGGACACGGGTGAAACACGGTTCACAACAGTATCTCGTCACAACGACTGATCCCGCAGAGGACTCGCCGCTCAGTTGGGGAACCTGCGTCCAATTCGTCAGGGCTGTGGCAACAGGAGGAGGCAGAGCGCTCCCACGGCGGCGACCGCTTCCGCGACAGCGCTGATGGTCTTCTCGGCGTACCAGACGGGGTCGTACATGTCGGGCAGTGGACCGAATCCGCCCACGTCGACGTAGCCATACAACAGCAGTGCAGCCAAACCACCGGCCGCTATCAAGAAGGCAAACGCAGCGGCGGAGCGGCTGCGGGTCACCAGCACCAGCAGCATGGCGACCAGGGCCAGGGCGGCCTCCAGCCGGAACAGCTCGCCTTGGCTGATGTGCGGGTTCCCAGTGCCGACGAGGGTGTCGAAATTCGCCGCGAGGTGCCAGTGGACGTAGGCGTCGACGCCCAGCCCGACCGCCGTCATCAGGGTAAGCAGCCGGCGGTTCGATCTCGACAGCGTGAACGAGGACTTCTTGTCTGTCACAACAACTGCTCCTGAGGTGCGCGAGTCTCCCGTGCTTCGTGAGTCGCGGCCATGGGGAAGCCTCCAGTTCGTTGCCTTTCACTAAGGAACGAGCAGGGCAACGGCAGGGTTCAGACGGCTATACCCCGAAGCCTGCCTTGTCGACCTTGCGATGGAAACGCATCCCGGCCAGGCCACCCAGCAGGGCACCGGCCAGACTGCCGGCCGCGACCACGACCAAGGCGATAAGGCCGCCGGTGGTCAGGTTCCCCTGGCTCACCGGGATGCGCGGAAAGCTGTTCAGCTTGCTCAGCACGTCGTACTGGCTGCCCGCGAGCGCAGCCATCACCGCCACCAGGGCGGCGATGGCGACGGCCCAAAGCCACACGGCAAGTCCTTGCCTCACTCCGTCGAACCGGGCCATCCGTCCGGCGACGTACCCGCCGCAGTAGTAAGCCACGAGCAGCACGGCCAACAGCACGATGGCGCCGACGATGCCGACGGTCTTCGGGTCCTGACTCGTGGCGTTGCCGGCATCGGTGTTGGTCGCCACGCTGACCGCGGTGCCGGCGGCCGCGACGAAGGCGGTCAGCATCACCGCGGTTCCGGTGGCGGTGAGCCAACCGAAGAACGCCAGGCCGACCTTGACACCGCCGTACTCGTCCTTCTCCCTCTTGAAGACGCTGAGCTGGTTGTGGGAGGAGTCGTCGGCCACGTTCTTCTTCCCGCCTCTGGAATCAGTGTGGTCCGGGCCCGGTTTGTTCTTGGCGTCCTGGCCAGTGGCTAACGTGCTCATGTCATGGTCCTTAGGTGGGGGAGGTGGACGGTGACGACGGTCCATCGGCGGACGTGCAGCCGGGTACGTCGGATCGAGGTTTGGTGACGGCAGACCGGCTAGAGCCCGGCCCGCATCGCGAGCCCACGAACGTAGGAGGCCTGGCCCGCGTGCTGTAGGTCGTCCGAGAGGATGCTGACCAGGCGCACCGCGAGCGTGACCGGAGGATCCCAGGACGTGTCGACGATCCTGGCGAAATCTGCCTCGGTCAGCGTGTGCAGGTAGTCGATGGTCCGGATGTGCACCGCGTCGTAGTAGCCCGCCAGGAGCTCAGCCCCCGCGCGCACTGCCGCCACGTCGCCTGCGCTCTGCCGGTAGCCGGTGGCCTCGGGATCGAACGGGAGGTTGAAGCGGTCGACCCAGCCTCCGGCTGTCCACACCTGCTCTGCGCCCAGAAGGTCCGCCACATGGCCGTCCTGCACGCGGGTCAGGTGCCAGATCAGCCAGGCCATCGAGTTCGCGCCCGGATCCACCCGGAACGTGAGCACCTCGACGCTCGCTCCGGTCAGCGCAGAATGCACGACCCCGCTGATCCGGTCGAAGGCTTCAGTCAAGATTTCGGAAGACATATTCGTCCTAACGTAGTGCATGCCGCACGGAAGGCTTGCGTTCAAGGCTTCCTACAACTTCGCGCACGGTGACCGGTACGTCAACGAGTTTGGCGTTGGGAAGGGCTGCCAGTTGGGGAGGGCCGGGCGTTTGGGAGGGCTTGGCGTTGGGAAGGGCCGGGCGTTGGAGCGGCGCTATTTCACTGGCGCCGCTACCTCACTGCTGTGACGTAGAAGCTGGAGCTCGAGCCGACGTACGAGGTCGCGGACGAGACGTACAAGCGGGTGGATGCGCTCGTCCGTACCTTCAACGCGATCCAGCCGCTGACTGCCGTGCCCCTGACGGTTGCCCGGGGACCGGTGAGCCAGGGTCCGTTCCCCAGGCGGTACTGGATGTACACGACTGGGGCCGGAACCGAGGAGACCGATCCGTGCACCGACAGGTACCTTCCGCGGGTCACCGACGTTGCGGGGCGACTCTCGACGACCCGGGCGATCGAGGTGACCGCCACCGATGGGCTGATCCTGCCTGGCGCGCCGGTCGCGGGCGAGGTCACCCAGCGGTAGGAGCCGGAGACGCCGTTGGTGAACTGGTAGGACGCCCAGCCAGCTGAGGTCGTCCGCAGGGACCGGACGGGCCGCCAGGTCTTGGTGCCCTTCTGCATCTTCTGCAGGGTCACGGTCCAGTTGGCGGCCGCCCTTCCAAACTGGTCGGTCACCCTGGTTGCCGCGGTGATCTTCGTGCCCACCGACGCCCTCGCCGGGACCGAGAGGGCCACTTTTGACGGGACCACCGGAGCGGCCCAGTCTGCGATGGTCAGGGTTGCCCCGGAGGGGTCCTGCGCGGCGACTCTGATGGTCAGCTTCCTGGAGGCTGCGGTGAAGGTGCCGCCAACGGGGATCGAACGGTTGTAGTCATAGCTCTGGAGGCTGGTCGGGGTGGCATCAAGCTCGTAGCTCCCGGCGCTGGCCGGGGCGTCCGGGTCATCACGCAGTACCCGAACGCCCCACGACGGCTTCCACGGATTACGCCCGGCGACCGTGTCCAGGCCCGAGCTGGTCCGGTACTCCACGAAGTAGTTGGTGCCGTTGGGGTCGGTGATCTTCAGGGTCCTGTTGTCAGCGGTGGTGGACAGCGGGGAGATTCGGGCCGTGGTGGCGCCGGAGTTGGCCGGTATCTTCCGGACCGCGTTGGGGAGCAGGTTCATCCCGTCGAGGTGGACCGCGTTCAGGTTGCCCTCGCCGTAGGTCGCTCCCGAGTAGCCCATGACGTCGAACAGATCGTCGTACTGCCTGGCCTGGCAGCCGGGGAACCCTGACTCGGTCACTGCCATGTCCTGGGTACCGCTGCACCGAAGGGAGTTCGAGTGGTACAGGCCCAGGTTGTGACCCAGCTCGTGGGCGAGCAGGGACTGGTTGAGCCCCGATACGAACACGTCGTTGCCTTCGGCTTCGACTGCTCCGATGGTGCCCACGCCGTAGTAACAGCCACGGGCAGTGGCACCCTCGGGCGCAACCAGTACCAGGTGTTTTCCGGGTCCGTAGGCGTCGGGCATCATGCCGAGCGCTTCTTCCCACATGTTGTATACGTCTTCGTCCGTGCCTGAACAGGCGTAGGCGGAGCGGTAAGCCGGCAGAACCCGGGCGGTACTGAAGGAGACCTTGTCACCCGTCTGGCTGGACCAGTACCGGGACACGTTGGTGACCATCGCCCGCGCCGACGCCTCGCTCAGGGACGGGTCCGCGCTGAGACCGGTCGGCACGACCAGCGCCAGGTAGACCTGGTGGACTGACGGGATCGCCGCCTCCGCGGGAGCGGCGATCGTGCGGGCTGACACGACCCGCTTCGCCCCGTCACTGCCGGGAACGACTGCCACGGAGACCGTTGAGCCGTCCTCGGCGGTGGGCAGGGAGCCATCGGTCAGTGGGACGATCTTGGTGCCGACACGCAAGACCTTGGTGGTGTCGTTGGCGGGGGTGTGGTTGCCTGCCTGCCGGCCGGGTGGCTGCTCGTGGATGATCGTCTGGACGACGCCGGTGATCCTCTGGGGCGTCGGGGTGGTCGCCGCAGTCGCGACGGTCACCGCCGGGAGCAACAGGCCGACGACGACGACGGAGACCGGGATGACCAGCCGACGATTATTGACCCGCATTCAGAACCACCCGCTCTTGTCCGCCGACCCGCGTCGGCGGTCCGCACGCTGGTTCGAGGTCAGTGGTCCGCACCATCTGCGTGCGGTCGCCGGCCAGTTCCAGGGAGGCACTCTCAACGTAGCGACGGGAGGCCCGCCGGTCCCGTGATTGGGTGAAATGTGCTGCAACGACCGAATGTTCAGCCCGAACGGAGCGAGTCGAGTCGCCCGAACGGTGGATGCTGAGACGGCGCGCGCTGTAGGTTGCCAGCATGCGGATCACTCATCTCGGACATGCGTGCCTGCTCGTCGAGACGGGCGGCCAACGGATCCTGCTCGACCCGGGCGCATTCTCGTCACGCATCGCGGACGTGACCGGGCTCGACCTCATCCTGGTCACCCATCAGCATGCGGATCACGTGGACCTGCAAAGGCTCCCCGCGCTGCTGGAGATCAACCCGCAAGCAAGGCTGTATGCCGAGCCGCAGGCTGCCGCTGTCATGGAGGAGGCGGGGATCGGTGCCGAGCACACGGTGTCAGGGAAGGCCCTGACGTTCGGGCGGGTACAGGTCACGCCGGTGGGGGAGATGCATGCGCTGATCAATGAGGCGCTGCCCCGCGTCGGCAATCTGGGTGTGGTGCTGCGCGCTGAGGGGGAGCCGAGCCTGTTCCATCCCGGCGACGCCTACGACTGCGAACCCGGGCAGATCGACATCCTCGCCCTGCCGCTGAACGCGCCGTGGACGGCCAGCCGCGACACCATTGCGTTCGCCCAGCGGATCTCACCGAGGGCCTGCGTCCCGATCCATGACGCACTGCTCAGCGCCATCGGACGCCAGCTCTACCTGTCGCAGGTGAAATCTTTCGGACCGGAGGGCATGGAGCTCCGTGACCTCTCGGACGGCGCCCCTTGCGACTTCAGCTGAGCGGGCCGGAATACATCTGACGGCCGGGATTGCTACCGTCACGACATGCCATCTCGGGGAAGTTCCGCGGCGCTCAGCCTGCGCGGTCTGTCCAAGGCCTTCGGGTCGACGCTCGCGGTGGACCGTCTCGACCTTGAGGTTCCGCGTGGGTCGTTCTTCGGTTTCGTGGGGCCCAACGGCGCCGGCAAGACGACTACGTTGTCCATGGCTACCGGGCTGCTGCGGCCGGACGCCGGCACCGCTCATGTCATGGGTCACGATGTCTGGTCCGATACCGTCCGCGCGAAACAGCTGGTGGGCATCCTCCCCGACGGCCTTCGGCTGTTCGACCGCCTGACCGGGCTGGAGCTCATCAGCTACTCCGGGCTGTTGCGCGGTATGGATCGTCCGCTGGTTGTCGAACGGGCCCATGAGCTTCTCGGCGCTCTGGGCCTCGAGGAGGAAGGGGGGACTCTGGTTGTCGACTACTCGGCCGGAATGACGAAAAAGATCTCCCTCGCCTGTGCCCTGATCCACGCCCCGAGGCTTTTGGTGCTTGACGAGCCGTTTGAAGGCGTGGACCCGATCTCGACCTCGACCATCCGCCAGATCCTTGAGGGTTATGCCACTTCCGGTGGCACGGTGATCCTGTCCAGCCATGTGATGGACCTGATTCAGAGGCTGTGCGATCGGGTCGCCATCGTGGCTGCCGGCCAGATTCGTGCGGCTGGCACGCTCGACCAGGTCAGGGCAGGGATGACCCTGGAGGAACGCTTCGTGAACCTCGTGGGCGGACAGACCGACGTCGGGGAGGGTCTGGCTTGGTTGCGCTCATCGTCGGACTGAAGTGGCAGCTGCTGCGCAACGGACTGCGGCGTAGCACCCCTCAGCTGGTGGGTCTGATTCTTGGCGGGCTGTACGGGCTGAGCGTGTTGGTCCTCGCGGTGTCGGGACTCATCGCCCTGAGGTTCGCAGTGGCCAGCGACGTCGCCCGGACCGTGGTCGTCATCGGTGGCAGCGCACTGACCCTCGGGTGGGCGATCTTCCCGGTGATCGCGTACGGCATCGACGAGACGCTCGACCCGGCGCGATTCGCCACCTTTGCGGTTCCCCGCCGTCAGCTTGTGCTTGGTCTGCTGGTGTCGTCCCTGGTCAGTGTCCCGGCTGCGGTCACCACGATCCTGGGGCTGGCAACGGTGATCACCTGGTCGCGTTCCGTTCTTGCCTTGCTGGTGGCCCCGGTCGCGGCGGCCGTGGCTGTGCTGACCTGCGTGGCCCTGAGCCGGGTCACCTCGACGGCGTTCTCGGCGATGTCCCGCCACCGCAGGGGCAGGGAGGCGGTGTCCGTGCTGGTGCTGTTGCTCGCGGTGGGCCTCGGGGTGGCTGGCTCGTCGATCATCAAACGCCTCTCCACACCCGGGCTGCTGGCTCACCTGGCCGACGTGCTCGGATGGACGCCACTGGGTCTGGCCTGGTCCGCTCCTGCCGACATCGCGGATGGCGCGATCGGGTCCGGGCTTTCGCGTCTCGCCCTGGCCGTCCTCGTCCTGGCGGCGGCTTTGCTGGCTTGGAACTCCTTGTTGCGCCGCGCCCTGGAGAACCCCCGGGGAACAGTCAGCGGACGCTCGAACCACCCTCGCGATACCGGGCTGGGGTGGTTCGCCCGGATGCCGGCCACACCCGCCGGGGCCGTAGCCGCTCGCTCGATCACTTCCTGGCGACGGGACCCTCGGTACATCAGCTCGGTCGCGCTGATGCTCCTGCTGCCCCTGGGCCTTCTGCTGCCCTCACTCAGCGGAGGCAGCAACCTGTGGTCGCTCGCCATGGCGCCCCTGGCCGGATTCCTGCTCGGCTGGAGCATGCATAACGACATCGCGTATGACGGGACGGCTTTCTGGGCGCATGTCGCCACCGGGGTGTCCGGTCGTGCGGACCGTGTCGGCCGGCTGGCACCGACAGCCTTGGCGGGGTCAGCTCTGCTGCCGGGCTACGCAACCCTTGGCTGCGCGCTCACCGGCCGATGGAGCCTGTGGCCGGCGGTCTTCGGGGTCGGGCTGGGATTCCTGTTGACGGGTTTTGGTGTGGCCAGTGTGATGAGCGCCCTGCAGCCCTATCCCGTGCCGGGCCCTGGTGAGAACCCGTTCGGGGCGCCGCCGGGCTCGTCGGCCCTGACTGTGGTCGTCCAGGCGGTGGCCGGAACCGCGGTCTTCGTGCTGAACCTGCCGCTGGTCGTGATCGGGATCGGGGCCCTCCTCGGAAATGTCTGGATGGGCTGGCTGAGCCTGGGACTGGCTGTCGTTCTCGGTTCTGCGGCGATGGTCCTCGGTACGCGGTGGGGGGCGCGGATCTACGAACGTCGTGCACCGGAGCTGTTGGCGGACCTGTCCCGTATCCGCTAGCCGAGCTGCCACGCGGTGACCTGGCGGTCAGGCGTCGGACTCTGTCTGGGCAGCTGTGTCGTTGCAGGCCAGCCAGGCTGCCCCGATGATGCCTGCCGAGTTCTGGAGCTCAGCGGCCACTATCGGCGCCCGAAGATGCAGGAGCGGCAGGAACTTGTCGGCCTTTCTGGAGATGCCGCCACCGACCACGATCAGGTCCGGCCAGAGCAGGTCCTCCACGTGGGAGAAGTACCGCTGAAGACGATCGGCCCACTCCTGCCAGGACAGGTTCTTGTCGTCCTTGACGCTCGAGCTCGCGCGTTGCTCAGCGTCGCGGCCGTCGATCTCGAGATGTCCCAGCTCGGAGTTGGGGACCAGTACGCCGTCGTAGAACAGCGCCGACCCGATGCCGGTGCCCAGCGTGCTCACCAGAACGAGGCCTCCGGCATTGCGTGCGGCCCCGAACTCGAGCTCGCCCAGGCCCGCTGCGTCGGCGTCGTTGACCACGGTGACCGGCCGGCCGAGCCGGTCGCTCAAGAGCTTTCGCGCGTCTGTGCCGATCCAGGCAGGGTCGATGTTGGCCGCGGTACGTACCACGCCGTTGGTCACCACGGCCGGCAGCGTCACGCCGATGGGGGAGTCCCCGGTGTCGTCGGCGAAGTGCTCTGCGATCTGGACGACGATGTCGACCACCGCGTCCGGTGTTGACCGCTTGGGGTTCTCGAAGCGCAGCCGATCTTTGGCGAACTGACCCTTGGCGGGATCCACGGGCGCTCCCTTGATACCGCTGCCGCCGATGTCGATACCAAGCGGGTGGTGCGTGGTGGGCATGAGACGCCTTCCGGTTGCAGCGACGGCTGTGCGATCAGGGCAGGGTGAGGATCTCCGCACCGGTATCGGTGATCAGAATGGTGTGCTCGAACTGCGCGGAGCGCCTGCGATCCTTGGTGACGACGGTCCAGTTGTCGTCCCACATGTCCCACTCCACAGTGCCCAGGTTGAGCATCGGCTCGATGGTAAAGGTCATCCCGGGCTCGATGACGGTGTTGTACTGCGGGGCCGCGTCGTAATGGGGGACCACCAGGCCGGAGTGGAAGGCCGTGCCGATGCCGTGGCCGGTGAAGTCGCGGACGACTCCGTAGCCAAAGCGTCTGGCATAGCTCTGGATCACGCGCCCGATGATGTTGATCTCGCGGCCCGGCACAGACGCTTTGATGCCACGCATCATGGCCTCGTGGGTGCGCTCCACGAGCAGCCTGGACTCCTCGTCGACATCGCCGCAGAGATAGGTGGCATCGGTGTCTCCGTGGACCCCGCCGATGTACGCGGTGATGTCAATGTTGACGATGTCACCGTCCTGCAGCGGACGGTCGTCGGGGATGCCGTGGCAGATGACCTCGTTGACGCTGGTGCACAGCGACTTTGGGAACCTGCGATAGCCCAGCGGCGAGGGGTAGGCCCCGTGGTCGAGCATGTACTCGTGGCCGATCCGGTCGAGCTCGTCGGTGGTGACCCCTGGCGCGATCGCCGCCGCTGCGGCCTCCATCGCCCCCGCCGCGATGCGTCCGGCGATCCGCATCTTCTCGATGGTCTCGGCGTCCTTGACCTCCGGACCGGTGTACTTCGCGGGTGCCGGCCGATCGACATACTCCGGTCGCGCAATGGAGGAAGGCACGCTGCGACGCCCGCTGAGGACTCCCGGCGCCACGCTTGCGTAGGTGATCGACATACTGTGAAGTCTAGGCAGGGCTCGCGAAGCTGACTTACACCCTTGGCTCAAAGAGAGAGGTTGCCATGGCGTACTGGTTCAACGTGACTACCGGAGCGGTCGAGGATGACGCCAACAAGAGTCCGGTGGATCGGCTGATGGGGCCGTTCAACACCTACGCGGCCGCAGAGCAGGCCCTGTCGCATGCCAAGGAGAACACCGAGCGTTGGGACGCCGAGGACAAGGCGTGGGACGACAAGGGACTCGAGGACTGAGCCCCTTCGCCCTGGACCTTCCAGGTTGAGACTTCGTGGCTGCGGGCCGGGGCGATCTCAGGCGGTTGGCGCACCGATCCGGCCCAGGGCCTCATCCCAGCGTTGCGGCAGGCTCCGGCTCAGTGCGGCGTCGTCAATGCGCTCGTGCCACAGGTCCAGGCGAGTGTCGGCGCCCTCAGAGGTGAGCCGCAGGTCAACCAGCGTCGAGGCCGCGTGCTCGTCAGCGTGCCAGGTCAGCCGAACCTGCTCCATCGGATGGTAGCTGCGGACAACGCCGTGGCTGCCGTCCGCGCTATGCCAGGGTTCACCCTTGGTGCCGAGCTGAGCGCCCTTGCCGAGCAGCGCCTCCGCCCCGGCAGGGGTGATGAGGAACTGCCAGACCTTGTCGATGGGAAAGGGCACCACCCGACTCACCTTGATGACGGGGGCGCCCTGTGCGCCTTCGGTGGGAACCTCGCTGGATTCCGTTGCTGTTGTCATCGCGACCTCGATCCGTTCCGCCAGGAGGGCCCGGCGGCTAGGGGAAATGTCCAGACACTCAGCACACCAAGACGGCGGCGATTCCACAATCCCCGGGTCGGGTGATTTTGGCCTGATCGTGGGTTTGAGGGCTCAGCGGGCGCCTCATGGCCCTTCGGATCTCCCACAGAGCCTGGCTCCAGATCTGGCCGTCCCCACCCACCGGGCCAGATTGCATCGACCGGGTCAAGCGCAAGCCGCTGCTGGTCTGGGGCAACGTGCTCTCGGCGCTGATGGTTCTCCCGCTTCTTCTGCAGGAACGCGACGACGTAGATGACCCAGACATCGCCAGCGTCCGCCACCATCGCAATCATGCTGATCGTGATCGGCCTCACCGAGGCCTCGATCTACGCGGTGCTGGACTTCTTCGGCAAGCCGCCAACCTTCGCCGGCGTCGTGGTCGCCGTTCAGGGTGTCGGCGCGATCGCCGGGGGAGTCACCACTTCTCGATGGGTCCGCCGGCTGGGTGGGGCAGGGACCGTGACCGTCGGCATGGCCTTTCTCTCGCTCGGCCTGTCCATCGTGGCGCTCACCTCTGCTCTGTGGGCCGGGCGAGTCGAGTCCTCATATCGACCGGAGTACCCCGCTGACCGAGGTCGGCGTGTCCGGCGTCAGCTGAGCCATGTGGGCGCCAGCCTGCGATAGCGTGCGGAAATGAGGCGCATCGCCGGGAAGGGTCGGCTCCCGTCAGCCGTGATCGGCTGATGGCCTCGCGCGAGGAACGGGCCCGTGCTCGTCGCCGCGTCTTCAGGAGGCGACGCCAGGTCGCGGCGGCTGGGTTGCTGTTGTGCTGCACGCTGACCGTCATGGCTGGTGTCCGACTGGCTGCCGCTCTTACCAACGGCCCGGTCGCGGTAGCGGGCGTTGGTTCGCCCGCTCCGGCCGGCCTCGTGGTGCGGCCTGCGGTGTCCACGCCCATGCCGCCGACGTCATCGTCAACGGGGTCGTCGCCGAAGTCTTCGGCATCGGCGCTGCTGGGGTCATCGACAGCGGTGTGGATGCGCCCCGCGGCTTGGGCGACCGGCCTGTACGTCCGCGCCTCCGGCGGCACAGCTCGTCACGGGTCGGGAACGCTGAGGACCTACCGCGTCGAGGTTGAAACCGGCACGGGGGAGAGTGCCCGAGTGTTCGCCGCCGCCGTGGATGCCACCTTGGCCAACGCCGCGAGCTGGACCGGCCAGGGGCTGTGGTCGCTCCAGCGGGTTGACACGGACGATGCCGACTTCGTCATCCGCCTGGCCATACCCGCGACGGTCGACGAGGTGTGCGCGGCGGCAGGTCTGGACACTCGTGGGTACGTCTCGTGCCGGTCGGGACACTTTGTCATGATCAACCTCGACCGTTGGCTGGGCGCGGTCCCGGACTACCACGGCAACGTGGCGCTGTACCGGCAGTACGTCATCAACCATGAGGTGGGACACGAGCTCGGTTACGGCCACCAGGCCTGTCCCGCACCCGGTCGCCCGGCGCCCGTGATGCAGCAACAGACCCTCGGGCTGAAGGGCTGTCTTGTGAACGGATGGCCGTACATCGACGGGAAGCTCGTCTCGGGCCCAGCCGCAGCCTGAGGCTGAGGCCCGGTCAGTCTTCGAATGAGTGCTCCGCTGCGGGGAAGGTCCCGCCTGCGACGTCGGAAGCGTACGCGCGAGCGGCGTCTCCGAGGCTGGTGCGAAGGTCGGCATACCGCTTGACGAAGCGTGGTGCCTTGCCGCCGCGCAGCCCTGCCATGTCCTGCCAGACCAGCACCTGGGCGTCACAGCTCGGCCCGGCTCCGATCCCGATCGTCGGGATGTGGAGCACCTCGGTGACTCTTGCGGCCACTGATGAGGGCACCATCTCCATGACGACCGAGAATGCTCCGGCCCTCTCCAGAGCGAGGGCGTCCTCGACCAGTGCGTCCGCCGAGTCTCCACGCCCCTGAATGCGATAGCCGCCGAGGACGTGCTCGCTCTGAGGCGTGAAACCGATGTGCCCCATGACCGGGATGCCGGCACGCACCAGAAGCTCGACCTCGGGGACCATGGCCCGTCCGCCTTCGAGCTTGACCGCGTGCGCCAGTCCTTCCTTCATGAAGCGCGTCGCCGTTCCGAGCGCCTGGGTCGGACTTGCCTGGTAGGACCCGAACGGCAGGTCGGCGACGACCAGCGCGTGTTTGGCGGAGCGGGTGACGGCCCGGACCAAGGGCACCAGGTCGTCCACGGTGACCGGCACGGTCGTCTCATACCCGTAGACGTTGTTGGCGGCCGAGTCGCCGATCAGGAGAACGGGAATGCCGGCCTCGTCGAAGATCTCGGCGGCGTACTGGTCGTACGCGGTGAGCATTGCCCATCGCTCGCCCCGGTCCTTCATCGCCTGCAGGTGTGGGATGCGGATGCGCTTGAGGGACGGCGTGGCCGATCCGGACACGTTGCCGGCGCCGGTGCCGTAGGGGGCTGGTTGTTCACTCATCGGTCAGGCTCCTTGCGTGGACTGCATGGCCAAACCCAGGGACAGTGTTGGGTGTCTCTTGCCAAACCTAGGGGGCGTGCGGGACACGGTCCCTAGGTTTGCTGTGATTTCGCGTGCACGGTCCCTAGGTTTGCGGTCTGTGGTTCGTGGTCTGTGGTTTGGGGTCTTTGTCTGTGGTCTTTGTTTGTGGTTTGCGGGCTGGGGTGGGAG
>Ga0208716_1000255_pt1 | contig 22689 bp, 21 predicted proteins | sample NGESurdeep092012_8_FD_184482 | JGI IMG/M metagenome (GOLD analysis project Ga0208716, IMG submission 184482) | Arctic peat soil microbial communities from Barrow, Alaska - NGEE Surface sample 415-3 deep-092012 (SPAdes) | ecosystem: Environmental > Terrestrial > Soil > Wetlands > Peat ...
CGCAACGACTTCGTCACGCATCCATGGCGCGGATGGTCCTTCGCCTGGGCGACGATCATGGTGCCGGGCGACTCCAAGCTGAAGACCTCGGGGCAGGCGTTGCGCGAAGCGAAACGAGTCTTCCGCGGCAGCTCCGTCGACCCGCAGGAGATCCAGCTGCTGTTCGTGCCCAAGCAGCGCCCGTACACCTTCACCCACGACGTCGCCGGACAGAGCGTCACGAGCACGGTCACGCCGAGCTACCGATTCATCTGGCAGGTGACCGGCAAGCTCGACGTGGCAAGCACGAGCCCGCCGGTCATCGTCGCAATGCTGGATTACGCGAGCGGCGCGGCGCTCTACGATGTGCGCAACGACCTGCCCTCCGCCACGCAACCCGAGCCAAGCCCCTCGGCCCCGTGAGATGACGACGCTCGCGACCGCCTGGTATCACTCCGATTGGCTCGCCGCGCTCTGCTACTTCGCCGGCACGCTGATCGTCGCCAAGGTCGTCGATGCGCTGCTCGCCCGCCACGGCAGCGGGCTCGGGCGACTCTTCGGGCGCGACCTGACGATGGCCGAGCAGACGCGGCTGCGCATGGCGCGCCGCTTGATCGTCTTCGCGATCCTTTTCGTCGGCATCGCCACGGCGCTCCTTCAGTTCCCTCAGGTCGGCACGCTCGCCCGCGGCATGCTCGCGTCGGCCGGCATCACTGCTCTCATCGCCGGCTTCGCCGCCCGCTCCATGCTCGCCAACTTCGTCAGCGGTATCGTCATCGCCTTCACGCAGCCGGTGCGCATCAACGACACCGTGAGTGTCGACGGCGTTGAGGGAACGGTCGAGGAGATCGGTCTCACCTACAGCTACCTCCGCACCGCCGACAACCACCGTGTGGTGATCCCCAACGAGCAGTTCGCCAGCAAGGTGATCCACAACTACACGATCGTCGACCCGGTCAGCGCGGCCAGCGTGGAGTTGGCGGTGCCGGCGGGCGCCGATCTCGGCCTCGTCGAGGCCGCCGCGCTCGACGAGGCCCGCAAGATTGCGCCCGCCGGCTTCGACGTCTCCCCGGGGTCCGACCGCGCGCCGTCGTTCGCCGTGGTCGACCACGCCGCCGACGGCGTCCGCGTGCGCGTCACGTTGTGGGCAGCGAGCGCGCCGCAGGCGCAGGCGCTCGCCGCCGACCTCCGCCGCACCGCTCTCGAGCGGCTGCGCCGCGACGACCTACTCGCCAACGCCCCAGCAGAACTCCAGTCCGCCGACTTGGAGGAGCAGCCGCCCTGAGCGAACACACCAGTGACGTCGAACCGACACCTGTGGAACAGCCGGCGGATTCCGGAGCGGTGGGCGGGGGCGTGGCAGTCGTCACCGCCATCGCGGCGCCCGCCGCCGGCCCTCCGAGCCTGCTGAAGCGGGCGCTCCTGGTCGCCGCCGCCAGCCGTCTCGGCGTCTTCGTCACCGCCGTCGCTGCGACGTACCTCTTCCGTCTCGGCGGCGCGCTGCAGCGCTCGCGCGCACCGCACGCGGCCTTGCCCTTCGCCGGCGTCGCCGCCCATCTCGTCAACGCCTGGGGCAACTGGGACGGCGCCTGGTACATCCGCATCGCCGAGCACGGTTACGCGGCCGCCGACAACACCGCCGCCTTCTCGCCGTTGCTGCCGCTGTGTGTGCGCGGGCTCGGCGCCGCGCTCGGCGGCGAGTACCTGATCGCCGGCATCCTCATCGCCCTCGCCGCCTACTTCGCTGCGCTGGTCGTGCTCTACAGGTTCGTCGCGCTCGACCTCGGGCCGCACGTCGCCTTTTGGAGCGTCGTCTTCATCTCCGTCTTCCCGACGGCGTTCTTCTTCCAAGCCGTTTACACGGAGGCGCCTTTCTTGCTCCTCACCCTGTCTTGCGTCTACTGGTCGCGGAAGGCGCGCTGGTGGCCGGCCGGCCTGGCCGGGTTACTCGCCGTGCTCACGCGCACCAGCGCCGTGCTGCTAGTCGTGCCGATGGCGGTGTACTACCTCCAGCAGCGCGGCTGGCGCTGGCGGCGCACCGACCGGCGTCTCGCCGCCATCGCCCTCGCACCCCTTGGTTTGGCCTTGTGGGTCGTCTACCTTGCGGCGGCGTTCGGTCAGCCGCTGCTCCTTGCGCGCGCCCAGGGGCACTGGCGGCGCGCGCTCGTCTTCCCGCTCGTCACCCCGTGGCGCGCCGCCGAGACGGCGGTGGACGGCGCGCGGCAGGTGCTCTCCGGCCAGTCCGCGCACGCCTACTTCCCGATCCAGCCGGGCGGCAACGTGATCGGCACGGCGATCGAGAATCTGACCGCCTTCGTCCTGCTGGTGGGGGTCGTCGCGCTCTTCGTCTACGGCTTGCGCCGGCTGCCGGCGGCCTATTCGACGTGGACGTTGCTGGCAGCCGGCTACCCGCTGTTCTTCCCCGGGCGTTACGTGCCGCTGTCGTCCTACGCGCGCTTCGTGCTCGTCGCGTTCCCGCTGTTCGTCGCCGCGGCGGTACTCTGTGAGCGCCGCCCGCGCCTGCGAGCGGCGCTTCTCGCGCTCTTCACCGGCGGACTGATCGCGCTCACCGGGATGTTTGCAGTCTACGCCTGGGTGGCGTAAGAGCGGCCTTACTTGCCTAGCGGCTGCGTCTCCTCGAAGACGAACACACCGTCCTGCCCGAAGACTCTCTTCAGCGTCGTGTCCTTGATGAGCTCGGCGAGGACGGTGGAGTACGTGACTCCGGTCTGATCGATCTCGTCGAAGACGAACTGGCGGGTGGTGTCGACGAGGATGTACTGCGCGTTGCTGATCACGGGATACGTGTAGATCGTAGGTCGCGCCGAGAGCTGCGCGCCGGCGTTGTTGTTGGCGCTGACGATGGCGTTCGCGGGGATCGTGGCGACGGCCTGCTGCAAGACCTTGGCATGCGCCGTGTACGCGTAGGTCGTGCTTGTGTAGGCAGCCCCCGTGAACGGCAGCGGCAGAGGGCCCATCACGTAGATCGAGTACGCGCACAGGGCGAACAGCACGAAGGCGAACGTGTCGTAGCCGAGCCAGCGTGCGCCGATCGCACCCCACCGGCGCCGGGCAAGCCACGGGCGGCCCGCAAGCCAGGTCACCCACGCACGCAGGCGCACGATGGTGAGCACGACGGCGGCGAAGATGAACGGGATGATGCCGGCGGAGTAGTGGTACGTGACGATTCTCTGCTGGACGCGCGAAGAGAGTCCGTTGATGAGCAGCTCCGGCGCACTGATGAGCGTCGTCAGCGGACTGATGAGCGGTGTGTAGCCCACCGGCCACAGCAGCTCGCGCCAGTAGTGCAGGTTGTCGGCGGCGGCGAGGTCGTGGAGGGTGTGGCCGGGGTGGCGCACGACGTTCTTCATGATCTCGCCGGTACCCGTGCCGTACTCCGCGTAGCGCGCGAGCAGCGCCGGCGGCCCGCCCTTGTGGTAGTGGGGCATGATCACGCCGACGGCGACGGCGAAGTAGGCGACCGCGACGACGGCGATGAGTAGCGGTCGCCATGAGCGCTTGCGCAGCGCGAAGTAGCCCGCCATGAGCGCGATCACCAGTGGGATCTCCTCTTTGCAGAGGGCGGCAAGGACGAGGAACGGCAGGGCGCGCACGAGCCGACCCTCCTCGAGATACAGGAAGGCGAAGAGCAGCAGTGGGATCGCCAGCGTCACGGGGTGGAACTCGCTGAGCACGGTGAACTGCAGCGGCGGATAGAGCAGCAAAGCGCCCGCGAGCAACGCCGCCGGGCGCGGGTCCTTGAACAGGCGAGCGCCGAGCCGGTAAACCGGCCAGGCGCTCGCCGCAACGATCGTCGCTTGCGCGACGAGGAGCATCACCGGGCTGTGCCATACCCACCAGAGCGGCGCGAACAGGGCGAGGATCGGATCGACGTGCGAGCCCAGGCGGGAGACCGGAATGGCGCTGTACGGGTCGGTCATCTCGAGAAACCGCCCGTGCGCCGTGTTGTAGACCGCCTGCACCATGTTGCCGAGGTCGAAGCGGCCGTCCCAGAAGTTGCGGTACCGCATCCACGAGAGGATGCTCAGCGCCGCGGCGAAGAGCGCCGCGGCGGCGAGCACGTACCATCCGCAGATGCGGAAGAGCCGCCGGTACTCCTCGTCGGGCAGATCGGACGACGACGCCACGCTCCGCGAGGGCACGGTGATCGCGCCCGGCGCCGGACCGGCTGCCGCCCGCCGGCGCCGCGACTTCTTCTTGCTCAAGACCACTACCTCCGTCGCCGATCAGTCCCCGCCGTGTCGTTCGCCGCGGTGCACGCTCGCTTCGAGCAGCACCGCCGCGCCGACGAAGGCGAGCTCGATCAGCGTCTGCCAGACGCGCAGCAGCAGCGCCCACGCGAACGCCACACCACCGGGAAGGCGGGCCGCCAGCGGCGCCGCCAGGAGCGCCTCGCGCAGACCGAGGCCGCTGGGCAGGAAGAACACGACCATGCCGGCGATGTAGGCCAGCACGTACCCTGCGGCGACGGTCGCCAGCATGTCGGCGCCCAGCCCGGTCACGGCGGTCGCGAACAGCCAGCTCGCGACGCCCGCCAGAAGCCAAGTGGCGACATAGTAGCAGAGCAACGCCAGCACCGTGCCGAAACTGAGCCGCGCCGTGAGCGGCTGGCGGCGGAGCGCCCGCAACGCCCAGCCCGCCAGCCGCGCGAAGACCCTCGGATGCATCAGGACGACCATCACCGGCACCAGCAGCAGGCTCCATGCGGTCGCCGCGCGATGGTAGTGCCAGAACGGGAGCAGCAGCGCCGCGGCGACGAGCGCGGAGCACAGACCCAGCGCCTGCTCGTAGACCATCGCCGCGCCGACCCGGTCGATGTCGAGACCCTGCCGGTAGCTCATGATGCCGCGGCCGAGGAACATGAACACGTTGCCGGGGACGTACCGCGCGAGGATCGACTTGCTCCAGGTTGCGATCGCGCGGGTCGGGCTGCTGCGCAGACCGAACCCGCGCAGCAATAACCACCACGCGAGTCCGTTCAGAATGTAGAACGCGAAGAATGCGACGACCGAGAGCAGCAGCGGCAGCGGGCGGACGCGCCACGAGTAGGCGCCGACCCGCGACCACGAGCGCGTGAGGTAGAGGACGATGAATACCAGCGCCAGTGCGAAGATCGCCCGTTGCGTCCAACGCAGCGCGCGCGAACCGCCGGCGTCGGCCGCCGCCGCGTGCGCGTTCATGCGACCGCCGCGAAGCCCGCCAGCAGACTGTCGGCGATCGCCGCCGGCGTGAAGTGCGCGCGATAGAGCGCCAGAGCGGCAGCGCCCAACCGCGCGCGCTCCGCGCGCTCGAGCAGACGCTGCAGGGTGATCGCCAGGATCGTGCCCTCCGCGGGCGGGACGAGCAGAGCTGCTCCGCCTTCGGCGAGCAGCTCCTCCGCCGCCTCGCAGTCGCGCGTCACGACCGGCCGGCCGCAGGCGAGCGCGTCGTACACCTTGTTCGGCACGACGCGCCCGGCCTTGTCGGAGACGCCGAACACGCCGAGGCACACGTCGGCCGCAAGCGTGCGCGCGCGCAGCTCCTCATGCGGGATCATGCCGAGCCACTCGACGTTCGTGAGGCCGCGATCGGCGATGCGCGCGCGCAGCTCCCCGGAGAGCTGTCCCTCGCCGGCGAGCACAAAGCGGATGGGCTCGCCGCGCAGGATCTCGGCGGCAGCGAGGGTCGTCTCGGCGCCGTGCAACGGGCTCCACTTACCGTAGTGGAAGACGACGAGCGGCTTGCTGCCCAGTTCGCGCGCGCTGCCGTCAGCGGTCGCCGCCGGCAGCGCGCCTACCGGCACCACGGCGAGCCGCTCGGCCGGCACGCCGATCGCCTCGCGGTAGAATCGCGCCTGCACCGCCGTGTCGGCAAGCACCAGATCGGGCAACGAAAACGCGAGTCTATCGGACGCCGACAAAGCCTGCGCGGACACCGACTGACCATCGATGAGGCCACGGTCGCCGGTAAAGGTGTCGGCGAGCGATACAAGCGGGTCGAAGATGAGCGTCGCGCGGCGCAGTCGCGCCACCACGGCGGCGAACGGTACGACGAAGTGCCCGGGGTAACCGACGACGAGCGCGTCGAAGCGCGACTCGTGGCGATGTTGCAGGGCGAGCGCGAGGTGGGCGCGGGCAAGCTCCTGGGCAACACGGCCCGCGCCCGTCAGTGTCGCCATGTCGGTCGCCGTGAGCCCCTGCGGCAGGGGCGCGTTGAACTCGCTCAGGTCGACTCCGGCGGCGCGCAAGCCCGCGAGGAGCACCGCGTTGCGCGGATAGGCGGCGTCGTAGGTGCCGAAATAGGCGACCGACAGGGTCATCGGTCGCGTGTGGCCGCCTGAGCAGAATCGCCGGCGGCGGGCGCGCGCGCGGCTTCGTCCGCTGCGGCCGTGCGAGGCGGTACGACGCCGGCGGCCGCCACCGGCTCAGCTTCGACGACCTGCTCGACCTCCCACAAGTCGAGCCCCTCACGAGCGCGGCCCTGGGTGATGAGCTCGCTGAGAAGACCAAGCGAGAGCAGCTGGATGCCGACGATGATGAGCAGCGTGCCGAGCACGAGAAGGGGCCGGTTGCCGATCGCGTGACCCATGATCTTGATCACCACCAGGTAGACGTCGATGGCGAAGCCGGCGACCATCATGAAGGTGCCGAGCCCGCCGAAGAGATGCTGCGGGCGATGCTGGTAGCGGCCGAGAAAGAGCACAGTGAGCAAGTCGAGATAACCGCGCAGGAAGCGCTGCCAGCTGTACTTGGAGCGCCCCATCGCGCGTCGCCGGTGAGCGACCTTGACCTCGGTCACGCGGAATCCCTGCTGGCTGGCGACCACCGGGATGTAGCGGTGCAGCTCGCCGTACACGCTGACGTTCTCGACGACCACCCGGCGATAGGCCTTGAGGCCGCAGTTGAAGTCGTGGAGCTGGATGCCGGTGGTGCGCCGCACCGTCCAGTTGAAGAGCCTCGAGGGCAGCGTCTTGGTGAAGGGGTCCTGGCGCGCATGCTTCCAGCCGCTGACGAGGTCGTAGCCCTCGTCGAGCTTGGCGAGCAACGCGCCGATCTCGGCCGGGTCGTCCTGGCGGTCGCCGTCCATGGAGACGATGTAGTCGCCGCGGGCGGCGGCGAACCCGTGCGCCAGCGCCGCCGCCTTGCCAAAGTTGCGCCGCAGCTTCACCACGTGCACGCCGGGATGGTCGGCGGCCAGTCTTGACATGATCTCGAACGACTGGTCCGTGGACCCATCGTCGACGAAAACGACTTCGTACGGCCGGTCGCCGTCGCGCAGCGCCACGTCGATCTCGGCCAGCAGCTTCTCGACGCTGCCAGCCTCGTTGTAGACGGGTATGACCAGAGAGATGAGCGCGCCCATGACGGTTACACAGGATACATCTTTCGTGGGCGCGCCGTGCCCGCGCGAGGGGCGCCGGGTGGCGCCGCGCGCTCGATCGGCTGGCCGGCTACTTCTCCACGGGCTCCGCTTCGCCCGCCGAGTCGAACTCGGCCAGCCTATCGGCGTCGTCGAAGACGCCCTTGGCGCGCTTGGCAACCACGACGACGTTGTCGGTGACGTCGCTGTTGAGCAGCGTCGCGAGTCTGGGGTCCTTCACCTTGATGCGGATCCCGAAGAACTCGACTTCGGAGCCTTCTCCTGCCATGAGCTCACTCTCGGGAATGTCGACAACGGCGGTCATGCTCTGGCCATCGACCACTCTACGGTCGCAATTAGCTCTCTAGACAGATACTCCTTCCCACTGAGCATCGCCGCAAGCGGATGAGCGCGCCGCTGCGGCAGGCGATGAGCGCGCCGCTGCGGCAGGCGATGAGCGCGCCGCTGCGGCGGTAGACCGGGCAGGCGCCATGATGTAGCATGGCGCCTGCCAATCATTCAATGGCGCGCGGCTATAGCGCCCAAAGGGAAGCCGGTGCAAGTCCGGCGCGGTCCCGCCGCTGTAATCGGTCGCCGCTCGTGCGTTCTCCTGTAGGGGAGTCACTGGATCGTAGGTCCGGGAAGGCAGCGCGAGCGAGAAGTACCACGACCGGGAGCCAGAAAACCTGCCAAGCCGCCTTGCGAAGCTGCTTTCCCACGCGGATGGGTACTCGGCACACCAGGTGAGTAGGAGACCCCGCTGTGAAGAGCAGACGGGGTCTTGTGGTTCCTGAGGCAGACTTCGCACGGAGGAGGGTTCGCCCGGCGCCGGAAGGGAGTCTCCATGGGAGCTCGTCGTCTTATCGTCCTTGCGGTGCTGGTCCTCTTCGCGGGCCTCGTCGCCGTTCCCGCGGCGCTGGCCGTGACCACCACGCCCCCGCCGGTTCTGCACGCCACCGTCACCGTGCGCGTCGAAGGCACCTCGCGCACCGTCGCGCCGCGCACCGCGGTCAACGTGCCCTGGAATGCCACGATCGTCGACACCGACGGCACGACGATCGTCTCCACCCAGTGCAACGCGCTCGCGGCGCTCGCCCGCGCCGCCAACCTGCGCGGTTTCACGTATCACTACACCACCAGCTACGGCGCGCCGTTCCTGACGGCCATCGGAGGGCTGACCTTCGACCCGGTCGACTACTCGAACGGCTGGACGTACATGATCAACGGCGTCGGCTACCCGGTCCTCGATATGGGCGTCTATGACGCGCCGATCAAGCCGGGCGATGCGATCGTCTATGCGCAGAACCCCGATCCCTCGTTCGCCCGCGGCGTCAAGCTACTCAAGGTGCGCGTCACGCCGGGTGTCGCGGCACTGCCCGGTAATCCGGTGACGATCGCCGTCGTCGGCGACGACGTCGCCAAAGCCAACAGCAGCGCCGAAGCGACGCGCTGGGGGGCGAGCACGATCGAGACACCGGCGCAGTTCGCGGCGGCGGCCGGCGCGACGATCCACGTCGGCAGCCGTGTGTACGTCGACGGCGCCGGCAGCGACGCGGCCAACGGCGCGATCACTGTGTCCGACTTGCCCAAAGGCACGTACTCCGTGTGGGCGGAGATGCCGATGGGCGCGAACTTCAGCTACGTGCGCTCGGCGCCGGTGCGCATCAACGTCGACGCGGCGCCACGTTTCGTCGCCGCCGCGATCACGGCCCGCGCCGTCGCAGGGGGGGCGCGCCTGCTTGCCCACTTCCGCATTTCCAAGGCGGCCACGGTCACCCTGATCGTGCTCGACCGCGCCGGCAGGAGGCTCGACGCGGTGAGCTGCAAAGTGACGGCACTCACCGCCTATGCACTCACCTCGCGAAGGTTGCCCAGCGGCAAGTTCGTGCGCGCCAAGCTCGTCGCGCGCGATGCCTGGGGCCGCACGACGGCCACCAGCCTCGTCGGCGTTCGGCTCCCCTGAGCGTTCGCCCCAGGTTACGCACGCGATGAAACGGATCCCCGCAGCCGCCGTCGTCGTCCTGCTCGCCATGTTCGCGGCGAGCTGCGCCGGCGTGCGCCCGAAGGCGAGCGCGCCGGCGGCTGCGGGCCATCCGCCGAAGGCGGGCGAGGTCAGACTCGTGATCTCGCGCGACTTCGGCGCCCAGGTGCTCGTCGACGTCGTTGTGCCGTACAAGAAGGGCCTCGACGCGATGCGCCTGCTCGCCGAACACGCCACTGTCGACGCCGGCTACGGCGGACGTTTCGTCAACGCGATCAACGGGCTTAAGTCGTCGTTCGGCGGCGTCAGCTCGGCTGACGCCGCCGACTGGTTCTACTGGGTCGACGGCACGATGGCCGACGTCGGCGCCGCGGACTGGAAGCTCAATGGCGGCGAGACCGTCTGGTGGGACTACCACAAGTGGCAGAACGCGATGCTCATCCCGGCCACGATCGACGCCTTCCCGGCGCCGTGGAACCGAGGTCCGCTCACGGTGACGAGCGACCTCGAGCCCGCCGCGCTGGAGCAGTGGGCGGCGGCGAACGGGCTCAGGTTGGGGGACCGTCGCAAACTCGCCGCAGGCGCGCCCGACGGCGGTCTCGTGATCGCCACGGCCGCCCAGGCCGAAGCCTCGCCCTGGCTCGCTCCGCTGTTGGCTCCGAAGCTGAATCCTGCGCTCACGCTCGTCCTCGAGGGTGGCCATCTCTTGCCCGTCGACGGTCGGGCGCAGACGCCGATCCTCGGCGCCGTTCTCGCGCTGCCCAACCCCGCCGGCGGCCAGCAGCCGGTGCTCGTCGTCATCGGCGACGATGCACAGGCCATCGACGCCTTGCTCCCGCAGATCTCCGCGGACGTCCTGCGCGCGCGCGTCGCCGTCGCCTCCATGGGCGGGGGCCTCACACCGCTGCCGTTGTCGACGATGACCACGGGCCAATGACTCTCGTCGCCGAACAGCCGGCCGCGGCCGCCGGGCGGGTGCGGGCGACCGGTGTGGCGGCGCGTCGCACGCGCGGCCCGCGTCGCTACGGCCTCGCCCGCACCCGTCCGGTCGCCAGCCTTGCCTACGTCATCGCCCTGGCGCTCGCCGGCTTCGTGCTCAACGATCCGTTGCAGCTCATCGCCCTGCTCGCCGTGCTCTTCGTCGCACTCGGGTTCGCGGGCAAGCTGCGTGCTTCGCTGCCCTACCTGCGCGTGGCGCTCTACGTCGCCGGCTTCCTGGCGATCCTCAACCCGCTCTTCAGCCAGGGCGGGCTCGACGTGCTCTGGCAGGTGCACCTGCCGCTGCTGCAGATCCGTGTCACGATCCAGGGCATCGCCTTCGGCGTGAGCACGGCGCTGCGGCTGAGCGCCGTGCTCATCGCCTTCGCGCTCTACAACCTCGTGCTCGACCCCGACGACCAGCTCGGCATCATGAGCCGCTTCTCGTTCCGCTCGGGTCTTGTCGTCTCACTCGCGACGCGCCTTGTCCCGGTGCTCTCGCGTGACGCCGAGAGCATCGCCGACGCGCAGCGCTCACGCGGCGTCGAGCTCGACCGTGGGCGGCGGCGCGACCGCGCCGCCGCCCGTATACCGCTGCTCTCGGCGCTGCTCACGCAGAGTCTCGAACGGGCGATGGACATCGCCGCTTCCATGGAGGCGCGCGGCTACGGCCGCGGCGGCCGTACGCGCTGGCAGCCGGAGCGCCGCTGGCGCTTCGCCGACGGCGCCACCGCCGCGGCCGCTGGCCTCGCCGTCGCCGCCCTCATCGGCGGTCTCGTCGCCGGTGCCTTCCACTACCGCTTCTACCCTCTGCTCGACGACCCGTGGGCGCCGCTTGCCGACCCATGGTGGCTGCTCGCTCTCGCGGCGCTCGCCACGCCCCTCTGTGTGGAGGCGCGATGGCGGCGATAGCCACACTCGCGCACGTCACCTACACTTACCCGGGAGCAAGCAAGCCCGCCCTCGACGACGTGTCACTCGCGATCGACCCGGCCGAGGTGATCCTCGTACTCGGCGGCTCGGGCAGCGGCAAGTCGACGCTGCTGCGGGCGATCAACGGCCTCGTACCGCACTTCCACGGTGGCACCTTCGCCGGGCGAGTGACGGTCGACGAGTTCGACACCCGTACGGCGCGGCCGGCGGAGCTCGCCGCGCGCGTCGGCCTCGTCTTCCAGGATCCTGAGAGTCAGGCGGTGATGACCACCGTCGAGCGCGAGATCGCCTTTGGCCTGGAGAACCGCGGCATCGCCAGCCCCGCCATCGCCCGCCTCGTCGAAGAAGCCTTGATCAGTCTCGGCCTCTCCGGCTTGCGCCGCGCTCCGCTGAGCACGCTTTCCGGCGGCGAGCTGCAGAAGGTCGCGCTCGCCGCCGTGATCGCCACGCAGCCGCATCTGCTGCTGCTCGACGAACCGACGTCGCAGCTCGATCCGGTGAGCTCCGAGGAGCTGCTCGCCGCCGTGCGCCGGCTCTCGGAGGACACCGGCGCGACGATCGTGCTCGCCGAGCACCGGGTCGAGCGCTGCCTGCACCTCGCGACGCGGGTCCTCTTCATGGAGGGTGGCGCGATCGTCGTCGACGCCGACCCGCAAGCCTTCGCGCGCTGGGCGCTCGCCGGCCACCGCGAGTTGCTGCCGCCGGTGGCGCGCCTCTTCGCGCGCCGCCTGAACGGCGGCGCCAAGGCGGCGGCCGAAGCCGGCCGGCTGCCGCTGACCGTGAAGGACGCGCGCGGCATGCTCGACGACGTCGCCGGGCAGCTCGAGAGCTTCGCATCGCCAGCGCCGGCGCGCGAGGGCGACGTCGTGCTCGAGGCGCGCAAGCTCGCCGTCGGCTACGCTCCCGGCGAGGCCGTCCTCGAGCACATCGACCTCCGTCTGCGCCGCGGCGAGCGCATCGCCCTCATGGGCGAGAACGGCGCCGGCAAATCGACGCTCGTGCGCCACTTCAACGGCCTCGCGCGCCCGCTCGCCGGCGACGTCCGCCTGCTCGGACGCCCCTTGAAGGAGCTCTCTGTCGCCCAGGCAGCGCGCGACTGCGCGCTGCTCGGCCAGAACCCGAACGACTACTTCATCAAAGATACCGTCGCGGAGGAGGTAGACTACTCGCTCGTGCAGATGGGCTTCGCGGGGCGCGAGCGCAACGAATTGTGCTCGCGCACGATCGTCGATCTCGACCTGATGGACTTGCTGATGCGCAATCCACGCGACCTCTCCGGTGGCGAGCGCACGCGCGTGGCCCTCGCCGCCGTCACCTGCGGCGACCCGGCGCTGGTGATCCTCGACGAACCCACACGCGGCATGGACCCATTGCACAAAGCCGAGCTCGCCGCACTGCTGCGCCGTTGGGCCGCAAACGGCCGTTGCGTACTCGTCGTCACCCACGACGTGGAGTTTGCGGCGCGTGTCGCCGGGCGCGTGCTCGTCGTCGGCGACGGCAGCCTACTCGCCGACGGCCCGGTACATGAAGTGCTCAACGGGTCGCTCTTCTTCTCGACGCAGATCAACCGCCTGCTGCGCCACTCGCTCCCCGGCGTGCTCACCGAGGACGAGGTCACGTGGGGGACGTCGCTACAATGAGCTTGAGTCGCGTGACACTCGTCGCCCTCGTCGTCGCCGCGATCGGCCTTTCGGCGTGGGCTGCGCTCGAACCGCAGTCGGTCGACTGGGGCCTCGTAACGTTCGTCGGGGTGGTCGCGGTCGTCGGCGTCGCGGTCGTCGCCTACGGCGCCCGCGACGCCTCGGCCCATGAGCTCTCGCTGGTCGCCGCGCTCGCGGCCCTCGCTACGGCCGGCCGCGTGCTCTTCGCCTCGCTGCCGAACGTCAAGCCGGTGACCTTCATCGTGCTCGTCTCCGGTGTCGCTCTCGGCAGCGGCCCGGGCTTCATGGTCGGCGCCACATCGGCGCTCGTCTCCAACCTCTTCTTCGGGCAAGGCCCATGGACACCCTGGCAGATGCTCGCCTGGGGCGCCGTCGGCGCCGTCGGCGGCCTGATGGGACGCCACGGGCGCCTGCCCGGCCGTTGGGCGCTCGTCGCCGCCGGCGCGGTGCTCGCCCTGGCCTTCGACTGGGTGGTCACTCTCTGGATGTACATCGCGTTCACTGCGCACACTTGGCCGGCTCTGGTTTCGCTGTACGCGAGAGGGCTGCCGTTCGACATCGCGCACGTCGCCGCGACCGGCCTGTTTGCTGGTCTTTTCGGCGTGCAGGCTGCTAAGATAGTGGCTCGGTTCCGTGTCCGGACCCGCGTCACGTTCGTGGGACTGGAGGGCACTTCGTGATCAAGAAGCTATGGCCGGCGCTGGCGCTGGCCTTCGTTGTCTTGGCGTTGGCGCCGCTCTCGGCGATCGCTTCGTCGTCGCGACCCGCCGGCGTCGTTCCCGCCCTCGACTACCTGCACGCCAAACAGATCCCCGACGGCAGCTTCGGCGGCAGCGATCTCACGCCGTGGGTGATCCTCGCGATCTCGGCCGCGCGCGAGAACCCCATCGCCTGGCAGATCGCCGGCAAGGATCCCGTGCTCGACTACCTGCAGAATCTCAACCTCGAGCAGGCCGCCGGCAACGCCGCCACGCAGACCAACCCGCCCGCGTTCTATGCCAAGACGATCCTCGCCTTCGTTGCCGCCGGGCGCACCGACCTCATCTACCACGCGGGGAGCGTGAGGATCGACCTGATCGCCAAACTTCTCGCCTACCGGGATGCCGGCGACGGTCACTTCTCGCCGCAGACGTCCGGGTCGCGCGGCTACGCTTCGACCAACACGACGGTCTGGGCGATCATCGCCCTGCATGCGGCCGGCGAGAACGGCACCTACCTCAGCGACGCCGTCACGTGGTTGCGCGGCCAGCAGGGTGCCGACGGCGGCTTCGCCAGTCAGCCCGGCCTCGTCGAAGACGTCGACGACACGGCCGCCGCCATCCAGGCGCTGCGTGCCGGCGGTCTGGTCTCCGGGTCGGCGCCAGTGGCGAACGCCGCCGCTTTCCTGCACGGCCTCCAGCGCAGCGACGGGGGATTCCCGTCCTGGCCGACCGACACGCACAGCTACGCCGAGTCGACCGCCTGGGCCATCCAGGGTCTGCTCGCCGCCGGCGAGCTGCCGGCCGACGGGTCGACGCCCAGCAAGTGGGTCAAGGCGGGCGGCGCCACGCCGTACAGATGCCTGCGCCGCCTGCAGCTAAGCTCCGGCCTCTTCCAACATCGCACTGGTGTCACCGCCAACCCGGTGCTGACGACCGCCGAGGTGGTGATCGCGCTCTCCCGCAGGAGCTTCCCGTTCGGCCGCGCGAGCACGTTGTTCGCACCGGCGTACCGGCCGCACTTCAAGTCGGTCTCGCCGGCGCAGGGCGCCCGCTTCTCGAGCGGCTCGGTAACGATCAAGGCGAGCTACGCGGACAACGCCGGCGGCACCGGCATCAGCACCAAGCTGACGACGATTATCGTCGACGGCCGGTCTGAGACTGCCCGTGCGTCAATCGCCGCGGGCAGTCTCATCCTCCACCGGAATGACTTCGCCAGCGGCACACACACGTTCGTCATCAAACTCGCCGACAAGGCCGGCAACACGCAGACTGTGCAGAGACATTTCACGGTAAGTGGGCCCGCGCCGACGCCGACTCCGACATCGACTAGCGGGACGACGCTGTACCCGACGCCGAACCCGCACCCCAGGACGACCTATCCGACCCCTACGCCGAGCCCCACATCGACAATGTTGCCAACGGCTTATCCCACGCCCAGCCCTTCGGTCACCGGCGTGCCGATGTCGCCGCCGCCGAGCAGCAGTCCGTCGCCCAGCGGCGGCGCCACGCCGGTCGGCGGCTCCGGCGGCGGACCGTCCGGCGGCACGTACGCCGGCATCGCCCTGCTCGCGATGCTTCCCATCGGTGCTTCGATGTCGTATCTGAGCTATCGCCGCCGCCTCGGTTTGCTCGGCGACGCCGGCAAGGGCCGCGCGCTGGCATCCCAGGGCACAGCGTGGTCCGGCTTCAGGCGCCGCCTGTTCGGCGTCCCAGGTCTCTCGCACTTCACCAGGAGGTAGCGCGCGCGCATGGATGCCGGTCAGCTCGCCCACGATATCGAGCAGGTCATCTACCACACGGCCAAGTACCTGCTCTACCCGGTGCTCGTCGCCGCCATCCTCTGTCTGGTGTGGGTGCTGATCGAGCTCGGTTGGCTCTTGTATGAGATCTATCTACGCGTGCGCTACCGCGACCTCGAGGCGCTCGAGGCGCGCACGCTGCGTGCCCGTCAAGCGTTCGCCAACGGGCAGCCGCGCAAGGCCTACAAGTACCTCCAGGAGAACAACTACTCGATGGTCGTCGTGCGCTTCCTTTTCGACCTCATCCGCAACTACCAGACCGACCGGCTGGCCGAGAAGCCCCTGAAGCTCCTGCAGGAGTACGAGTTCTACACGATCAAGCGCCTCGAGAAGACGCGCATCCTCGTGCGCGTCGGCCCGATGCTCGGTCTGATGGGCACGTTGATCCCGCTGTCGCCGGCACTCGTGGCGCTCGCCAACGGCGATACCGCCAAGCTCGCCGACAACCTCGTGATCGCGTTCTCCGTTACCGTCCTCGGCCTGCTCATCGGCGGCCTCGCATTCGTGATCAGCATCGTCCGCGACCGCTTCTACTCGCAGGACATCAGCGACCTCGAGTACCTGCTCGAGCTGCTCGAGGGCAGCGGCCAACGGCTCCAATCTGGGCGCGCGCGCCAAGAAGGGCGGACGGCGAAGAGCACGGATGAGGCCGACGCGGACAGGGGCGAGGCGGATGACGGCGACGCAGACCACGGCGACGCCGAACCGGGAGACGAAGCCACCGCGGACGCTGCCGACCTCGCCGGAGCGCCGCCGCCACTCGCGGCCACGCTGGACGACGACGGACCGCGATCGGCAGACGACGCCAACGGCGAGCGGACCGTCGAACTCTCGCTCGACGAGCTCTCGCGGCGCCTCGAAGCCGATCTTTCGGCGCCGCCGGTCGAGACTGCGCCGGAGAGCGGTGAGGAGCCGCTCGAGCGCGAACCGGTATGAGCCCCGATGTCGAAGAGAGCGCTGTCAAGTATCCGCCCTCGGTGCTCGAGGAGCCGGGGCAGAACCTGCGCTTCATGCATCGTCGGCGAGTCAGCCGCACGGATCGCAACGGCGACCCGCTCGATGGCGTGGTCAACCTGTTCGACGTGGCGATCGTGCTGGCGATCGGGTTCCTGCTCGCGGCGCTGGCCGGGTTCGGGCTCACGGACGTGCTCTCGGGCAAGAACATGACGATCGTCACGAATCCGGGCACCAGCAGCATGGAGGTGGTGGTCAAGCAGGGCAACCAGATAAAGAAGCTCGTGCTGCAGCCCGGCCAGCAAGCCAGCGGCATCGGCATACTGATCGGCCAGTTCTGGCAGCTCTCCGACGGATCGACGATCTACGTGCCGGCCTCCGGCACAACGGTGCCCGAGACGCAGCCCACGTCGGGCGCGACCACACCGGCTACCGCGCCGACCTCTGCGCCGACCGACACGTCGTCGACCGAGACTCCTCCTGCTGGGGTGCCGACAACGCCGCCCCCGCACCATGTGGTGAACCCCACGCAACCGGGCAACGTGTCGCCCTAGCGGCCGCTCTCAGCCGCCCAGCGAACGCAGCAGCGCGACGATGCGCTCCAGCTCGCCGCGGTCCTTGAACCTGATCTCGAGCTTGCCGCCACGTTTGCCCGCACGGATGCGCACGGGAGCCTCGAGCAGCCCGTAGAGTTCGTCGCTGAGGTCATCGAGTGCGGGGTCGGCGGGATGCGCTGCGGACTGGGCGGCGGCGGCCGGGGTCTCGACCATCCGGCGCACGACCGCCTCGGTCTGCCGCACGGTGAGACCCTCTTTGACGATCAGGCGGGCCAGCTTGCGCCGTTCGTCGTGGCCCGCCAATCCGAGCAGCGTTCGGGCGTGCCCTTCGCTGATCTCGCCCCGCTCGACCATCGCCTGAACGTCGTCGGGCAGCTCGAGCAGCCGCAGCACGTTCGTGACCGCCACGCGGCTGCGGCCGACGAGCTCGCCGATGCGTTCGTGCGTCAGGCCGAACTCGTCGACGAGCGCCGCGTAGGCGTGTGCTTCCTCGATGCCGTTGAGGTCTTCGCGAGCGACGTTCTCAGCAAGCGCCATCTCCAGCGACAACGCCTCGTCGGCGGTGCGCATGAGGGCGGGGATCGAGTCGAGGCCGGCGAGTGCCGCGGCGCGCAGGCGGCGCTCGCCGGCGATCACTTCGAAGCGCTTGCCGGCGCCCTCGGCGGCCGGGCGCACGACGACCGGCTGCAGCACCCCGAGGTGGCGGATCGACTCCGCCAGCTCTTGCAATTCCCCCTCGTCGAAGCTGCGGCGGGGCTGCCGCCGCGACACGGCGATGTCGGCGATCCTGAGCTCGCGCAAGCGTCCTTCGCCCGCTTTGCCCTCGCCGACGGCGACATCGCCGATCAGCGCCGACAATCCCCGACCGAGGGCCTTGTTCTTAGCCACGCGACACGACCTCCTTGGCGAGATCGAAGTAGGCGTCACACCCGAGACACGAAGGATCATATCGCGAGATCGGCAGGCCGTGACTGGGCGCTTCGCTGAGGCGGACGTTGCGGGGCACGGTCGTCGCGAAGACGCGCTCGCCGAGATGTGCGCGCACCTCCTCGGCGACCTCGCGGCTGAGCCGCGTGCGACCGTCGTACATGGTGAGCAGAACGCCGAGTACCTCGAGCCCGGGGTTGAGCCGGTCGCGCACCAGCTCGATCGTCTCGAGCAGCTGCGCAAGCCCCTCCAGCGCGTAGTACTCCGCCTGCACCGGTACGATCACCTCGCGCGCTGCTGCCAGCGCATTGACGGTCAGCACACCGAGCGACGGCGGGCAATCGATGAACACGTAGTCGTACCCGTCGACATGGCCGTACAGCGCATAATCGAGCACGAACTCGTTCCTGTCGGCGCCGGCAAGCTCGACCACCGCGCCGGCAAGATCGGGGCACGAGGGCACGAGTGAGAGGTGTTCGACCGTCGTCGGCACCGTCGCCGCCGCGAGGCCGATCGCGCCGGCGAGCACGCCGTAGATCGAGCTGTTCGGTTCGTCGACCCGCACGCCGAGGCCGCTCGAGGCGTTCGCCTGCGGGTCGAGATCAATGAGCAACGCCCTGAGGCCGGCCTCGGCGAGGCACGCAGCCAGATTGATCGCCGTGGTCGTCTTGCCCACGCCGCCCTTCTGGTTGGTGACCGCGATGATCCTCGGCACGCAGACTCCTCGGCTACTCGTTGGGATGCCCCGGCGTCGCGCGGGCCGGGAGTCGATAGTAGCAAAAAGCGCGCCGGCGCGGGCGCGCGAGGGGGGCGACCTGGTTGGGCTTCTGGCCCTCCGACGGCCCCGCCTGCAGCCCGCCCCGCCCGACTCCGCCGCTTTCGGCTCCGCCCTCCGAGCGCGGTCCCCCTACCCGCTCTGCCCCCCCAGCGGCCGCGAGCGCGCTCGCCCTTCGCGCCGCGGCAGCGAGGGCGGCGTTGCCGCGGTCTTCTCGTAGACCACGCAGACCGAGGAGCGCAAGGGCGAGTTGGCAAGCGCGACGACCGCGCGCACGGTGAGGCCGCACTCACGTGCGGCCGCCTCGCCGCGCGGCCCTTCGTCGCGCGCCGCCGTCGCCGTCTTGCCGACGAGCAACGTCCCGTGCTGCGCCAGCAGTGGCGCGGCCAGCTCGACGACCGTTGCCAGCGAGCCGACCGCGCGTGCCAGGACGACGTCGAATGTCTCCCGTAACGGTGCGCCCTCCGCGGCGACGCACTCGCTCCGCGCGCACACGACGTGGGCGCGCTCCGCCAGCCCGGCCGCGGCAACGGCTGCTTCGAGAAAGACGCACTTCTTGCGCACGGACTCGATCAGCGTCATGTCGATCGCCGGCAGGGCGACGGCGAGCGGGATGCCGGGCACGCCCGCACCGGCGCCGAGATCGGCCCATCTGGCCGGACCGCCTGCGACCGCCGGCCCGGCCGGCCGTCGCACCTCAGGCACGTCGAGGAGTGCAAGCGCATCACCGATCAGCGTGTCGATGACGGCTTCGCGGCGGCGCAGTCCGGTCACGTTGGCTTGCCGCCAGCCCGTGAGCAAGTCGACGTAGGCGTCGAGCGCCCGCGTCTGGTCGGGAGTCAGCGATGCAACGCTGGAGAGCTCGTCGAGAGTGCTCACCGCGGCTGCGGTCGCACGTTCTAGGTGTCGCGCAGCTTGGTGAGCCTGAGCAGCGTGCCGCCCTCGACGGGACGGTCGAGGCTGAACTCATCGACCACGGCGCGGATGATCGAGATGCCCATGCCGCCCTCGTTGAGCACGGGCGGCAGCGCGTCATTGATGGCATCGCACTCATCGCCGACACAGAACCCTGGTCCTTCGTCGCGGATCTCGACAACGATGCGGTCGTCGAGGACGTTGAAGCAGAGGTGCACCAGGCCGGCATCGCCGTCGTAAGCGTGGCGGACGGAGTTGGAGCACGCCTCGGTCAGCGCCAGCTTGAGGTCGGCGATCGCATCGGCAGAGAAGCCGCGTTCACGAAGTACGCCGGATAGCGCCAAACGGCCGAGTACGACGTACTCGGCCCTGGCGGGGATATCGAGTGTCACCAGCTCATCCACCGGGGGCAATCCTATAGCAGCGGGTGTTCCCTACCAACACGTCACCGTTTCAGCGATGTGCGCATGTTCAGATCGTGACCACACATATCACAGAGCGTACCCCGGAGGGCGTCGTCTTCAACCGCGTAGCCCGTTCGCCGCACGACCACGCGGTGGCAGTTCGGGCAGACCGTGTTCTGGCCGGCGTGGTCCGGCACGTTGCCGATGTAGACGAAGCGGAGCCCCGCCTCGGACCCGAGCGCCATCGCGTGCTCAAGTGTCTTGATCGGCGTCGACGGGAGGTGTGCGTACTCCAGGTACGGCATGAATCGCGTGACGTGCCACGGTGTGTCAGCGCCGAGCTCGACGACGATCCACTGCGCGATGTTGCGCAGCGTCTCGTCGTCGTCGTTGATCGACGGGATCACGTTGGTGACGATCTCGACGTGGCAGCCGTGCACGCTTTTGGCGCGCACGGCGGCAGCGAGCACCGGCGCGAATCCGTTGATGCGGCAGACGTCGTGATAGGTCTTGTCGCTGAACCCCTTGATGTCGACCCGGTAGGCATCGATGTGCGGGGCGACCACATCGAGCGCCTCTTCGGTGATGTAGCCGTTGGTGACCATCACCGTGTAGAGACCGTGCTCGTGCACGATCATCGCCCCGTCGAGCACATACTCCAGCCAGATCGTCGGCTCGTTGTAGGTCCAGGCGACACCCTGGCAGCCGTTGTGATCGGCGAGCACCGGCAGGTTGCGTACGGGCAGTTCGCGGAGCTCGGAGATGTGCGCGCCGGGGTCGGCGTGGGCGATCTGCCAGTTCTGACAATGGCGACAAGTGAAGTTGCAGCCGAGCGTGCCCAGGGAGAGCACGGTGCTGCCGGGGAAGAAGTGGAACAGGGGCTTTTTCTCGATCGGGTCTGCAGCGACGCTGCAGACCCGATCGTAGATCACGGTGTAGAGCACACCGTCGCGGTTCGCCCGGGCGCGGCACGTGCCGCTCTGCCCGGGCTTGATGCGACAGAGCCGCGGGCAGACGCGGCAGCCGACGACGCCGTCGCCGAGCTTGTCGTAGAGCATCGCCTCGTGCATGGCGCTCAACCCTGCCGCGGCCGGTAGGCGGCGATGCCGCGCTGGACGCAGTCGACAAGCGCGGCTTGCAGCTCCGGGTTGCCCGACGCGATGCACGCCATCTGGAAGCTCGAGTCCGAGCCGAGCACGAGCTTGTCCTCGAGCGGCGCCCCGGCGGCGTCGCCGATCGGCAGCCCGGCCTCGCGCACCAGCAGGTGCACAGCCGCCAAATCGTACGGAGAGTTGCAGAGCACGGCGCCGCGACCGACGCGGCGGAACTCGGCCTCGACCTGCGGGTGAGCGGCGATGATCGCCGGACCGATGTCGACGTACGCGTCGAGCTGCCCCGTGAGGATGCGTGTCACCGAGTAGGTCGCCGAGCCGATGTCGAACACCGAACCGCCGACCGAGGAGGTGTCGATGAGCTCGGACAGCACGGTCGCCAGCACGACCGCCGGCCGCCCGCGAAACCCGAGCGTCCAGAAGATGCTCTCGAGGTCGGCCGCCGGCGACGGCAGGAAGGGGATCTGCTCGCCCGTGGCGCGACGCATCTCGAAGCCGGCGCCCTTCTCCGCGAGGAAGAGGTCGCCGGTCTTGAGCTCCTGCACGACGCCGGCGACGACATCGCCCATGGTCGGCGCCGCGCTCGGCGGCACGGCGGCGATGCTCACGCACGCCGCCTCGAGCCCAGCCGCCGCCGGCCGTGTGCCGTCGATCGGGTCGACGATCAACACCATCTCGGGGTCGCGCGCGCCCTGCAGGCCGCGGTCTTCGGAGTAGTACGCCCACTGCGGCAGATGCGCCCGCATGTACTCCTCGAGCAGCGCCTCGGCGCGCTCGTCGATGTCGAACGTTACGTCGCCGCCGACGGCCACGCCCATGTTGGCGCGCGCGGCGTGCAATCCGAGGTAAGGCAACACCACCGCGCGCAAGCGGGCGCAGAGTTCGGTGAGCTGTTGGGTGACCTCGGTCAAGACGCCTCATTGTATCGCGCTATAATCGGAGTGCCAGTTGAGGCCGGGCCGACTCCGCCCGCCGGTCCTGATGCCTGTGTTCACCCTCGAGGAGGCGATCACGACTTCGCACGCAACAGGCAAGATCGCCTATCGCGGCAAAGGCAACATCTACGTCAACATCACCAACCGCTGCTCATCGGCGTGTGAGTACTGCCTGCGCGATTTCACCGACGAGGTCTACGGCGAGCCGCTGAAGCTCGACCACGAGCCGCCGGTCGAGGAGATCGAACAGGCGATCGAGCTCGAGTTCCTGGACGGGCCCGGCGACGAGGTCGCCTTCTGCGGTTTCGGCGAGCCGACGATGCGGCTCGACGCGGTGCTCGCGGTCACGGACTGGCTCCGCCTCCGCCGCATCCCGTCGCGCCTGGTGACCAACGGCCACGGCCGGCTCCTCAATCCCGACGTCGACGTCGCCGCGGCGCTCGCGGCGGCGGGACTCGGCGCGGTGACGATCAGCCTCAATGCGGCCGACCCGCAAACCTACGACCTCATCTGCCGGCCGATCTTCAGCAAGACGCACCGGGCCGTCATCCGTTTCGCCGAGGAGTGTGTCGGGCATGGACTCAACACAACGCTCACCGCGGTCGACTATCCGGGCGCCGATATCGACGGTTGCCGGGCGATCGCCACAGCAGTCGGAGCGGCGTTCCGACTGCGCGGTCTCGTGAGCCGTGAGGACCGAGAGTCCGCGACGAAGAAGG
>Ga0208716_1000256_pt1 | contig 22682 bp, 20 predicted proteins | sample NGESurdeep092012_8_FD_184482 | JGI IMG/M metagenome (GOLD analysis project Ga0208716, IMG submission 184482) | Arctic peat soil microbial communities from Barrow, Alaska - NGEE Surface sample 415-3 deep-092012 (SPAdes) | ecosystem: Environmental > Terrestrial > Soil > Wetlands > Peat ...
CGTTTGCGCAGTTTCGTCAAAGTGTGGAAGGTCACGATCCATTGGCTGCCGAGCCACACCCTGCTCATCTGGTCGCACAACTGGCTCGTGCGCTACTACAGCTGGGCCAACGGCATCAAGACCGGCAGCACCGACCTCGCCGGCGCCTGCATGTCGGCCTCCGGCACGTACCACCTGCGTCCGATCATCATCACCACGTTGCACGAACCGAGCCGCGATCAGGAGCGCGTCGATGTGCTCAAGCTCTTCGCCTGGGCCGATGCGCTCTATGCCAAACGCACGATCGTGACCGCCGGCCACGTCGTCACCACCAGAGCCGTGTCCGGCAGCAACGACCAGGTGAGCCTCGTCGCGGCGCGCACGCTCACGGCGATCGCCCGTCGCGCCGCGCCCGCCACCGTGAAGATCAGCGCGCCCGACCCGCTGCCCGGTCCTGTGAGCAATGGTCAGACGGCCGGCACCGCCACCTACTACGCCGACGGTCAGAAGCTCGGCAGTGTGAGCCTGCTCGTCAAGATCCAGGCAGTCTCACCGTCGCCGAGCGCCTCGCCCTAGAAGGGCGAGAGGAACTGGAGCCGGCGGGCGGAATCGAACCGTCGACCTGCTGTTTACAAGACAGCTGCTCTGCCAACTGAGCTACGCCGGCGCCCCTGGAGAGTATACCGCCGGAAGATGCGAGGGGCGGCGCCTCCGGCACCGCCCCTCGCACTCGACACGGTCGGGCAGGTCGTACGCGCCACCCGCTCGCTCTGTAACTACGCTATCGCCCGCTTCTTGAACCCGTCGACGCAGGCGATCGGCACGTCGAGCACCTCGGCGATGTGGAACTTGGCCTCCATCACCTGCGGTTCAGTCGGCTCCGCGCACTCACCGTAGATGAGCGTGCCGAGACCTTTCTCGCGCCGCACCTCGCTCATCGCGAGCGGGTCGACGAGGTCTTCGACAGAAACGCCGAGCTTGGCGGCGACGTACTCCTTCGCTGGCTGTAGCCTCATCCCCCGGGTCATCTGCATGCGAGCTACCAGGTCTCCGGCGGCTCGCATACCGCACATGCCCGAGGCGATGGCGTGGGCAGCGTCCATCGCCAGGCCGTCACCGACGCCAGCCTACAAGCCGTCGAGTCGCAGGATCTCGACCATCGCCTTGGACGCGCGCGACACCGCGTCGAGCGGCAGGTACCGGCACATCGGAACCGCGCCGACGCCCATGCCGGCGTTCATGTGGATCGGGATCTTGGCCTCGGCCATGCACGGCTTGACCAGCGTGATCGCGCGGGCGACGTTCCAGGCGCCCGACTTGCCGGTGTTGACGTTCACGCAGGGGCCGAAGATCGTCGCCCCGGCCTTCTCAGCCGCCTTGAGCTGTGCCAGCGGCCACATGCCCGCAAGCCGCCGGCCGTCGTACTCGATCTGGCCGTGCATGCCGAGCACGAACTCGCCGGCCATGCCCATCTCGATGCCCATGTCGGGGTGCTTCTTACGGATGATCTCGGTCGCCCTGAGCGCGGCGAGGAAGTCGGCGTCGCCGGCGGCACCGGTCGTGTCGAGGTCGATGCCATCGGCACCGACCGCGGCCATGCCGTCGGCAACGAAGACCATGTCGTCGACGGCTTGCTCGACGGCCTCGAGCTGGGCGTCGCGCGCCTCATCGATCTTGCCCAGCGGCATCAGCTCCGACCAGTTCGCGATGGGCCCATCCGGCTGCGTATAGCGCCCGAGGTCCGGCATCGCTCCGTACTGCATCGGCGACGTGATCACGTTGAGGCAGTCCTTCATCTCCTGCTGCTCGAAAGGCAACACGGTCTTGACCGCCTTGAACGAGTAGTCGATGTGCCAGAGCTCGATGATGTCGGCGCCGAGCAGCTGCTCGAAGCACTGCATGTCGTTCTGGCGCGTGCCGATGTGGCGCGTGCCGGAGCCGTCGGCGCTGATGATCACGCCTTCGCCCATGTCGACGGCGGTGAAGCGCGCCTTCGAGGCGTAAATGTCGAGCAGATGTTCCTGCTCGACGTCGCTGAGCGGCGGCACCTTGGCTTTGGCCGCCGCCGCCTGCGTGCCCGCTTCGATGTCCGCCTTGATCTCGCTGCGTGTCATCCGCGTGAGCGAGCCGTCGCCCATGCGGGTCGGGATGCCTTCTTCCATCGACGTCACCTCCCCAGGTTGGTCACGACTTCGCCCCAAGCTTGCCGCGGACGAGGGTCTTGAAGCTCTCCACGCAGTTGATCGGGATCTCGAGCAGTTCCGCGATGTTGAACTTGGCCTGGATCGCCCAGGCGTCGTTGGTGTCGGTGATCTCGGAGTCGTAGAGACCGCCGAGCCCGTACTCCCTGCGCACGTCGAGCATGACGACGGGGTCGGAGAGATCTCTCTCCGACACCCCGAGCTTGCCGGCCACGTAGGCCTTGGCTTCCTTGATGCGCATGCCTCGGGTCAATTGCATCCGCGCCACCAGGTCTCCAGCGGTGCGGATCCCGCCCATCCCCGAAGCCACGCCATGAGCGATGCTCATGCCCGTGACATCGCCGGCGCCTATCTACAACCCATCGAGCCGCAGGATGTCGACCGCGGCGCGAGAGGCGCGCGAGACCGCGTCGATCGGCGGCATGATCGCCATCGGCACCCCGCCGACACCCATGCCGACGTTGAGGTGGATCGGGATCTTGGCCTCCGCCATGCATGGTTTGACGATCGTCAACGTACGCGCCGTGTTCCAGGCGACGGTCTTGCCCGTGTTGACGTTGATCGCCGGGCCGAACAGCGTCGCGCCGGCCTTCTCCGCCATCTTCATCTGCTGCAGCGGCCACATGCCGGCGAGACGATGGCCGTCGTACTCGAGCTTGCCGTGCATGCCGAGCACGGTCTCGCTCGCCATGCCGATCTGGACACCAAGATCGGGGAACTTCTTGCGGATGATCTCGATCGCCCTGAGCGACGCCAGGAAGTCGGCGTCGCCGGCGGCACCGGCGGTGTCGAGGTCGATCGCATCGGCGCCGGCGTCGACCATACCCTCGGTCACGAAGACGATGTCGTTCGTGACCTCGGGGACGGCCTCTTCCTGCGCGGCAAAGGCTTCTTCGAACCGACCCAGAGGCAGCAGCTCCGACCAGTTCGGAATAGGACCGTCGGGCTTTGTGTAGCGGCCCATGTCGGGCATCGCTCCGTACTGCAGCGGGATAGTCGTCACGAGTTGGGCGAGACGCATCACGGTCTGCTCGTGACCGAGGTCTGTCTTGACCGCCTTGAAAGAGTAGTCGTGGTGGTAGAGCTCGAGCGTGTCGGCGCCGAGGTACTGCTCAAAGGCCTGCTGGTCGGTGACTCGCGAGGCGAAGTCCTGCGAGCCCGTGCCGTCGGTGCTGAGAATCACCTCGTCGCCGATATCGACGGCGCTGAACCGGGAGGGCGAAGCGAAGATATCGAGGATGTGGTCGAGCTCGTCCTGCGTGAGCTCCGGCAGCTTGGCGCGCTTGGCAGCGGCCTCAGTGCCCGCTTCGATCTCGGCCTTGAGCTCGCTGCGAGTCATGTCGGTCAGCGAGCCGTCGCCCATTCGAGTCGGGATCTTGGATTCCAGTCGGATCACCTCTGCTCTCTTCACTCACGCTGCCGCGAAACGGGCCTAGCGACCGGGGAATGACGGACCCGGAAGGCCGCCCGGGCTGGCGTGGACGGGGACCTTGTGGTGCTCTGAGCCTACCGGAAGGGCGGCGCAGTGTCATCAGGCGATACTTAGGCAAACTTCGGCACCCGAACCCATCAAACTGGGTTCGGGCAAAAAGAGAGGCCCCGCGGGGAACGGGGCCTCTTGCAGGGCTTAAGTACTGCCCTAGGGTGGGGGGTCAATCGCTTGGCAGCGATAGGAGCCACCGTCAGTATCTCCCCTGTCGATTAAGCCGGTGTTAAGAATCCGAGAAATCGCCGTTAACCCACACAGATCGCGACAGTCGGCTTCTGTCGCTCTTGTCGGGGCGCCGATGCGCGACGGCGATCGGCGCCCCGATCACCCGGATCAGGGCGTGGTTCGCCCGGGGCCGGGGCGAACCAGAGAACAAAGAAGAAGATAGGAGGTACCAGCACTTGACGCTGGCTGCGTGCTTCTCGGAGAGGGAAGTCACGCAGCCCGGACCGTATAGAGCTGATACGAAGCGGACGTTAACTGCATATTAAGGGAAATGAACCACGCAGTCAGTTTGGCCTGCCGACCGTGAGGCGTTTTGATAAGATTCACGGCTGTATTCAAGTCAGACCGAGCTGATCGCCGTGGCTGTCCACCGCGATCAGCTCGAGCAGTCCGCGCTCGTCGAGGATCTTCACGCCTAGTGCCTGCGCCTTTGCGAGCTTGGATCCAGGGTCCTCCCCGACGACGACGTAGTCGGTCGCCTTGCCCACGGAATCGCCGACGTGACCGCCGAGCGCCTCGATGCGGGCGCCGACCTGCGATCGCGTCATCGACTCGAGCCTGCCGGTGAGCACAAACGTCTTGCCATTGAGCGGTCCTGCAACGACATATGGCGCGTCCTCGACGAAGCGCAGACCGTGCGCGCAGAGCTTGGCCAGCGTCTCCTGGTTGCGCGCGTCGGCGAAGAACTGAGCGACCGCTTCGCCGACGACCGCGCCGATGCCGGGCACGGCGGCGAGCTCCTCCGGCGTCGCCGCCTCGAGCGCTTCCAGGGTCGTGAACGTCCCGGTGAGGGCACGAGCGGTGACCGCACCGACGTGGCGGATGCCAAGCGCGAACAGTACGCGCGCGAACGGCTGCTGCTTCGATGCGGCGATCGCCGCGAGGACGTTGTGGGCCAGTTTGCTCGGCACCGCGATCTCCTCGCCGTTCGGCCCCTTCGCCTTGCGCGCAAGCAGTGGGACGTCGACGAGCAGGCTCAGGCTGAGCCCGTAGAGATCGGCGACGTCAGCGATCAGCCCCGCGTCGTGCAGTGCAGCGACGAGCTCCTCGCCGAGGCCCTCGACATCCATCGCGTCCTTGCTGACGAAGTGGCGGATGCTCTCGACGATCTGCGCCGGACACGACCGGTTTGGACAGCGCACGGCTACCTCGCCCTCGCTGCGCACAACATGGGCGCCGCAGGAAGGGCATGCCACCGGCATCCGCCACTCGGGTCTCGCCTCGTGCGCGGCGGCGGTCTCGGCACCCTCCTCACGGATGACCGGGCCGACGACCTGCGGAATCACGTCGCCGGCCCGCTGGACGATGACTTCGTCGCCCGGTCGGATGTCTTTGCGACGGATGTCGTCGAGATTGTGCAGAGTGGCGCGCTCGACGGTCACGCCGCCGACCTCGACCGGCCCCAGCACGGCAAACGGTGTCAGCACACCCGTGCGGCCGACACTGACCTCGATCGAGATCAGCCGCGTGGCCGCCGTCGTCGGCGCGAACTTGAACGCGATCGCCCAGCGCGGATCGTGCGCGACGCTGCCGAGCGTCAACTGCACGTCAAAGGCGTCGACCTTGACGACGACGCCGTCGATGTCGAAGTCGAGTTCGGCGCGGTGCGCCTCCCAGCGGCGGCACTCGCGCGCAACGGCTTCGATCGTCGCCTGGCGCGCCGCCTCTGGGTGCACGCGGAAGCCCTGCGCACGCAGCCACTCCAAGGTGCCGAGATGGTCGGAGAGGTCCAGCCCCTCGGAGTATCCGATGCCGTAGCACCACACGCTGAGCGGCCGCGACGCAGCCACGGCCGGATCTAGCTGGCGGATCGACCCCGCGGCGGCGTTGCGCGGATTGGCGAACGTCGGCAGCCCCTCGTTCGCGCGTCTCTCGTTGAGTCGCGCGAATGCCGCCAGTGGCAGATAGACCTCGCCGCGTACCTCAACGACGGCCGGCGGGCGCGCGCACCGCAAGCGCAGAGGGATCGCGCCGATCGTGCGCAGGTTGGCGGTCACCTCTTCGCCGACCACGCCGTTGCCGCGCGTGGCGCCGACGCTGAACACACCGTCGCGGTACGTCAGCGAGATCGCCAGACCGTCGATCTTGGGCTCGGTGACGTAGCCGAAGGCGGCATCACCGAGCCCCTGGCTCTCGAGATAGCGCCGGTTGCGCTGCTCCCAGGCGAACAGTTCCTCCGCGTTGCGGGCGTTGGCGAGCGAAAGCATCGGCTGCAGGTGGCGCACCTGCTCGAACTTCTCCAGGGGTTGCCCACCGACCCGCTGCGTCGGCGAATCCGCCGTGCGTAGATCCGGGTAGTGCTCCTCGATGTCCTGCAGCTCGCGGAAGCGGCGATCGTACTCCGCGTCGTCGATCTCGGGCTGATCGAGGACGTAGTAGAGATACGCGTGGTGCGCGAGCTCGGCGCGCAGCTCGGCGGCGCGCGCGGCGGCTTCGGCGGGCGCGCTCACGAAGGCGTCTCCTCGAGGGCGCCGGTCACGACGTTCCTCGCCGCGGCGCGCCGCTCACGGGCGCTCCCCGATGGACACCGGCCCGTCCAGGCAGAGAGCAACGATCTGCTGAGGTGAATCGAGCACGAATGTCGGGTTCGCCGCGACCAGCTCGTCGCGCGAGAACAGACCCCAGGTGACCGCCGCCGTCGCCAGCCCCGCGGCGGTGCCGGCGACGATGTCGACCGGTGCATCGCCGATGAAGATCGCCTCAGCCGGCACCCCGCCGAGCTTCTCGACGCAGAGGAGCACCGGCTCCGGCGATGGCTTGTGCGCGGAGCTGTCAGTGGCGGTCACGACTTCGCCGAACAGGTCGCGCATGCCGACGCTGCGGAACGCCATCGCCGTCGTGTCGCGGCTCTTCGACGTGACGATGCCGAGACGGCGGCCGGCGGCGCGCAACTGCGCTAGCGCCGCCTGCATGCCGTCATACGGCTTGATCAGCTCGTCGTGGCGACGGTGGTTGTACTCCCGATAGACGTCGTAGAGCTCCTGCGCGTGCTCGGGCGAGAGCGCCTGCATCTGCGGCATCAGTGGCTGGCCGACGCCGGCCAACATGACGCTCTCCGGCAGCTCGCGCCCGAGGACCTTCTTCACCGTGTAGCGGAACGAATCGCGGATCAGCTCGACCGTGTCGACGACCGTGCCGTCGAGATCGAAGATGACAGGGTCGTACCCGGTCATCGTCATCTGTCCGCCCCGGAGCTCCGGCTGGCGCTGCCGAGCCGTCCGAAAGTCCAGCGCGACAACTCATCGAGCGCCGCCTCGTCGACGTACCGCGGGCGCAGCGGCGTGAGCGACACGAAGCCCTGTGAGACCGCCGCGAAGTCGTTGTGCGGCCAGGCCACGTTATCGAGCCGTTCACAGACCACGTGGTATTCGCCGTCGTGACCGTCGCGCCCGTCGATGAAGAAGCGGTCGCTGCAACTGGCGCCGCCGAGGTCGGTCACCCGCACGCCCTGGAGCTGCGCAGCCGGCACGTCGGGTAGATTGATGTTGAGGACGGTCTGCTCGGGGAGGCCGCGCCCGATCACCTCACCGAGCACTGTCGCGAGCACGGGCGTCATCTCGTCGAGGTGCCCAGGATCGCGCGAATCGATGGAGACGGCCACGCCGGGCAGCCCGCGCAAGGCGCCCTCGAGCGCGGCGCCGACGGTGCCGGAGTACGTCACGTCGGCGCCCATGTTGGCGCCGAGATTGACGCCGGCGACGACGATGTCGGGCGCGTCGGCGACGACTTCGACGACGGCGATGCGCACGCAGTCGACCGGGGTCCCATCGACGGCGAAGCCCTCGTACCCTTCTTTGGCGAAAGGCCGCCGCTCGACGTGCAGGCTGCGATCGATCGTGATGCCGCGCGCGACGGCGCTGTGATTGCGGGCCGGCGCGATCGTCACGACGTCGCCGAGCCCGTCGAGGGCGCGCCGCAGCGCCGCAAGGCCCGCCGAGTCGATGCCATCGTCGTTGGTAAGGAGGATGCGGGTCATGCGCCAATTGTACTTCACGGCACGCCTCGCAGAAGGTCGGTGGACGACGTCTGCCGGTCCGTGGGCCGGTGCCCGCGTCACCCACTCCAGCCTCGACGCCGGGCAGGAATGCCACAGCGATTGTCGTACCTGTTAGGGCGAGAGGCGAAGCGAGGCCATGTGCACGAGGCGAGTCCACTGAGTCATGATTTCGGCGCCAGCCGGCTGACCATCCGCCGGGGCGTCGCTCTCCTCGGCTCCCTGATCGCGGTCTCGGGGATCGTCTTCGTGCTCGGCAGCGCCTACGTCTGGCCGCTCTTCATCTTCCCGCTGTTCCTTGCCGCGATCTTCTTCTTCGAGCTTGGCAGCCTCGTCGTCACGGCTTGGCTCGGTATCTTCTTTGTCGCCTACTACAGCTTGCGCGAACCGGCCACCGCCGCGGCCACCAAAGAGGCGCTCGCGGGCATGCCTCTCTATGCGCTCGCAGGGATGCTCCTCGGCCGCGTGCAGCGCAACCACAACGCGCTCCAGGTCCTGCTTGCGGCCTCGTCGCTCACCGATCGCCTCACGGGGCTCTACAACTACGGCACGTTCGTCGACTACCTCCACAACGAGATCACCAAGGTCGACCGCTACGGCGGCGAGCTCACGCTGATCATGTTCGACATCGACCACTTCAAGGAGTTCAACGACAGGAACGGTCACGAAGCCGGCAACGATCTTCTGCGCCGGGTGGGGGGGACCCTGCGCAGTATGGTGCGCGAGGCCGACATGGCGGCGCGCTACGGCGGCGAGGAGTTCGCTTTGCTGATCCGCGGCGACGAGGGTCACGGCTACGACCTCGCCGACCGCATCCGCCGCGCGATCGAGACGATCGCTTTGGAGCTGCGCGGCGGCGCTGAGGTCTTCGCGACGATCAGCGGCGGGGTCGCCCAGTACGTCAGCGGCGCTGGCGACGAGACCGATCTGATTGAGCGTGCCGACGCCGCGCTCTATGAATCGAAGCGGCACGGACGCAACCGGATCACCAGCCACAGCGGCGCGTCCGACAAGGAGTTCGCGGCGACTCTGACTGCGTAGCGCCGCTTCGGCGCCGGCCGCGCCTACAGACCGAGACGCTTGAACGACACCTGAGGCAGGCGCGTATCGGCGTGTGCCACGAACTCCCCGGAGAAGATCTCCACGCCCACTCTGCTCAGTGCCGTCAACTGTTCGAGATCGACGATGCCCGGCGCAATGAGCTGCGCGTCGACGCGGTCGCCGAAGCGCACCAGCAATTGCACGACGTCGATGAGCGTCGGATCGGCGACCGCACCGGCGATCACCGTCGGATCGAGCTTGATGAAGTCAGGGTGCGCCTCGGCCACGAGCTCGAGCGCCGTGAACTCCGCCCCCAGACCGCCGACACTGATCAGAAAGCCCATCTCGTGGACGTTGGCCAATATGCGCAGCGTCGAGACCGTGTTGTGAGAGAGGTCGGCGGCAGGAACCTCGAACACCACGTGCTGTGGCACGAGCGTGTTGTTGAGCGAGTAGAACTCGCTCAGCGCGAGGATCGCGGCGTTGGGCAGTTCAACGGTGGAACACTCGAGGAAGAGCAGCTCCTCCGGAAGCAGCCCGGTGGCGGCCGCCACGGCGACTTCGCGCGCCTCGATGCCGAAGAGGCCGAGCAGCGCCGAGCGGCGCGCGACATCGGCGAGGACGTCCGGCAGGCGCAGCGGCGAGTAGAACGGTCCGCGCGTCGTGGCATGGTACCCGATGACGGCGCGGTGCGTGGTATCGACGATGGGCTGGAACAGAGGCTCAAGCTCGTGGTTGTCGATGCTCTCGGCGAGCGTCGCCTCCAGCTCATCGTCGTAGACGACAGCCTGACGCTCCGCCGCTTCCATCGCCCGTCCTACGCCCTGCTCGAGCGTCTGCTCGAAGGTCAGCGTCTCGTCAGCGTTGATGGTCGCCGCACCGACCGATGGGTGGACGCGATCGTACACACCAGATGCAAGGTCGTTGAGCAGCATCGCCTGCAGGCGCTCGTATACTCGGCGCGTGACGGCGGCAAGGTCGTCGGGAGCGATCGTCTCGCGCGAACGCGGCCGCGACAGCACCACGACGAAGGCGTTGTCGGAGAGCGTGAAGTCGGCGATCACGTCGAGCTTGCGCAACGACGAGCCGACCATCTCGCGCAAATTGCGGCCAACGGCGTCGAGGATATCGGTGACCACACGCCAGCCGAAGATGCGCTCGAGCTTGCCGTAGCGCGAAAGCTTGACGTACAGGATCGCCACCCTGCCGTGGGTCGCCAGCTCGAGCCGGATCGCGTCGGCGATCACGTTGAGCGACGGCAGCTGCGCGGCGTCCTCGCTGACCAGGCTGCTCAGGCTGGCGCGGGCGCGCCGGAGAGTCTCCTCGGCAAGCGGCCGCGGAGGGTCTTCGCCTGGACCCGTCGGTGATGACTGGGGAGCCTCGCTCGGAACCCCGTCTGGTGCTGGCCGATCGGCAGCCGCCATCGTCTCTACCCCAGTACCCGATCGTGCGCTTTCAGCTCGGCTTCTCCTTCGCAGTGGAGTGATCGCCGGAACCGTTGCCCTTGCCCGCTTCGTTGCTCTTCGGCGTCACAGGCTCGCCGGCAGCGCTCTCTGCGACCTTGCCATCGCCGCCCTCGCCCTCGCGTTTGCTGCCGAACGACGAGGACCGTCCGTAGTCGGTCGTGTAGAAACCCGAGCCCTTGAAGTGGATCGTTATTGGATGGAACACCTTGCTGACCGTGCCGCCGCAACGCTCGCACTCCGCAACCGGTTCATCGCTGAACTTCTGGAAGACTTCGAACGTGTGGCTGCAGATATCGCAGCGGTACTCGTAGACGGGCAAGCACCATCTCCTTGTGCATCGTCAAGAGTGAATCAGTGTAGCACACCGAGGCTCGAGAGCAGGCGCCCGCCCGGCGTCTCAGAGCGTGAACGGCGGCACGTGGCCGGGTACGACGCGCGCCGGCCGGCGGGCGCGGATACTCTGCCAGGACGCGAGGAGCTGGGCGCCGTCAGCTTCATCGGGCGCCCGCATCGCGTCGAAGTCGGCGCGCAGCGGACCGACGGTGTCGCCGCAGATCGCGGTCGTGCCGTCGTCGGTCTCCACGAAGAAGGTCACGCTGCCGGTCGAGTGGCCCGGCGTGCGCACGAAGGCGATGCCAGGGACAAGCTCGCCTTCGTCTCCTTCAAGCAGCCGGAGGCGGCCGGCGAGCATGCCGGCCACGGCCGCCCAGTAAGGCTCGTCGCACTCGGCCGCGTGCAGCGCTACCGGTGCGAACAAGTCGGCGCATGCCCCCGCGTGATCGAGGTGGGCATGCGTCAGCGCGATCAGGTCGACGTCGGCGGGCACGACTCCGCGCGCCGCCAGGGCGCGCACCACCGGTTCGTTCTGCAGATGCAGGCCCGGGTCGACGACGATCGTCTTGGGGCCACGCAGAAGGACGCTGTTGGGGAAGGTCGTCATGCCGACCACCGGCTCCCTGGCTTTGAGATCCTGGTAGGCGACATAGGCTTCGGGCGACCGGTGCTCGGGCATGACCTCGACCCGGTCGCCCCTCACGGCGAACGCGAAGCGTGCGGTGGGGATGAGAACGTCGAGCCTGTACACCGGCGACCTCGTGGCGGAAAAGGGCGCTACTTCGACTTCTTGGGCGCCTCTTGGGAGGGCTCGGCCTCGCTGCTCTCGGCGGCGTCTTCGCGCGCGTAGATGAGGTCGACCTTGCTCAGATTGAGGATCACGAAAGGTGAGGTGTCGAGCAGTTCCGTGGAGGACTTGTCGTAGATGCGCACCCGCGACAACGTGAGACGTTCGTCGGCAAACGCACGGATGAAGTCGGACGACCGGCGGGACGAAGCACGATGTCCGACGCCGAAGTGGGCGATACCGACGACCTTGAGGTCGGCGACGTAGGCGACGATCTCGACTTCCTGGAACCCGATGTCGACCGGAAACTCCCCGCTGCTGACGTCTGGTTCTCTCATGCTCTCCTCCTGGCCGTCACGTCGCGCGCCGGTGATCGTCGTCGGTCACGCTCCCCGTTGTCTGCTCACGAGTCCGCTGCGCTTGCGAACACGGCGTATCGGCAAAGGCCACACTACCGCGCCGCCCACCAAATGCCCCGCGTCTGCGCCAGGCGACTCCGCGGGATCCTCCGAACCGGGGCGCCAGAACGAAGCCGAGGGCGCCGCTCACGACGCTGCCGAAAGACAGAGTGCGGACCTTGCGCATGGCAATGCAACTATAGCGCGCCGCCTCGAAAAGACAACGGCGCCGGCGCCCCCGCCTACCGCCCCTCGCGGCGACGCACGGGGACGATCGCCACCCGACCGATGCGCACGAGGTCGCGGCGCTGCGCCTGCTCGACTCGCCGCACTTCGCTGCGCATCCGCTCAGCGGCGCCGAGAAGCTGGCTGCGCATCGCCTCCATTTCGGCGGCCATCTCCCGGATGCGGTCTTCCATCTCGAGCACCCGTTCCACGCCGGCGAGGTTAAGGCCGAGGTCCGTCAGCTCCTGGATGCGGCGCAGCCGATCCACGTCGAGCTGCGAGTACAGTCGCGTGTTCTTCGCCGAACGCTGCGGAAGCAGCAGGCCGCGGCGCTCGTACACGCGCAGTGTCTGCGGGTGCATGCGCGCCAACTCGGCGGCGATCGAGATCATGAAGAGCGGCCTGCCCGAGGAACGTTCTTCGGCCATCGTCTACTCCCCCAGACCGAAGAGCGCGGCGCGCGGGTCGGGCTGCGTCTTGCCGAACTTCTCGACAAGCTCGCGCTGCTCCTTGTTCAGCCTGGGCGGGACGTTGATACGCAAACGTGCGTGCAGATCTCCGTGGCCGCCACCCTTGAGTCGCGGGGCGCCCTTGCCGCGCACGCGCAGCGTACGCCCGTCCTGAGTCGCGGCCGGGATCTTGAGCGAGACCCTGCCACCGCCCGGCGTGGGGATCTTGACCGTTGCCCCGAGGGCCGCCTCCGCGAACGTGATCGGCACCTCCACGACGACGTCGTCGCCACGACGCTGGAAGACCGCGTCGGCGGCCACGCGTGTGACGACGTAGAGATCGCCGGCCGGCCCGCCTCGCGTGCCGGCCTCACCCTTGCCCTTGATGCGGATCCGCGTTCCGTCCTTGACGCCGGCCGGAATCTTGACCGTATAGTGCCGCGTCTGCCGCTCGACGCCGGTGCCGCCGCAGGTGGGGCACGGTTGCTCGATGATGGTGCCGGTGCCGCCGCACCGGCGGCACGGCTGCGAAAGCGAGAAGAAGCCTTGGTTCTGGGCTTGCACACCGCGGCCCTGGCAGTCGGGGCAGACCTTCGGTGCGGTGCCCGGCTTGGCGCCGCTGCCGCGGCACGTGCCGCATGTGTCCGGCTTGTCGACCGGCACACGCACAGTGGCGCCACGCAGGGAGTCGTCGAACGAGAGCGTAACTTCGATCTGGAGATCGACGCCGCGCTGGGCGGCCTGCCGGCGGCTGCGGCCGCCCCCGCCCGCGGCGCCACCGAAAATGCCTGAGAGGACGTCCGAGAGATCGGCGCCCTGCCATTGCGTGCCGGACTGCTCGAACATGCTCGGGTCGAATCCCTGGGCGCCTCCCTGACCGGGACGGAAGCCGCCGGGACCGAATGCACCGAGGCGGCTCAACTCGTCATACTGTTTGCGCTTCTTCGGATTTGAAAGCGTCTCGTATGCCTGGTTGACTTCCTTGAACTTCTCCTCGGCCGCCTTGTTGCCCGGGTTCTTGTCGGGGTGGTGCTGGCGCGCGAGCTTGCGAAACGCCTTCTTGATCTCGTCGGCCGAGGCCGCTTTGCCGACGCCCAGTGTCTGGTAGAAGTCGCCCATCGCCTACGCGACCACGATCACCTTGGCCGGCCGCAGCAGGCGGCCGTGCAGCTGATACCCGCGTTCGAGTACACGCGACACGCAGCCCTCGTCGATCTCGGCCGACTCCTGTGTGAGCACGGCCTCATGCAGGTTGGGATCGAACGGCGTGCCGGGCTCGACCATCAGCTCTTCGAGTCCGTGACTCGAGAGCACCGACTGAAACTGCGCGGCGACGAGCTCGACGCCCTGGACGAGCTGTCCCTCTTCGTGCCGTTCGGCGGCGTCCAGCGCCCGTTGCATGTTGTCCATCACCGGCAGCAGCGACTCGACCACACCTTCCGCGGCACGCAGACGCAGCGCCTCGGTATCGCGTTGGACGCGCTTGCGGTAGTTCTCGAACTCGGCCTTGAGGCGCTGCAGATGGTCGAGGTACTGGTCGCGCTCCGCCGCAAGCGCGGCGAGATCATCGTGCCCGGCCACGGCTCCGGCAGCCGGTGCCTGGCCCGGCGACGCCTGCTGGCCGCTCGTCGCCGCTCGCTGCTTGCTCTGCTTGCGTTCAGTCATGGGTCTCAGTCAGCTCCGTCGTGTCTCGCTGGTCGCCGGATCGGGGCGCGTGAGGCGGGAGCGTGCGGGCTCACGCCCGGCGCTCCCGCCCGTCCGCACGCCACCAACCCTATTTCTCCGCCTTCTTGGCCTCGACCGTCGTCTTGGCGGCCTTGACCTCGATCTTGCGGGGCTTCTCCTCTTCGGCCTTGGGCACCCGCACCGCGAGGACGCCGTCTTCGTAGTCGGCCTGGATGTCGTCGGACCGGACGCCCTGCGGCAAGTCGAGACTGCGTTCGAAGGAGCCGAACCGGCGCTCGACGCGGTAGTACCTGCCCTCGTCGATCTTCTCCTCAAACTTGCGCTCACCCTTGATCGTGAGCACGTTGTCCTCGACCTCGATCTGGATGTCGTCCGGATCCATGCCCGAGAGCTCGGCTTTGAGCACGACGGCGTCCTTGGTGTCGTAGACGTCGACGGCCGGCAGCCAGCTCTCCTGGCGATCCGCCAGAACCGAGCCCCACGTCCGGTCGATCCGGTTCTGGATCTGGGTCATCCCCTGGAATGGATCCCACCGGATGATCGCCATGATTGTCTCCTCTCGGCGGCGAGGCTCTACTTGTCGTCCTCGTCGATCACTTCGTAGTCACCCTCCTCGACGTTCTCTTCGCCGGCCGGCGCTTCGCCGCCGTCGCCGCTCGCCTGCTGACGCTCTTGTTGCGCCTGCTGGTAAACGGCCTCGGCAAGCTTGTGCGACGCCTGCATGAGCGCGTCGGTCTTGGCCTTGATCTCGTCGACATCGTCGCCGTCGAGCGCCTTCTTGAGCTCGCTCGCGGCCGCCTCGATCTGCTCCTTGGTGGACGCATCGACCCTGTCGCCCATGTCGCGCAGCGACTTCTCCGTCGAGTAGATGAGGTTCTCGCCGTTGTTCTTGATCTCGACCACATCGCGCGCCTTGCGGTCCTCTTCGGCGTGCGACTCGGCGTCGCTCATCATGCGTTCGATGTCTTTCTGGTCGAGGCCGCTGGACGCGGTAATCGTGATCTTCTGCTCGTTGCCTGTGCCGAGGTCCTTGGCGCTCACGTGGGCGATGCCGTTGGCGTCGATGTCGAAGGTGACCTCGATCTGCGGGATGCCGCGCGGCGCGGGCGGGATGCCGACCAGCTGGAACTTGCCCAACGTCTTGTTATAGCGCGCCATCTCGCGTTCGCCCTGGAGCACGTGGATCTCGACGCTCGTCTGGTTGTCGTCGGCGGTCGAGAAGATCTCGCCCTTCTTGGTCGGGATCGTGGTGTTGCGGTCGATGAGTCTGGTGAAGACGCCGCCCTTGGTCTCGATGCCGAGACTCAGCGGCGTCACATCGAGAAGCAGCACATCCTTGACCTCGCCGGCGAGCACGCCGCCCTGGATGGCGGCGCCGACGGCGACCACCTCGTCGGGGTTGACGCCCTTGTGCGGGTCCTTGCCGATGAGCTCCTTGACCTTCTCCTGCACGGCCGGCACGCGGGTCATGCCGCCGACGAGGATCACGTCAGCGATGCCTGATGCTTTCAGGCCGGCGTCCGAGAGCGCCTGCTTGACGGGGCCGACGACGCGCTCGACCAGGTCGTGCGTGAGCTCGTCGAACTTCGCCCGCGTGAGCGTGAGGTCGAGGTGCTTGGGCCCGTTCTCGTCGGCCGTGATGAACGGCAGATTGATGTTCGTCGTCATCGTCGACGACAGCTCGATCTTGGCCTTCTCGGCAGCCTCGTACAGACGCTGCAGCGCCATCTTGTCTTTGGCGAGATCGATGCCGTTCGACTTCTTGAACTCGGCGACCATCCAGTCGACGACCGCCTTGTCGAAGTTGTCGCCGCCGAGGTGCGTATCGCCGTTGGTGGAGCGTACCTCGAAGACGCCCTCACCGAGGTCGAGGATCGAGACGTCGAAGGTGCCGCCGCCAAGATCGAAAACGAGAATCGTGTGGTCGTGGCTCTTGTCGAGCCCATAGGCGAGCGCCGCTGCCGTGGGCTCGTTGATGATGCGCTTGACCTCGAGGCCGGCGATCTTGCCGGCATCCTTGGTCGCCTGGCGCTGCGAGTCGTTGAAGTACGCCGGCACGGTGATCACGGCCTCGGTGACCTTCTCGCCGAGGTAGTCCTCCGCGTCACGCTTGAGCTTCTGCAGGATCATCGCCGAGATCTCCGGCGGTGAATACGTCTTGCCGCTCACGTCGACGGAGGCGTCGCCGTTCTGGGCGGCGATCACCTTGTAAGGGACGATCTTCATCTCTTCAGAAACATCGCCGTACTTGCGCCCCATGAAGCGCTTGATGGAGAACACCGTGTTCTCCGGATTCGTGACGGCCTGCCGGCGGGCCACCGTCCCGACGAGCCGCTCGCCACTCTTGGAGAACGCGACGACCGAGGGGGTCGTGCGACCGCCCTCGGAGTTCGGGATCACCGTTGGCTCGCCACCCTCAAGAACGGAGACGCAGCTGAAGGTCGTCCCCAGGTCGATGCCGATTACCTTGCCCATGCAACTGCCTCCTTAGCTTACTAAGTCTAACGAAATCATAAAATCTGAGTCGCTACATGTCAACATTGTCACCGTTGCCGTTGAAGCGTAAACCCAAGACGCGCGGGGCGGCCGCCTGAAGGCAACCCCACCCCGCGCGTCGAATCAGAACCACATCGGCCGACCGACGAGGAGCTCGTGGAAGAGGCACGCACCACGGAGAAACGCATCATCGTCCCCAAGTGGGCGCAGATCGCCGCCATCCCGGCGCTGCTCGTCGTCGCCTGGCTGTTCATGGGGGCGATCGGCGAAGCGATCTTCATCTTCCTCGCCGCCGCGCTGATCGCCCTCGTGCTCAATCCCCTGGTGCGCGGTCTCGAGCGCGCGCGCGTACCGCGCGCGCTGGGCGTCTTCGTCGTCTACATCGCGTTCGTCGCCGCACTCGTCGGCGCCGGCCTGCTCGTCATTCCCCCGATGATCCACCAGTTGCGCAGCCTGCTCAACGAGATCCCCAGTATGGTCAGCGGGGCGCAGAGCTCGATCGAGCGGCTGCAGACCGTGGCCGATCGCTTCGGCGTGCGCGTCGATGTCGCCGCCAAGCTGGACGAGCTCGCCCGCTCACTGGCGGCCCACATCCCATCGGTCTCGCGCGGACTGGTGGCGATCGGCGTCTCGGTCGTGCGCCTCGTGACGATCACGATCATCATCGTCGTCGTCTCGATCTACATGCTGCTGCAGGCCAGACGGATCTCGCGCTACGTGATCGACCACTTCCCCACCGGTGAACGCGACGACGGCGCCCAGTATGTGCGCGTCGCGCAAGGTGCCGTCGTCAACTACGTGAAGGCGCAGATCCTGCTCTCGGTCGCCCTCGGCGCCAGTGTCGGGGTGGCGATGTGGTTCCTGAGCGCCATCCACCTCTTCCCGTCGGGGGGCAAGTACGCCGTGTTCTTCGGCGCCTGGACCGGTGTGATGGAGGCGATACCGTACCTCGGCCCGGTGCTCGCCGCCGTGCCGCCGACCTTCGTCGCCTTGATCCACTCGCCCCTGTCGGCGATGTGGGTGGTGATCACCTTCATGCTCATCCAGCAGATCGAGGGCCACGTCCTCGTGCCGGTGATCATGGGCAGCCGCTTCCGCGTCAACCCCCTGATCGTGATCTTCGCGATCCTTGCCGGCGGTGAGATCCGTGGAGTCGCCGGCATGTTCCTGGCGATCCCGCTGATCCCTCTGGCCAGAGAGACGATCGTCTTCTTCCGCGCGCGCGTCGGCCTCGAAGGCTGGCGGCAAGAGCCCGCCAAGGTTGGCGGCGCGGGTGCCGGCACGCCCCCCGCCTGACGCCGTCGCTTCTACAGTAACAACCCTAAGGCCCGTACTTGCACTTGGAACTCACTTCCGGTATACCTCCAGGGGTGTGCGACCAGGCCCGCTTGGGGCCTGGTCTCGAAGCGGTTGGAGTTGGGTCGGTCGGAGGAGCCAAAATCCATGCATGGTAGTTTGTGCAAGCATTCCCATTCACATGCGCATCCCACCGCACTCCTCCGGAGATCCCGTACGGTCCCGACTGTCGCACCCCACTTCCCTCTCGGATCGACATCCAGGCAGGTGTCACCTTCAACGGCAACCTCACTGGATTCGTTCACTCATCCTGTATCCGCAGTTGGAGGGAGGTGACATTGATGAAAGCGGATCAACAGCCATCTGTGAAATCTAAGGAGGTGACCTTGCTGAAACGTTCCATGATCTTCGCCGCGGTGCTCGCCGTCGTGCTGCTTCTTGCGGTGCCGGCACTGGCCGTCGGGCCGACCGGGCCGGGCGTGCAGGGCTACCGCGCGGACTTCACTAAGTCCTCGGTGTGCGCCGCGTGCCACACCAACACCATGAACTTCCCTCAGGTCTACAGCGACTGGGCGGCCACCAAGCACGGCCAGGCGGCCTCGGACCAGCCGTCGCGCGGCCCCGAGTCGCAGTGCGCCGGCTGCCACACGAGCAACTACGACCCGACCAAGGCCTCGCCCAGTCCGACGCCGTCGGGTACCAAGACCGCGTGGGTATACCCCTACACGGCCGATGGCGTGCCGACCGACACGACCAGCCCGTATCCCTTCTCCGAGGGCGACATCGGGTGCTCGTCGTGCCACTACGGCGAGGTCTTCGGCGGCAACGACCCCAACGACACGGCCCACAACGCGCCGTTCGTCGACCTGGCGAACGCCGACATCTGTGGCCAGTGCCACAGCCGCTACTCGTACTCGACGACCGCGTTCCATGTGAACCCGACGCCGACCCCCGGCGCGCCGACCGACGCGATCGTGCAGACGCAGTACGCGGTCAACTTCCAGATGCTCGGCAATCCGGGCAACTCGTGGACGGCCGATCCGCTCAGCAGCGTGCTGAACATCCCGTCTCCGGGCTGGACGCCCACGCCCGTGCCGTCGACCTCGGCCACACCGGCGACGCCGGGCAACGCTGCCGGTGTCATGTCCTACTGGCTGAATGCCGACGCCAGCACCACCGTCTGGCAGCAGAAGGGCCACGACGGCAGCGCCGCGCAGTACCCGGAATGGGCCGGTTCGTTGCACGCCAACTCCCTCACCGACCTCAAAGCCGGCGGGTTCGTGGCTCCTTCGTGCCTGAAGTGCCATTCGGCGGACTATCAGATCGCCGTGGCCACCGGCAAGACCCCGCCCACCGTGGCTCAGGCCAAGTACGGCGACACCTGCGTGTCCTGCCACACCCCGCATAAGGCGGGCAAGACCAATGGCGTCTGGGACTCGGCGTTCGACACGCAGCTGGTCGGCAACCCCGACAACCCGTCGGATCTGTGCACCACCTGCCACGTCGCACAGGACGAAGCCGGTGCCGAAGTCACTGCCTCGAACGAGGCAGTACCTGGCACCACCACGTACAACGACCAGAAGCAGATCATGGCCGGCGTCGGCGCGATCGACGTGCCGAGCATGCCGGGCGTGCACGAGGGCAAGTGCGTCGACTGTCACATGCCCCCGACCAGCTACAGCCGCGGTGCGGTGCAGCTCGGCGGTAACCACACCATGAAGATCATCAATCCTGGTGTCGCCGCTGCGGTAAGCCCGATCCCGGTGGCCACGGTCACGCCCAGTCCTTGGGCAACGCCGTCGCCCGCCACCAGCGTGGTCAACGGAGTCATGCCGTTCTCGGCCTGCTCCACGTGCCACGGCAGGTCCAGTGATCCGCTGGCGACCTACCTAGACAACACGATCGCCCAGCGCCAGGCGCAGATGCATGCCTGGGACGGTCAGGCCATCACCGAGCTCACGGCTGCGGCCAGTCGCCTCAACCCGCACTACACGAGCATCGCTGCGGCCAACACCGCCATCAATGCCAAGGCCCAGAGCAACTGGACTGCCGACGAGCTCGCCTTCCAGAAGTCCTTCACCAACAAGTCGTTCGTGGAGAAGGAAGGCAGCTGGGGCGTCCACAACTACCAGTACGCTTCGGCCATCATCAAGACGGCTATCGCCGAGGCCCAGAGCGTACGCACAGCCATCTCCGGCATCTCGATCAACCGCTCACCGGCTGCCGTCACATACGGCTCGCCGGTGACCATCTCCGGTACCGTGACCTTCTCCGACCCGACCACATGGACGGGCGGCCAGGTCGCGATCTACCGGCAGAACACAGGCAGTTCGATCAAGGCCCTCGTGGGCACGGTCTGGCTGTCCGGTCTCAATGCCAACACGTACGCGTTCACCAATACACCGAGCGGCCCGGCCACCTACTGGGCCAAGTTCCTCGGCAGCGACACGTACGGCTCGGCCAAGTCGCCGACCGTCGCTGTGGGCGTCAACTACGCTGTGACGCTCAAGGCAAGCAAGGCGTCGGTGATCGCCGGCACGACGGTCACGTTCTCGGGTACAGTCAAGCCCGGCGTGACCGCCGGTACCGTGACCATCCAGCGCAAGGTGGGAACGGCCTGGCAGACGTGGGCGACCAAGACGGTCACGTCGACCGGGACGTTCTCGATCGCCAAGACGCTGGCCAAGGGTACCTACATCCTCAGGGCCAGATTCCCCGGCGCCAAAGGGTACGGCACCGGCACGAGCAAGCAGATCGAGGTCGTCGCCACGTAAGACGGCACCTCGAGCCGGAGCATGACTCCGGTGTGCGGCTCACAGAAGGGGGCGGCTGCCGAATGGCAGCCGCCCCCTTCGCCTTCCGGGCGCCGTTTTGGCAGACTTCCTCGCAAGGCCGAGAAGTGCGGGTCTTGCCGAATCGGCTGCCGAAACGGCCGATTCGTTGCCGAACCCTACAGATCGTGTTGCACCAGAGTTAGACTGATATACGTGAGGCTTTGCCTCGCGCTGTAGAATCCGCGAGGTGGCGGTGTTTGACCGACCACGGGAGCGGGCGCTCGCCGCGCCCGGCACGAGACGCTCAACTGCGGGGTGATACGCCTTCCAAGACAGAAGCTTCGATTCTGTTGATTCCTCACGAACAAGGAGCTGAAGACCCAGAATGGCTGATTCACGGATCGACCCCAAGCTCATCGCCGAACTCTCCGAGCGCGAGGAGAAGCGCCTCGAGGAGGCGACACCGAAGTCGCATGAGCTGTACAAGCGCGCCGTCAAACACATGCCCATGGGCGTCGCCTCGACCTACCAGGCGCGCGATCCCTATCCCGTGTACTTCACCCACGGAAAGGGCTCCAAGGTCTACAGCGTCGACGGCCAGGAGATCAGCGACTTCCACAACGGTTTCGGCTGCATGGTCCAGGGCCACGCTCACCCTGCGATCGTCAAGGCGATCAGGGATCGCTGCGAACTCGGCACGCAGTTCGCGCTGCCGACGGAAGACTCGATCATCGTCGCCGAGCACTTGGCGAAGAACTTCAAGCTGCCCAAGTGGCGCTTCGTCAACTCGGGCTCCGAAGCGACGATGGACGCCATCCGCGTCGCCCGCGCCTTCACCGGGCGCGAGACGATCATGAAGATCTTCGGTTCGTACCATGGCCACCACGACTACGTCATGGTGTCCCTGGGCGTCGCCGACTTCGGCCAGATCGGGCCGCGCGACAACTACAAGTCGATCCCATACGGTGCCGGCATCCCACAGGCATCCATCGACATGACGATCGCCGTGCCGTTCAATGACGCGCCGATGATGGAGGCGCGCGTCGAGAAGCTCATCGCCGAGGGCCGCAAACCGGCCTGCCTGATCATGGAACCGGCGATGATGAACCTCGGCGTCGTGCTCCCCGAGCCCGGCTACCTCGAGGCCGTGCGCGCGATCACTAAGAAGCACGGCATCGTGCTGATCTTCGACGAGGTCAAGACCGGTATCTGCACGGCTCCTGGCGGCGCCGTCGAGCGCTGGGGAGTCGTACCCGACATGATCACGCTCGCCAAGGCGCTCGGCGCCGGCCTGCCCTCGGGCGCCATCGGCGGCAGCGATGAGGTAATGGACGTCGTCGAGAGCGGCAAGGTCTTCCAGGTCGGCACCTACAGCGGCAACCCGCTTTCGATGGCCGCCGCACGGGCGAGCATCGAGCAGGTCATGACGCCCGACGTCTACAAGCATCTTGACTACCTGAACGACCGCCTGATCAAGGAGTGCGACGCCGTCGCCGCCAAGTACCGGTTCCCCGCTTACACGGTGGGCATCAGGTCGAAGGGCTGCGTCAACTTCGCCAGCAACAAGGTCACCGACTACGAGTCGTTCATCAAGTACCAGGACCACGAGCTCGTCGCCCTCGCCTGGCTCTACAACATCAACCGCGGGATCATCATCGCTCCCGGCCGTGAGGAGGAGTGGACGCTCTCCGTGCAGCACACGGACGCCGACATCGACCGCTACGTCGCGGCGTACGAGGATCTCGTGCGTGACGTGACCAGGTGATGTAGGGCGCAGACTGAAGAAGACGATCCCGGCGACGAGGCGCTCGCCGCAGGGCATGCGAAGCGGCGGGGGCGGGTC
>Ga0208716_1000257_pt1 | contig 22660 bp, 18 predicted proteins | sample NGESurdeep092012_8_FD_184482 | JGI IMG/M metagenome (GOLD analysis project Ga0208716, IMG submission 184482) | Arctic peat soil microbial communities from Barrow, Alaska - NGEE Surface sample 415-3 deep-092012 (SPAdes) | ecosystem: Environmental > Terrestrial > Soil > Wetlands > Peat ...
CATCCTCGACCGGGTCGTGGACGCGCTCGCCGACGCGCTCGGCGCGCCCCCCCTCCTCATCGCCAACAGCCCCGACGCGGCGGGATGGGTGCCCGGGCTGGCCGTCCACGCCGACGTCGTGGCGGACGCGGGAGCGCTCGGCGGCATCCTGACCGCGGTCGAGGCCGCCGGCGCGGTGGTGTGCGTGGCGTGGGACATGCCCTTCGTCCCGGCCGCACTGCTCCGCGCGCTGGCGGACGGCCTCGCCGCCGCCGACCTCGTGATCCCCGAGAGCGGCTCCCGCCGCGGCGTCGAGCCCCTCTGCGCCGCCTACGGGCCCGCCTGCGCCCCCGCGATCCGCGCCGCGCTCGCCCGGGGCGACCCGCGGGCCGTCGGATTCCACCCGGACGTGCGCGTCGCCCGCCTCCCGGCGGGGACGGTGTTGAAGTACGGCGATCCGGACGTTCTATTCTTCAACGTCAACACCCCCGTGGACCTCCACCACGCGGAGGAGCTATGCCGGACCCGCGACTCGTCGCGATAGTCGGCAAGAAGAACTCCGGGAAGACGACACTCGTCGTCGCCCTCGTGCACGAGATGATCCGGCGCGGCCACCGGGTGATGACCATCAAGCACGGCAGCCATCCCTTCGACTTCGACACGCAGGGTCGCGACACCTGGCGGCACATGCACGAGGGGGGCGCCGAGCGGGTGGTGATGGAGACGCCGCATTCGCGCGTGCTCCTCGCGCAACCGCGGGAGCCGATGGGGCCGCGCGAGATCGCCCAGACGTACCTCCACGACGCGCACTTCGTCGTCGTCGAGGGGTTCAAGCAGTCCGATCTGCCGAAGATCGAGGTGTACCGGCACGCGGTGCACCCGGCACCGCTCTACGACGCCGGCGAGAGCGATGCCGCCAACTACCTCGCGATCGTCACCGACGTGCGGGATTTCCGCGCCAGCGTCCCCGTCCTCCGCTTCACGGACACCAATTGGCTCTATCGTCTGACGGACATCGTCGTGCAGGGCGCCCGCTGAGGCTCCCCGCCACCGCCCTCCTCGCGCTCCTCGCCGCCGGTTGCGCCAGCCACGCGCACCCCGGCCGGCTCGCTCCCGCCGCCCGCCACCTCGCCGCCGAGCTCGACAGCGCCTTCTCGGGCCCGGAATTCGACCGCGCGATGTGGGGCGTCGTGGTCCAGTCCCTCGACAACGGCGAGGTGATCTACCGCCGCAACGCCGAGCGGCTGGTCATGCCCGCGTCGAACATGAAGCTCGTGACCTCCTCGGCGGCGCTCGTGCGGCTCGGGGCCGACTTCCGCTACCGGACGACGGTGCTGGCCCGCGGGACCCGGCACGGCGACATCCTCGACGGGGACCTCGTGGTGGTGGGCCGCGGCGATCCCACGTTCTCGCAGCACGCCTCCGGCGGGGCCGACATCCTCGCCAGCCTGCGGCCGTGGGCCGACTCGCTGCGCGCGCACGGCATCCGGACGGTGGCGGGGCGCGTGGTGGGCGACGGGAGCTGGTTCACGGACCCGCCCCTCGGCGGCGGCTGGTCGTGGGACGATCTCGCCGAGTCGTACGCCGCCGGCGTCGGCGCGCTCCAGTTCAACGAGGGCTTCGCGCTCCTCCAGGTCGCGCCCGGCGACACCGCCGGCGCGCCGGCGCGCACGGCGTGGCTCCCGGCCGCGGCGCCGATGCGGATCTTCGCCTCCGCGGCCACCGCGCCGCGCGACTCGGTCCGCTCCCGGGTGATGTTCGACCGCGCCCCCTTCACCGACTCCGTGACGGTGTGGGGGCGCATCCCGGCGGGGCACGCGCCGGAGAGCCTCGAGGTCGCCGTCCCCGACCCGGTGAGCTACTTCGCGGCGGCGCTCACCCAGGTGCTGCGCGAGGCCGGCATCGCCGTGCTCGGCCAGGGGCCCACGCCGGCCGCCGCCCCCGCGGCGCCAGCGGTGCCGGCTCCCGCGCAAGCGGCCGTCCCGTCCGCGCCCACGCCCGCGCCCGGTGCGGCGGTGCCCGCGGCCCCCGAGACGCTCTTCGTGTGGCGCTCGCCGCCGCTCCGCGACATCCTGCCCCTCTTCCTCAAGCCGAGCCAGAACCAGATCGGCGAGACGCTGCTGCGCACCCTCGGCGGGGAGGTGAAGGGCGTCGCCTCGGTGGACAGCGGCCGCGCGGCGGTGCGGGAGGTGCTGCGCGATTTCGGCGTGCCCGACGACGCGTACGTCATCGCCGACGGCTCGGGGCTCTCCCGCTACGACTACGTCGCCCCCGAGACGCTGACGCGGATCCTCCTCGCGATGGCGCGGCGGCCCGACTTCGACGTCTTCTACCAGGCCCTCCCGATCGCCGGGGTGGACGGGACCATCGCGACCCGGATGCGCGGCACGGCGGCGGCGAACAACGTGCACGCCAAGACCGGCTCCATCGCCAACGTGCGCTCCCTCTCCGGCTACGTCACCAGCGCCGACGGCGAGCGCTTCGTCTTCGTGATGATCGCTAACCACTTCACGGTGTCGCGCCGGGTGGTGGAGATCGTGCAGGACCGCGTGCTCCAGCGTCTCGCCACCTTCCGGCGCCGGCCCGAACGCTCGCCGTGAGGACCGTCCGCGAGGCGCTCGACCACATCGTCGCCGGCGTGCACCGGCTCGGCGACGAGGAGGTCGCGCTGCGCGACGCGCTCGACCGCGTCCTCGCGGAGGACGTGGATTCCCCCCTCGATCTGCCGGCGCACACCAACTCCGCGATGGACGGCTACGCCGTGCGCGCGGAGGACGTGCGCGGGGCCTCCAGGGACGCGCCGCAGCGCCTGCGGATCGTCGAGGAAGTCCAGGCCGGCGGGTTCCCGTCGCAGCGCGTCGGTCCGGGCGAGGCGACGCGGATCTTCACCGGCGCGCCCCTCCCCGAGGGCGCCGACGGCGTCATCCGCCAGGAGGACACGGAACGCGCGGGCGACGCCGTCGCGGTCCTCGACGGCCGCGACGCCGGCCGCAACCTCCGCTTCGCCGGCGAGGACCTGCGGCGCGGCGCGCGCGTCTTCTCCTCCGGGACGCCCCTCGGCCCCGCGGCCCTCGGCGTCCTCGCCTCCATCGCCCAGCCACGAGTGCGCGTCGTGCGCCGGGCCCGCGTCGGCATCCTCGCCTCGGGGGACGAGATCGCGGACCTCGACGAGCGTGACGCCATCGTCGCGGGCCGGAAGACCGCCTCGTCGAACTCGTACACCCTCGACGCCCTCGTCCGCCGCGCCGGCGCCGAGCCCGTGCCGCTCGGGATCGCGAAGGACACCCTGGACGACGTCCGCGACCGCTTCGCGCGCGGGTTCTCCACCTGCGATCTCGTGGTGTCCACGGCCGGCGTGAGCGTCGGGGAGCACGACTACGTCCACGCCGCCCTCGAAGCCCTCGGGATCGCGAAGGGGTTCTGGAAAGTCCGCATGCGCCCCGGCTCGCCCCTCGCCTTCGGGACGGTGCGCGGGGTGCCGTGGATCGGCCTGCCGGGGAACCCCGTAAGCACGATGGTCTGCTTCGAGCTGTTCGTGCGCCCCGCCATCCGGAAGATGCAGGGGCACACCGCCCTCTTCCGCCGGGCCGTCCCCGCCGTGACGGAGGAGCGCGTCACCACGCACGGGCGGCTCACGCACTTCCTCCGCGCCGTGGTGCGGGAGGAGGGCGGGGTCTACCGCGCGCGCCTCACCGGGCCGCAGGGCTCCGGCATCCTGACCTCGATGGCGCTCGCCAACGCGCTCCTGGTCGTCCCCGACGACCGGAACGACGTCCCGGCGGGGGAGACGCTCCCCGCCATCCCGCTCGAGGACGGCTGGCCCCTGAGCGAGGTGCCCCCCGTCTGACCGCCGCGCCCGCGTCGCGGGCCGCAGCTCCGAGAGGAGTCCCGTGGAGACCCTGATCCCGTTCATCGCCATCGCCGCGGTCCTCGCCCTCATCGGCGGGATCTTCGTCGTCAGCAAGCGGCTCGAGCAGCAGCGCACGGAGGCGCTGGCGGCGGCGAGCCAGGCGATGGGCTTCACGTTCGAGCCCGCCGGCGACCTCGACGCGCTGAAGGCGCTCGGTGATCTGCCCCTCTACGGCCACGGCCATTCGAAGCGGGTGCGGAACGTGATGAGCGGCCAGGCGGGCGAGCACGATCTCAAGCTCTTCGACTACCGCTACACCACCGGGGGCGGGAAGAACTCCCACACCTTCGCGCAGACCGTCGCGCTCTTCCCGCAGGGCGGCCAAGGCCTCCCCGCCTTCCTCCTCGCGCCCGAGAACATCCTCCACAAGATCGGCCAGGTCTTCGGCTACCAGGACATCGACTTCGACTCGAGCCCGGAGTTCTCCTCGCACTATCTCCTGCGCGGCCCCGACGAGATGGCGATCCGCTCGGCGTTCGGCGCCGACGCGCTGGCGTACTTCGGGCAGGAGCGGGGATGGCACGTGGAGTCGGCGGGCGGCAGCGTCTGCGTCTACCGCTCGGACAAGAAGTGCAAGCCGGAGGACCTGCGGACGTTCCTCGATCAGGCGCGCGCCGTGCTGCGGGCGGTGGCGCACGCCTGATGGAACTCGGCATGCCGGGCGCGACCGCGGCTGGCGCTGCCAGGGACCTATCGCGAAGAAGCGCTCGCTGTTATCCTGGGTCGCACTCTTTCAGCCCGACGGGCCAAATGCGCACAGGCAACAGCACGGCTGCCACCTCACAGACGACGGCGTTCTCCGCCTCCCGCTCCATCACGGACGGGAGTGCGCTCTCCCCCGAAGCAGCAGGAGTCACCATGACCCGCTCCACGCGCATTCTGTGGGCATTTCCCTGGGCTGCGGCCGCGGTACTGGCCGCGTGCGCCCAGGACACGACGGCGCCGGGCCGGACGGCAGCGGCGCCGCAGTTCGCCATGGCGGCAGGGGCCGACAGCTACATCGTCGCCTTCAAGGGCAACGGCGTGCCCGCGGGTTTCGCCGCGCAGGTTGCCGCGCTGGGCGGCACCGTCACATCCCTGCATGCCGGGGCAGGGCTGGCCGCCGTATCGGGCCTGTCGGACGCGGCGGCGGCGCAACTCGCCGCGGTGAAGGACGTCAGTGAGGTACAGCCGGACGCGCTGATCTCACTGGACGTGCGGTTGGCGGCGGCCGACGGCGGCACCGCGGACGACGCCGTGGCAAGCCAGTCGAACCCGACCACGGCGGCACGATACAGCTGGCAGTGGAACATGCGGTCGATCCACGCGAACACGGCGTGGGCGGCGGGGAAGCTGGGGTCGGCGGGCGTAACGGTGGCGATCCTGGACACGGGCATCGATTACGACGACCCGGACCTGAACGGCCTGGTGGACCTGTCGCGGTCGGCGTCGTTCATCGCGAGCGACGACAGCCTGACGGCGACGTACTTCCCGACGCGCAACCTGATCTCGGACTACCACGGCCACGGGACGAACGTGGCGTCGCAGGTGAGCAGCAAGGCGTTCGCGCTGGCGGGAGTGACCTCGAAGACGACGCTCATCGGGGTGAAGGTGCTGAGTGCGCAGGGAAGTGGACCGCTGAGCGCGATCCTGAACGGCGTGCTGTGGGCCGCCGACCATGGGGCTGACGTGGCGAACATGAGCCTAGGCGGCGGATTCGTGAAGGCCGGCAACGGCCGCTACGTCGGGTTGATCAACCGGACGTTCACCTACGCGGCGCGCCAGGGGATGCTGGTCGTGGTGGCGGCGGGAAACGGTTCGACCGATCTCGACCATGACGGAAACGCACTGCCGACGTACTGCGGTGTGCCTACAGTGGTATGCGTGTCGGCGGTGGGCCCGACGACGTGGACGGGGAATCCGGACGCGTTCGCGTATTACAGCAACTTCGGCCGCTCGGCCATCTCGGTGGCGGGCCCGGGCGGGAACGCGGATGCGGCGAACGGTTTCCCGGTCTCGGCCTGGCCCTGGGGCAACGACATCGCCTCCTGGGTCTGGTCGTACTGCAGCAAGACGCAGTTGGTGTTCGCCGCGAACGGCATTCCCTCGCGGACGGTGTGCTTGTACGGCAACCGGCTGACCGGCTACATCGGCACCAGCCAGGCGACGCCCCACGTGGCGGGGCTCGCGGCGCTGGTGATCGCCGAGACGGGCAAGGGCAATCCGTCGCAGGTCAAGGCGCGGATCCAGCAGTCGGCCGACGACCTGGGCCAGCCCGGCACGGACCCGTTCTACGGCCGCGGCCGCATCAACGTGGCGCGGGCGCTCGGGCTGTAGCGCGCGCTGTCGTAGTCGGGAAGGAGCCGCCCCGCCGGGAATCCCGGCGGGGCGTCCTCGTGTGGCTGGCCAGTCGAAGTATCGCGCGGTCCCGCTCTTGGCTGCGCCGAGCCGGGACCCCGAGGCGGACTACCCCGCCTTCGCCTTCCGCACTTCCTCGGTGAGCTATGCGACGGGGCAGTGACGGGCGATGGGTTGGCCGGTCGTCCGCCCACCGCTGCGACGAAGCGGCATTTCGGCAGAACATCGGCCCCGCCAACCTGCCCGCGTCCTCAGTGACGCGCCGATCGGATGCGCAGACCGGTACGAAGGACGTTCTTATCCATGTCTGTCCCGTTGACTTCACCTGCTCCGCTTCTATCCTCCGGCGATCACCATGACTGACACCAGCTTGCTTGGGCAGCCCATCGAGTCGATTGCCACCCCCGCACCCGTGGTGGATCTCGACCTATTGGAACAGAATCTCCGACGCATGGCGGCGTATTTTGCCATGCGCCCCTGCAAGCTCCGGCCGCATTTCAAGTCCCACAAGTGCGTCGAACTCGCCCGCCGTCAACTCGCGGCGGGTGCCTGTACCGGCATCACCTGCGCCAAACTCGCCGAGGCCGAACAACTCGCCGCTGGCGGCATTCAGGACATTCTCATTGCCAACCAGGTGGTCGGCGCCGACAAGGCGCGCCGGCTCGCGGCCTTGAACCGCCAAGCCACCGTGCGGTGTGCCGTGGACTCGCTCGAGAACGCGCGCCAGCTCTCCGGCGTCGCCACCGCATCGGGCGTGCGCATCCCCGTGTTGCTCGAAGTAGACATCGGCATGAAGCGATGCGGCGTGCCACCGGGGACGCCGGCTTTGGAACTGGCGCGCGAACTCAGCCGCCTGCCCGGGTTGCGTTTCGACGGCCTCCAGGCCTATGAAGGCCACGTGGTGGACCTGCTTGACCCTGAAGAGCGCCGGCGCAAGACCAGCGAAGCCGTCGCCCTGGTGATCGAAACCCGGCGAGCACTCGAGCGCGCCGGCCTTCCCGTCACGATGGTCTCGGGCGGCGGCACCGGCACGTACGACATCACCGGCAACGTCGATGGGATCGATGAAGTCCAATGCGGCAGCTATGCCCTGATGGACGCGTCCTATGCGCGGGTACGAACCGAGTTCGTCGTGGCCCGCTGGATTCTGGCCACCATCGTCTCTTCCCACCCCGGCTATGCTGTTGCCGACGTCGGCACCAAAGGGCTCGGTTGCGAATTCGGGCGGCCACTGGTTGCAGGGCGTCCCGAAGCCAGTGCGCGCTCCGTTTCCGAGGAACATGCCACCTTTGACGGGCTGACAGCGGCCGTGGGCGACAAAGTGCGGCTGATCCCGTCGCACGGCTGCACCACCCAGAATCTCTACCGCCGGATGTGGATCATGCGTGGCGGGATGATCGTGGACCTCTGGCCCATCGAAGGGTCCGGGCTCCTGGAGTGATCGCTCGCGACGGCCAACGGCCCGTTCACATTCTCACGGCGCGGTTCCGGCTCCGGGCCTTCCACGCCGGCCCTCCTGCTGGCCCCTGTCTGCAGGCGGCCGCCGACGGATAGCTTGGTGGCATGCACTCCTGGCTCCACCACTTCACCCGCGACCCCGCGGGCTTCCACCTCCGCGACCCGTCGCTGACCGACGGCGTGCCATGGCAATCCGCTCGGCGTTCGGCGCCGCCGCGCTGGCGTTCTTCGCGCAGGAGCGGGGGTGGCACGTGGAGGTCGCGAGCCGCACTCGGGGGATGCGGCGACGGCTGGCGGCTGACGACATCTCGGTCGAGGAGTCCGTCACCATCACGGATCCGGCGGACTGGTCCCTGCGGGCAGCCCGCTACCGCTGGGCGGAACTGCTGGTGTGCCGCCCTGATGCGCATCGTGGCCGTCATCACCGACCCCGGCGCTCATCACCCGCATCCTCATGCACCGGGCCCGGAGCGTCGAACGCGCCCGCCCATCCCGGAGCCCGCCGCCGAGCCCACGCCGGCCCGCCGCCCGCACCGCCGGCGGGCCACCTCGGTAGAGCGTTCCCCTTCCTCTCCGCTCCCAACTCCGGATCCGGGGCCCCTCGGCGCGCCCGCCGCTCACCGCCCGGCGCCCGCCGACCCGCGGCCTCGTTGACGCGCTGACGCCCCGCTCGAATACTCAGTCCGGTACGAAGGAAGTTCCTATCCGTTACCCGTTGTGACTCGGCATGCCGGCTGACGGGATTCGCCGTCGAGCCGGAAGGGAGCCTCGATGTCCCAGGCGCCGCACTCGCCGCGCCCGCCACGTCACGGGTTCCGGCCGCCCCAGTCCGCTTCGACGGCGTACGACATGCAGCGCTCGAACACGTCGTAGGTGAACGCCGGACAGGCCAGCCCGGCACGCGAGAGGATGGGAGCGGCGCGGTCCGCCGAGAAGGTCCGACGGTCCGACATATAGGGGCGATAGACCTCGGTCACTCGGTCGAAGGCGGCCTCGAGAGCAGTCCGGGGTGTTTCTTCGGCCTCCGCCGGGCCTGCTGCGCGGAGGCCGCTCAGTCCGAATAGTCGCGACGTAAACGCGACGATGTCCGAGAGCGGCGTGGGACGCCCGGCGACGATGTGGAACACGCCCGCAGTCCCGGCCGACTCGTGGATCGCGGCGAACGCGTCGGTCAGGAAGTCGACAGGAACGAGGTCGAGACCGGGGCCGGCGGCCTCGACCCGGAGCGGCATCCGGAGCGTCCCGTCGGGCGCCTGGCTCACTCCGACCTCCCGGGCCCTGTCCCCTCCCCTCGTCCGGATGTCCTCAAGGTAGACGTCCCGCAGGAAGACGAGGGCTTTGACCGGGTGATAGACGGCATTGAACAGCAGGCTTCTCCCGGTCCGGGAATGCCCGTAGACGATGGACGGGCGGTAGACCACGGCCCGCAGGCCCAGGGCTGAGCACCGCTCGCGCACCATCCACTCGCCCCGGCACTTGGTCTCTTCGTAAGGGTTGTGGAAGCCCGCGGCCGGATCGGGCCAGTCTTCCCGGCAGACCCCCTCACACCGCCCCGCCGCGTAGACCGTGCTCATCTGGTGGAACGCCGCGAGGCGCCGCGCCTGTGCCGCGAAATCGAGGAGGCGCCCGAGACCGATGAGGTTGACGCGCTCAAGGAGGTCCCGCTTCCGCTCCGCGAAAGACGTCACGGACGCGCAGTGCACGACCTCGTCGGTCTCGAAGAGCAGGCGGGCACGTTCGGCCGGGGCGAGGCCGAGCGACTCCGCATCCAGGTCACCCTCAACGACCCGCAGTTGGCGCTGTTCCTCCTCAACGACACCGTGCCAGCGCATGAGGCGGCGCACGCGTTCGGCGGCGCTCGTCCCATCCGAGCCGCGTGCCAGGAGCGTCAGCTCATGGCCGTCCTCAAGCAGGCGCGCGGCGATGTGGCTCCCCAGGAATCCCGTCCCGCCGGTGAGCAGGATCTTCAACGACGCCTCAAGCGATCTCCGGCCGTCCCTTGAAGTCGCGGTAGAACCACGACTCCTTCCGCGCGCTCCCCTGCGTGAACACGGTCTTGAGCCAGGTCATGTTCGAGTCCGGCCCGGCGCACAGCGCGTCGAGCCACGGCAACAGGACGCCCATAGCCTGCCCGGTCCGCTCCTTGTCCGCCGGGTCGGCTTGGTCGATGTACCAGTCATACTCCAAGACCGCGCGCTTGCCCATGTCGATCGGCGTCACGAACCCGTAGGCGTGCTCCAGGCCCGCGCCCTCGGCGATCTCCCCCAGGCGCCGGCAGAGCGAGGCGATCAGCGCCTCGTCGAGCGGGACGAACAGGATGAAGGCCAGGATGTGCTTGTGGCGCCCCATCCGGGCGCTGACGATCCGGAACTGGTTGAGCCAGACGAAGTCGGTGAGCTCGGGACGGGCATAGAGCTGCTCGTAGGCCTCGCGCAGGTCCGGCTCCACCGCCGCGGCGAGGGTCGCCGGTGAGGGGGAGAGGACGGCCTCCACGACCGGCCGCGCCTCGGGGGACGAGAGCACCTCGACCGCGGGCCGCTCTCCCTCGGTCGCCCGCAGGAGGTCCAGCGTCTTCCGCTCGACCGCCTTGGGCAGCCCGAGCGCCAGCATGCGGAAGACGTCCTGGTCGATGACCGGCTTCCCCGCGAGAGCTCGCGCGGATTCCAGGCCGAAGCGATCGGCCACGACCAGAACGCCGAACCCGAGTCCGAGGTCGTCCGAGAAGGCGCGCTTCGCCGCTTGCGCCAGCGTCCACGTCGGCGACAGGAACGTCGCCAGGTAATGCGGCCCCAGCACCGCCAGCGCCAGCCCGATGCGCCGCCTCGCCAGGTCGCGGGCGAAGCGGAGCGCCGGCTCCAGCCCGTCGAAGGGCACGATCATCCCCGCCTCGTCGCCGGTCACTGGATGCAGGCGGACCTTGGCCCGCGTGCACACACCCGGGACCTCGCCGACGCGGTGCCGGTATGCCAGGTGCGCCGTCCCGCCGCCGTCCGGGTCCATGAGGTAGAACCGCCGTCCCGTTCGGTCCACGAACTCCATGTCGATGACGTGATCCGCACCGGTGCCGTACGCCGCCGACCACGGCGAGAACAGCCCCGTACAGAGGATGTTCCCGACGACCGTCGCGGCCGGCTCGGCGACATTCACGCGGAAGCCGCGCTGGACGGCCTCGCGCTGGAGGTCGAACGCGGTGACGCCCGGACCCACCGTCACGGTCCAGTTGGCGGGGTCGAACTCCATCTCCCTCATCCGGACCATGTCCAGAACCAGCCCTTCGCTATAGACCTGGGCGTAGACGCTGGCTCCGTTGCCACGGACCGCGAAGGGGACGCCCTCGCGGGCGGCCAGGCGCACGACGGCCTCGACGTCCTGGGCCGAGCCCGGGAGGACGACGGCCCGCGGCATGCGGGGCGGCGCCAGCGGGAAGGGGTCGTGCGAGTAGGCCACGGTGACCGCTGGATCGTTGGAGACCCACTCCGGACCCACGATTGCGCGAATCTCGTCGACCAGGGAATCCGTGGGGGCGCGCACGGCCGGCGTGCCGCTTCTCCGATGCTCGGCCGCAGCGTGCTTGAGCGCCGCCATGACCGGGAGCGGCCGGAGCGACGTGTAGAAGTGGCATTGGAGGTCGCAGGCGCCGCAGAGATCGCACGAGTCGGCGATGTCCAACAACCCCTCCGTCACCGGAATGAGGCTGCGCGACAGGGCGTCCACGATATCCATCCGGCCTTGGGGAAAGTAGGCGACGTAAGGCTTGGCCGTACCGGCCGCGCAGAGGCCCGTGCCGAGGTAGTCGATCTTGCACATCGCGTAGTGGCGGCAATGGGCCGCGGTCCACAGGGTCCGCTCGTTAGGCATCCTGACATTTCCCCTTCCGTGTGTTCCTTCGATCCGCCCGGTGCTTGCACGCCAGCATAGTGGCCACGATGCCCGGGCGTCAACGGCCGGACCCCGCTGACATCATCACTCGCGTTCTTCGGCGGACTCCGAAGCTCGGGAACCGCGCCTTCCGTTCTGGAAACCCTGACACGTCATCTCGGCTGGAGGCCGACCGTGAGAGTTGCGCTGGCGAGTGTGTATGTGGACGACCAAGCGTGAGCGCGCACCGTCGAACGGTCGCGCCCGTCCTCAAGCTCGCGATCGAGCAGGACCGGCGCTGATGGGTCGAGACTCGCGGAGGCACCGGCGCGATCTACCGCTCACAGAAGCTCTGCAGGCCGGCGGTGGTGCAGGCGTGGCTCGACGAGAGACTCGCGGTGCTGCGGGCCCTCGCCGCCGACTGACGACCGCGCCGGCCTCAGCCCGCTTTCGCCTTCCGCACTTCCTCGGTCAGCTTCGGCAGGACCTCGAACAAGTCACCCACGATCCCGTAGTCGGCCGCCTTGAAGATCGGCGCGTCCTTGTCCTTGTTGATCGCCACGATGACCTTCGCCGTCCGCATCCCCGCCAGGTGCTGGATCGCGCCCGAGATCCCCAGCGCCACATAAAGAGTGGGGCTCACCGTCTTCCCCGTCTGCCCCACCTGCTCGGCGTGCGGCCTCCAGCCGGCGTCCACCACCGCGCGCGACGCGCCCACCGCCGCGTTTCCGAACGCCTTCGCGAGCTCCTCGACCAGGTGGAAGTGCTCGGGCCCCTTGAGCCCACGCCCGCCGGAAATGACCACCTCCGCCTCCGCCACGTCGAGGGCGCCCTGCTCCGACGCCTTCACCTCCCGCACCGTCACCCGCGCCGGCACGCTCGCCGCGGCGACCAACTCCACCGCCCCCGCCTTGCCGGCGCTGCCGACGACGTAGGTGTTCGGGCGCAGCGAGAGGACGCCCTGGGGCGCCTCAAATACGACTCGTTGTATCGCCTTTCCCGCGTACACGGGACGCGAGGCGGTGACCTTGCCGCCCTCCGCGCCGAGCGCCGTCACGTCCGACGCCAGGGGCACGTCGAGCCGCGCCGCGATGCGCGGGGCGAGGTCCTTCCCCGTCGCCGTCGCCGAGACGATGACGGCCGCGTACCCGCCCGCCTTGGCGCGCTCGGCCACGGTGGCCGCGTAGCCGTCGGGCGCGTACCGGGCGAACGCCGCGTCCGCCGCCACCAGGACCCGGTCGGCGCCGGCCGCCCCGAGATCCGCGGCCGCCACGTCCACGCCGGGCGCACCGAGGACCAGGGCGTCCACCGTCGCGCCCAGCTGGTCCGCGAGCTGCCGCGCCGCCCACACCGCTTCCCGGCTCACCTTCCGCAGGGCGCCGTCCCGCTGCTCCGTCACCGCGAGGATGGCCGTCATCAGAGCACCTTCGCTTCTTCGCGGAGCAGGCGCACCAGCTCCGGCACGGCGTCAGGGCCCTCGCCCACGATCCGCCCTTCCTTGCGGGCGGGCGGCATCTCGAGCGCCGCCACCCGAAGCCGGGGCGCCGCGAACGTCACGGGCTTCACCTCCACCGGCTTCTTCTTCGCCGCCATGATCCCCTTGAGGGCCGGATACCGCGGGGTGTTGAGCCCCTTGTCGGCGGTGAGCACCGCCGGGAGCGCGAACTCCACCACCTCGACGCCTCCCTCGATCTCGCGGTGCGCGACGCCCTTCCCCCCGTCCAGCTCCAGCTTGGAGACCGCCGTGACGCAGGGGAGGCCGAGGAGCTCGGCCGTCATCGGGCCGACGGCCTGGGCGTAGTCGTCCGCGGCGATCTTGCCGAAGAGCACCAGGTCGTAGCCGCCGTCCTTCAGCTCGGCGGCGAGCGCCTTGGCGACGGCGAGCGCGTCGGCGGGGATCGCGTCGGCCCTGAGGAGCACGCCGCGGTCGGCACCCATCGCGAGGGCGGTGCGCATCGTCTCCTGCGCGGCGTCGGGGCCGAGGGCGATCACGACCACCTCGCCCGCCCCCGCCTTCTCCTTGCGCTGGAGCGCCTCCTCGACCGCGAACTCGTCGTAGGGGTTGAGTATGAACTTGACGCCCGCCTCGTCGGCGGAGACGCCGTCGGCGGCGATGCGGATGCGCGTCTCGCTGTCGGGCACGCGTTTGATGCAGACGGCGATCTTCACGACGGGATCCCTGGATGGTAGAGTGCGGCCCGAAACCTAAGAGGGACGCAAGGCCTTGTCACTCGAACGCGCTCAGCCCGGTGACGTGCTCGCCCAGGATCAGCGTGTGCATGTCGTGCGTCCCCTCGTAGGTGTAGACGCTCTCGAGGTTCACGAGGTGTCGCATCGCGGCGTACTCCACGAGGATGCCGTTGGCGCCGAGGAGCCGGCGCGCCTCGCGGGCGCACTCGCACGCCATGTCCACGTTGTTCCGCTTGGCGAGGGAGACCTGCTCCGGCGTCATCGTCCCCGCGTCCTTCATCCTGCCGAGCTGGAGGACGAGGAGCTGCGCCTTGGTGATCTCGGTGAGCATGTCCGCCAGGCGCTGCTGCTGGAGCTGGAACCCCGCGATCGGCCTGCCGAACATCACCCGCTGCTTGCCGTATCGGAGCGCCTCGTCGTAGCACGCCATCGCGGCGCCCACGACGCCCCACGCGATGCCGTAGCGCGCCTGCGTGAGGCACATCAGCGGGCTCTTGAGCCCCTGCGACGCCGGGAGGAGCGCGTCCTTCCCCACCTTCACGTCCTGGAGCACCAGCTCCGAGGTGTCGGAGGCGCGGAGGGAGAGCTTCCCCTTCTGGTCCTTCGCGGTGAACCCGGGGGTGTCGGTCGGGACGATGAACCCGCGGATGGAGCGGGCGTCGTCCACGGCGCCCGTCTTCGCCCAGATGATCGCCACCCCCGCCATCGAGCCGTTGGTGATCCACATCTTCGCGCCGTTCAGCACCCAGCCGCCCGCGGTCTCGCGCGCCGTGGTAATCATCCCGCCGGGGTTGGAACCAAAATCGGGTTCCGTGAGGCCGAAGCAGCCGATCAGCTCGCCGCTCGCGAGCCTCGGGAGCCAGCGCCGCTTCTGCTCCTCCGAGCCGAAGGCGAAGATCGGATACATCACGAGGCCGCCCTGCACCGACGCGAAGCTGCGGATCCCGGAATCGCCGCGCTCCAGCTCCTGCATGATCAGGCCGTAGGCGACGTTGCCGAGCCCCGCGCAGCCGTACTGCTCCGGCAGGTTGGCGCCGAGGAAGCCGAGCTGCGCCATCTCGGGGATCAGCTCCCTCGGGAACGTCCCCTCGACGTAGTGGCGGTTGATGACGGGGAGGAGCTTCTCGTCCACCCACTGGCGCACCGTCGTCTGCACCGCGCGCTCGTCCTCGGAGAGGAGCGACGCCACGTCGTAGAAGTCCACACCGTCGAATCGCGAGGCCATAGGTCGCCGGATTGAGGGTCTAGGGTCGGTCGGTGCGCGCGGCGCGATCGAGCGCCACACTCCGTCGCACGCTGCGGCGCGCCGCCGGCTCCACGCCCACCTCCCGCGCCTTGGCACGGAAGTGCCGGCCGTGGTCCACCGGATGTCCCTGCACGTGCTGCCAGAGGTGCACCATCTCGTGGAGGAGGGTGTCGGCCACCTCGGCCCACCCGTGGCGCTCCACGTGGCGGCGGCTCACCGTGATCTCGAACGGCTCCCCCGTCTCGTGGGAGAGGCAGAGCTGCCCGAGCCGGCTTTTCATCCGCCCCGAGAGCCGGATCGGCAGCTCGGGGAGCGCGCCGCCGAAGTGGTCGGCGTTGGCGTCCCGGAAGAGCCGCGCGAGGCGGTCGGCGTGCACCGCGTCCTCCGGCTGCGCGCGATCGGTCGCCCGCCGGCGCCGGGGCGGGCCTTCCGCATGCAGCTCCGCCCGGAAGGCGAGGATCTCGTGCTGCGCCGCGCGCCGCAGCGTCCGGGAGACGGAGGGGGAGAGGAAGCGCACCACCGCCTTCAGCACCCGGTCGCTCGCCTGCGCGTACCCGCGGTGGATGCTGAGCACCCGGCGCCGCGAGAGACTCACCATCACGGTGCGGTTGTCGGTCACCCGCACTCCGACGAGGTCCCGGAGCCCGAGCGCCGCGAGGCGCCGCGCGAGCAATTCCTCTTCGGGAAGGCGGATGCCGATGGGTCCCGCAGGCTCGGCGGGCCACGCCGAGAGCGCGCCCACCCGGCGCCGCGCGAGGGCGGACCAGTACCGCGCCCAGTCCTTCACCGGCCGCCGTGCGCGAAGGCGTAGACCACGTTCTCGGCGATCTGCCCGAGGCGCACCGTCCGCCGGAACGTCTCCGGGGCGAGTGTCGGGAGCTTGATCGAGCGGATGCCGCCGAGGTTCGCCCCGGCCACGTCGGTCAGGTACTGGTCGCCGATCATCGCCGCCTCGTCCTTCCCGCAGGCGAGCTCCCGCAGCGCCAGCTCCACCAGCTCCGCGCTCGGCTTACGGACCACGTGCGCCCCTTCGGTGAGCCGCGCCGCCAGTTCCTCCCTCGTCCAGCAGTCGGTGCCCCGCGCGATCTTCCGGAACAGGAGCTCCCCCCGCAGCGCGTAGCCCCGCAGGATCGGGAGGGTGGGGAACATCTCCCCCAGCTGGAGGAAGCGCTCCTCGCTCGCGTTCGAGAGGATGACGTGCCGCAGCCCCTCGTCGGCGAGGAGCGCGCGGAAAGGCCCGGCGCTCTCGGGGAGCAGGTCGCGCCGCCGGTCGCCGCACAGCGTCCCGTCCACGTCCCAGATCAGCGCGTGGACCCCGTTGGCGTGGAGGAACGCAGGCGTCACCTCCGCCAGCGTCCGCACCCGCCACGTGGGACGCATCTTCCCTATGAGCGTCGCCAGCCGCGGGACCACCTGAACGAAGGTCGTGAACGCCGAGGCGCCCGTCGCGAGCCGGCCTGCCGCCGCCACGTCAGCGCCTACCAGCGGACCCGCACGCGATACTCCAGCGTCGCTTCTCCGGAGCCGGAGACCGGCACGGCGAAGCGCACGGAGGTGCTGCTGAGCCGCTCCGGCCGGACGGTGCTCGAGAGCACCTCCCACTGGCCGGGGAATTCGTCGTACACCTGCACCGTCGCGCTGTCGTCCTTGGCGTTCTGGATCTGCACGCGGTAGGAGACCTCCACCTGACGGCGCCCCTGCTGCACGAACGTCAGCTGCGTGCGCTGCGCGGTGATGTCGAACGCCGTGCCGGTGGCGAGCTTGAGCTCGCGCCCCGCGGGCGTGTGCGCGATCGGCACCTCGCCGAGGAGCTGGACGCGGCCCGCGGAATCGGGGACCAGCACCCGCACCACGCCCGCCGGGAGGGGCGTGTCCCCGAAGGGGGTGCCCGCCGGACGCCGCACGAGGTAGGTCACCTCGGCGTGGAGATCCTGCTCCGGGGCGCGCCACTGCTGGAGGTGCCCCATGCCGCTGGCGCGGAAGGCGAACGCGCGTTCCACCTGCGGCGCCGCCTGGGTGAAGAGCGCCACCGTGCGCGAGGTGCCGGGGACGAGGTCCACGGTGCCCGGCAGGGTGTAGACGTGGCTCTCGCCGACGGATTCCTGAGAGGGAGGCGCCGGCGCGGCCGCCATCGCCCGCTGCAGACGCATGACGCCCGACACCGCGACCTCGTCGAGCTGGTTCGCGCGCCGCACGTCCCCCGCCAAGAGCTGCACTTCGGCGCCGCCGATGGCCAGGCCGCCCGGGTTCTCGATCGTGGCCGCACCCGTCAGCGCGCCGCGCCCCGCGCCCGAGGGGGGCGCGACGAGGGTGTACCCGGCGCGCCACATCAGCCCCTGCGCGAGGTACGCCACGCGGAGAGCGCGCGCCGCCCGCGCCGCCTCGACGGTGATCTCCGCCCGCGGGGCCAGCTGCACCAGCGAGTCGGGGAACGCGGGCCGCCCCGGCATGTCGTAGAGGACGCGCCCGTTCACGCGGAACGCCGGCGGGTCGAGCGAGAGCACGGTGCCACGCACGAACCGCAGCGTGTCGCCGCCGAGCAGGAACTCCACATCGCGGCCCAGGGCCCGGCGCAGCGACCCTTCCACTCCCGTGGCGGCGGAGACCACCACGCCCCGCACCTCCACCCCGTCGTCGAGGGAGACGAGGCTCGTCGGATCCGCCCCGCGCCCTCCCAGGTCCACACTCAGCGTCGAGGCACCGCGCGGCACGGCGAGCGGGATGGTGCGCCGCACCATCACCCGGCCGTCCTGGTAGATGGTGAGACTCGTCTCCTGCGCGCGCAGCGCCGGGCCAAGCCCGATCGCCAGCAGGGCGACGAGGATCCCGGCTCGGCGAGGTGCGGTGCCGGTGCGTCGGTGCGTCGGTGCGCCGCTGTCCGATGCGCCGTTCCATCGTGCGCCGTTCTTCGGTGTGCTCGTTCTCATGCGTCCCTCCTACCGGATCCCGCTCGGCACGGCGGCCGCCGCGGCGGCCGTGAGCGCCAGCTCGGGCGTCGGCTGGTCGGGGCCCGTCACCTTCCCGCGCCAGGAGATCTGGCCGACCCTGACGTCCAGTATCACGACCGCGTAGGTCGCATTCACCGCGCCGGGGCGTCCCTCGAGGCGGACCGCCACGGGGATGACGGCCACCCGGGCGCCCGTCAGCGCCCCGAGGGCGCGCACCGAGGACCAGAGGGGGTCGGGGATGGCTTCCACCTTCTTGCCGAGGAGGAACCCCGTCGGCAGGTCGGTCGGGTCGGCGGCGATGCCCGGAGAACGCCGCAGGACCCTCCGGATACCCTCCTGGTCGTGCCAGGTCACCTCGTGGGCGTCCCGCGCCAGGACGCTGTCCAGGACCGCCGTGGCGCGGTCCCTGAGGTCGCCGCGACGGATCACGAGACCGGCCAGGGAGTCGCCGAAGAGGATCCCGCCGACGGGGAAGAGGAGCGCCCCCCCACCGGCTATCCCCGAGACCGGGATCTGGCCGATGCCGAGATTGACGAACGGGTCCGCGGGAGTCGCCGCGGGTGGCGCGCGGTGGGAGCACGCGCTGGCAGCAATTATTGACAGTAACACGACACTGTGACGACACTTTAGCGTCATCATGTTGGGCGACCCGGGATGGTTGTTAGCAAGCGGAGCGAAAGCTAACCGAGGGCCTGGCCCCCGTCCACGCGGATGATCTCGCCGGTGATGTGGCGGGCGGCGTCGCTGCAGAGGAAGGCGATGACTTGGGCGACGTCGTCGGGTTCGGCGAGGCGGCCGAGGGGGGTGTTCCCCTTGGCGCGGGCCACGAGCTCCTCGGAGAGGTGCTGCGTCAGCTCGGTCCGGACGAACCCGGGAGCGACGGCGTTGACGTTGACGTTGGCGGGCCCGAGCTCGACGGCGGCGGCGTGGGTGAGGCCGATGAGGCCGGCCTTCGACGCCGCGTAGTTGGCCACGCCGAAGCCGGCGCGCATCGCCTGGAGGGCGGCGACGTTCACGATCTTGCCGTGGTGCTGGCCCCGGAAGATGGGGGCCACGGCGCGGATCATGTGGAACGCGCCGGTGAGGTTGGTGTCCACCACGTCGCGCCAAGCGGTGTCGTCCATCCGCCACAGCGCCGCGTCGCGCGAGATGCCGGCGTTGTTCACGAGGATGTGGACGCCGCCGAGCGCGTTCTGGGCGGCGGTCACGAACCGCTCGACCTCGGCGAGGTTCCGCACGTCGCAGCGGTCGCAGTAGACCGGGACGTTGAGGCTCTTGAGGACCGCCTCGGTCATTGCGGCCTGGACGCTCACGTCGCGCCCCGGCAGCTCGACGTAGTTGAACGCCACGCCGCAGCCCCGGCGCGCCAGCTCGATCGCCGTCGCGCGGCCGATGCCCGTGGCGGCGCCGGTGACGATGGCGCCCTTCCCCGTCAGCTCGGCCTTGAGGGCCCCCGCCTGGGGCTGTTCCTGGTGCGCGAGCTCTTCGAGGAGCGCGGTGACGGCATCGGGCTGGTGCTTGGGCACGGCGCGATTCTATCCACCCCGATACGGGGCCGCAAGAGTCGGTCATTGACGGCGCCGAAGCTCCAACGCTAAGCTAGCGCGCAAGATGCGACGCCTTCTCTCCAGACTCGTGTGGCTCGCCGTCGGGGCGCTGGGGGCGACGGGATTCGCCCTCCTCGCCCTGCACCGCGGCGAGCCCGTCAGTGCCGCCTGGATCCTCATCGCCGGCGTGGCGAGCTACGTCATCGCCTACCGGTTCTACTCCCGGTTCATCGCGCTGAAGGTGTTCGGGCTGGACGCGCGCCGCGCGACGCCTGCGGAGCGGCTCGGGAACGGCCGCGACTTCGTGCCGACGCACAAGTGGGTGCTCTTCGGCCACCACTTCGCCGCGATCGCCGGCGCGGGGCCCCTGATCGGCCCGATGCTGGCGGCGCAGTTCGGCTACCTCCCCGGCACCCTGTGGCTGATCGCGGGTGTGGTGGTCGGCGGCGCGGTGCAGGACTTCACCATCCTCTTCGCGTCCCTCCGCCGCGACGGGAAGTCGCTCGGCCAGATGGCGAAGGAGGAGGTGAACCCGGTAGCGGGGATGGCCGCGATGCTCGCCATCCTCGCGATCATGATCATCCTCCTCGCCGTGCTCGCGCTGGTGGTCGTGAACGCGCTCAAGGCGAGCCCGTGGGGGCTCTTCACCATCGCCTGCACGATCCCCATCGCTCTCCTGATGGGCTGGTGGATGAAGGCGCTGCGCCCCGGCCGGGTCCTGGAGGCGTCGGCCGTCGGCGTGACGCTGCTCCTCGTGGCGCTGGTCGCGGGTCGCTGGGTGTCGCAGGACCCGACGTGGGCGCACTGGTTCACCTGGCCCGGCCCGCGGCTCGCGTGGGCGATCATCGCGTACGGCTTCGCGGCGTCGGTCCTGCCGGTGTGGCTCCTTCTCTCGCCCCGCGACTACCTCTCGACCTTCCTCAAGGTCGGCACCGTGCTCTTCCTGGCGGTGGCGATCCTGATCCTCCTCCCGCCCCTCCGCCTGCCGGCGCTGACGCGGTTCACCGACGGCACCGGACCGGTGTTCGCGGGGAAGGTCTTCCCCTTCGCGTTCATCACTATCGCGTGCGGCGCGATCTCCGGCTTCCACGCGCTCGTGGCCAGCGGCACGACCCCGAAGATGCTGACGCGGGAGAGCGACGCGCGGCTCATCGGCTACGGCGGGATGCTGATGGAGTCGTTCGTGGGGCTGATGGCGATGATCGCCGCGGCCACCCTCGACCCCGGCGTCTACTTCGCGATGAACGTCCCCGCCGCCACCCTCGGCCCGACGGCGGCGACGGCCGCCACCAAGATCGCGGAGTGGGGTTTCACCCTGCAGCCGGGAACGATGGAGGCGCTGGCCCGCCAGATGGGGGAGGCGACGCTCTTCTCGCGCACCGGCGGCGCACCGAGCCTGGCGGTGGGGATGGCGGCGATCCTCGGCGGGGTGGTGAGCGGGCCGGGCCTCGCCCTCTGGTACCACTTCGCCATCATGTTCGAGGCGCTCTTCATCCTCACCACGGTGGACGCGGGGACGCGGGTGGGCCGCTTCATGCTCCAGGAGATCGCGGGCCACGTCTGGGAGCCGCTCGGACGCACCTCGTGGTACCCCAGCATCTTCCTCACCAGCGCGGCGGTCGTGCTCGCGTGGGGGCACTTCCTCTACCAGGGCGTGCTCGATCCGCTGGGGGGCATCAACTCCCTCTGGCCCCTCTTCGGGATCGCGAACCAGCTCCTCGCCGCCGTCGCGCTCTGCGTCGGCACGACGATCATCGTGAAGATGGGGAAGGCGCGGTACGCCTGGGTGACGCTGGCACCGCTGGCGTGGCTCGCCTCGGCGACGCTGACCGCGGGGTGGCAGAAGGTGTTCGCCGCCGACCCCCGCCTCGGCTTCCTGGCGCACGCCCGCACCCTGGCGGGCTCGGCGAATCCCGACGCCGCGCGGATGATCTTCAACGACCGCCTCGACGCGGCCCTGGCGCTGCTCTTCATGGCGGTGGTGCTGGTGGTGATCGCGGCGTCAGCGCGGGAATGGTGGCTGGTGCTCGCGGGCCGCAAGGCGCCCGTGGTCCACGAGTCGCCGTTCGTGGAGACGGCGTATGCGGTGGGGGACTAGAACAGAGAAGCAGGAGCCAGACGCCAAGACGCCAAGGAAATGCGAATGCCGGGAGGGCTCATTGCGGGTGACGGCTGAGGCGATCCGATCGGGGACTGCGCGCGTGCTGCGGGTCGTGCGCGAGGTGGTCGGCGCGCCCGACTACGAGCGTTACCTGGAGCATCACGCGCGCTGCCACCCGGGCGCGGCGCCCCTGGACCCACGCGCCTTCTACGCGGAGTTCGTCACCCGGCGCTTCGGTCCCGGCCCCACCCGCTGCTGCTGAGGGCGAGCGCCGCGGCGGCGACGAGCGTCACGGCGGCCGAGAGGGTGAACGCTGCAGGCCCGCCCCACCGCCCGTAGATCCATCCGAAGAGCGCGGCGCCCGGGAGGGAGACGGCGCTGACGCTCCCGTGGTACCAGCCGAATCCGCGTCCGTGGCGGCCGCCGGGAGCGAGGCGCGCGACGAGGGTCCGCTCGGGACTCTCCGTCAGCGCGGCGACGATGCCGAAGGCCAGGAAGACGCCCCACGCCTGGCCCGGGGACGCCGCACGCGCGAACCCCCACGCGATCGCGGCGTAGGCGAGCCACCCCGCCAGCAGCGTGCGGCGCGCCCCCCACCGGTCCACGAGCACCCCACCCGGATATGAGAGACTCGAGCGCACCACGTGGAGCGCGGCCCAGAGGAGCGGGATCAGCGCGACCGCGACACCGAGGTCCTGCGCGCGCAGGATGAGGAGCGTCTCGGGCGCGCGGAGGGCGGTCGCGACGGAGAGGACGCCCAGGAAGGTGACGAAGGTCCGTCGCTCCGCTCCCCGCCCGCTCTCCGCCACGCCACGGGCGCCCTCCGCTCCGGTCCGCGGTCCCGGCTCATCCGGGGGGGCATCACGAGCGGCGTCCCTGCGCGCCGTACGCACGGCGGCCACCGCGGCGAGGACCGCGAGTGCGCCCGGGATGGCAGCGAGCCAGAAGACCTGCCGCACCAGCAGGCCGGCGGCGATGAGGGCCGACGCCGAGAGGGGCCCGACGATGGCGCCGACGTGGTCCGCGGCGCGGTGCAGGCCGAAGGCCCGGCCCCGGAGCTCGGCGGGGGCGGCCTCCGCGATCATA
>Ga0208716_1000258_pt1 | contig 22643 bp, 16 predicted proteins | sample NGESurdeep092012_8_FD_184482 | JGI IMG/M metagenome (GOLD analysis project Ga0208716, IMG submission 184482) | Arctic peat soil microbial communities from Barrow, Alaska - NGEE Surface sample 415-3 deep-092012 (SPAdes) | ecosystem: Environmental > Terrestrial > Soil > Wetlands > Peat ...
CGCGTGACGGCGCCCGGCGACCTCGCGGCGTGGTACGTCGTGCTGACGCTGGACCGCGCCGAACTGCATGCGCGCATCGCCCGCCGCACCCGCGCGATGCTGGAGGCCGGGTGGGTGGCGGAGGTGCGCGGGTGCCTCGCCGCGGGCGTGCCGCCCGACGCGCCCGGGCTGAGCGCCGTGGGCTATCGCGAGATCGTGGCGCATCTCGAGGGGCGGCTCGCGGCGGACGGGCTGGCGGATGCCATCGCGCAGGCGACGCGCCGCTACGCCAAGCGGCAGGACACGTGGTTCCGGCACCAGCTCGCGGGGCCGGCGGTGCGGCTCGATGCGCGCGCCGCGCCGGACGTGCTGGCGCGCCAGGTGGTCGACGGGTATCGTGCGGCGGGGAGCTGATCCATGCGCATCGGCATCGTGTGCTATCCGACCTACGGTGGTTCCGGCGCGGTGGCGACGGAGCTCGGGCTCGCCCTCGCCCTCCGGGGCCACGACGTCCATTTCATCTCCTACGCCCAGCCCTTCCGGCTGCACGGCTTCAACGAGCGGGTCACCTTCCACGAGGTGCGGGTCGGGAGCTACCCGCTCTTCGAGCACCCGCCGTATTCGCTCGCGCTCGCCGTGACGCTCGAGGAGGTCGCCGTCCGCGAGCGCCTCGACGTGATCCACGCCCACTACGCCATCCCGCACGCGACGAGCGCCTGGCTGGCGCGGGAGATCGTGGCCGACAAGCACCGCTTCGGCATCGTGACCACGCTGCACGGCACCGACATCACCCTGGTGGGGCAGGACCCGTCGTACTTCTCCATCACGCGGTTCTCCATCGAGAAGTCGGACGCCGTCACCGCGGTGTCGGACTTCCTCCGCGACGAGACGTACCGCGCCTTCGGCTGCGGGGACTGCGGCATCGAGGTCATCCCCAACTTCGTCAGCCTCGACCGCTTCCATCCGGCGCCCGATCCGCGCCCGACGCCGGCCGGCGAGAAGGTGCTGATGCACATCTCGAACATGCGGCCGGTGAAGCGCCTCCTCGACATCGTGCGGATCTTCGCGCGGGTCCAGCAGGAGCTGCCGGCGCGGCTGGTGCTGGTGGGGGACGGCCCCGACCGTGACGCGGCGCAGCGCGAGGCCGAGGCCCTCGGGGTGGCGGCGCGGGTGCGGTGCGTGGGCAAGATCGAGGATGTGGCGGGGGCGCTCCGCTCGGCGGACCTCTACCTCCTGCCGAGCCAGACCGAGTCCTTCGGCCTCTCCGCGCTCGAAGCGATGGCCACCGGCGTGCCGGTGGTGGGCACGCGCGTCGGCGGCCTCCCGGAGGTCGTGGAGCACGGCGTGTCCGGCTTTCTCGGCGAGGTGGGCGACGTGGAGGGGCTGGCCCGGGGCGCGCTCGATCTGTTGTGCGACCGGGACCGCTGGCGGGCGGCCTCGGCGGCGGCGCGCGCGCGGGCCGCCCTCTTCGACATCGACAAGGTGATCCCCCGGTATGAGGCGCTCTATGCGGCGGTGGTTGGGGGCTGAGGTCGGCGCGCTCGTGCGCGGGCGCAACCTGATGATGGCGGGGGCGGGGGTCGCGATCGGCGGGACCCTCGCGATGGGGCGCGTCGCGGTGCCCCGCGAGCTGCTGCTCGCCATCCTCTCCGCCGCCTGCCTCGGCGCGGCGGGGAACGCCGCGAACGACCTGTGGGACGTAGCAGCGGACCGCATCAACAAGCCGCATCGCCCCCTCCCCAGCGGGGCCGTGCCGCACGACGTGGCGGTCACCGTGGGAGGTGTGGCGGGGGGCCTGGGCCTCCTCCTCGCGTGGCTCGCGGGCCGCACCCCCTTCCTCATCGCGGTGCCGGCGCTCGCGCTGATGCTGGCATACTCGCCGCTGCTCAAGCCGCGCCCGGTGCTCGGGAACCTGGTCGTCGCCGTGGTCGGGAGCCTGCCCCTGGTGTTCGGCGCCGGTGCCGTCGGCGACTGGCACGCGGGACTGGTGCCCTTCTGGCTCGCCGTGCTCCTCCACCTCGCGCGGGAGATCGTGAAGGACCTCGAGGACATCCCCGGCGACCTCGCGGCGCAGCGGCGCACCATCCCCATCGCGTGGGGCCGGCGCGCCGGGTTCTTCGCCGCCGCGCTCCCGCTGGCGCTGTTCGTCCCGGTGGCGCTCCTGCCGTGGCTCGCGGGTCCCTACGGCGCGCGCTACGGCTCGGTGGCGATCCTCATCGCGGTGGGCGTCGCCGCCGTCACCGGCCGTCTGCTGCGCGAGGAGGCGGAGGGGGCCCGCGCCGGCCTCAAGCTCGCGATGCTCCTCGGACTCGTCGGCCTTCTCTGGGACCGCCTGTGAGCCTCTTCGACGCCTTCGTCCTCGGCCTGATCCAGGGCCTCACGGAATTCCTCCCCGTCTCCTCCAGCGGGCACCTGGCGCTCGCCGAGAACCTCCTCGGCCTGCGGGCGTCGGGGGAGCTGACGGGGATCTTCCTCGACATCGCTGTGCACCTGGCCACGCTGGCGGCGATCGTCGTCGCGTTCCGCGGGCCGCTCCAGGAGCTGGCGGGGGGGCTGCTGCGGCGCGAGGGACGCTCCTGGCGCGACCTTGGCCTCTACGCGATCGCGTCGGTACCGGCCGCAGTGGTCGGGCTCCTCTTCCGCCACCAAATCGAGGCGCTGTACACCAGCCTCCTGTTCGTTGGCGCCGCGTTCGTGGTGATGGGAGGCATCCTGTGGACCACGCGCACGCGCATGGGGGGGACGAAAGAGCGGCCGTCGCCGGCGACGGCGGTGTGGATCGGCGTGGCCCAGGCGGTCGCGATCGCGCCCGCGATCTCCCGGTCGGGAAGCACCATCACGGCTGCGCTGTGGGGCGGGATGGACCCGGTCAAGGCGGCCAACTTCTCCTTCGTCCTCGGCGTTCCCGCGATCGCGGGCGCCGCGCTCCTCGAATCGAAGGACATCGCGCAGGGCATCCACCACGTGGGACTCGCTCCCGTGGCGGTGGCGTTCGTCACCGCGTTCGTGAGCGGCCTCTTCGCCATCGGCCTGCTGCGCCGCTTCCTCCGCGCCCGCGCGTTCCACCGCTTCGCGCCGTACCTCTGGGTCCTCGGGACCGTGGCTCTCGTCCTCTGGGGCCTCCGGCGTTGAGCCGCTACGAGGGGCTCGACGCCGCGGGGCTCGAGCGGCTGACCGGCGCCCCTCTCGTCGTCCTGCAGTCCAGCATCCCCTCCACCCAGGACGAGGCCCACCGCCTCGGCGAAGCGGGCGCTCCCGGGGGCGCCGTCGTCCTCGCCGACGAACAGACCGCGGGCCGCGGCCGCCTGGGGCGCACGTGGCACTCCCCCGCGGGGGTGGGCGTCTGGATGTCGGTGCTCCTCCGGCCCCGCGCGCGGACGGAAGGGGGCGTGCTCGCGATCCGCGCGGGGCTCGCGACCGCCGACGCCCTCGCCGCCGCCGCGCCCGCCGTCGCCGCGCGGCTCCGCTGGCCGAACGACGTCATCGTAGCCGACCGCAAGGCGGGGGGCATCCTGTGCGAGGCGCGCCGCAGCGGCGGCGCGGGGGGGTGGGTGGCCGTGGGGATCGGCCTCAACGTCCGCGGACCGCTGGACGGCGCGGTGCGGGGCAGGGCGATCGCGCTGGCGGACGTCGCGCCGGAGGTGTCGCGCCTCGCCCTCCTGACCGCGCTGGTGCCGCGGCTCCGGGCGCTCGAGGCGCTCCCGGCCGCGCTGACGGAGGAGGAACGCCGCGCCTTCCTGCGCGCCGAGTGGCGCGACCCGGGGGCGGGGGAGACGGTGGACCTCGATCCCGACGGCGCCCTGATCGTCCGCGTGAGCGGCGGCGCGCTTGACCGCCGCGTCATCGCCTCCTAGCGTAGGGTCCCATGCTGCTCGCCCTCGACATCGGCAACACCGAGATCAGCCTCGGCCTCTTCGGCGGCGAGGACCTCGAACGCTCGTGGCGCGTGACCACCCGCCCGGACCGCACCCCCGACGAGTGGGCGATGGTCCTGCGCGCCCTCTTCGACGAGGCGGGCCTCGACATCACCTCCGTCACGGGGACGGTGCTCTGCTCGGTAGTCCCGCCCACGACGGACGCGATGGCCGAGGGACTCCTCACGGCCACCGGCACCGCCGCCGTGGTCGTGGCCCCCGACTCCCCGCTCCCCGTCACGCTCGACGTGGACGAGCCCCTCACCGTCGGCGCCGACCGCGTGGTGAACACCCTGGCCGCGAGCCGGCTCTTCGGGCTCGACACCATCGTCGTGGACTTCGGCACCGCGACCACCCTCGACTGCGTCACCGCCGACGGCCACTTCCTCGGCGGTATCATCGCGCCGGGGCTCCTGACGTCGGCGGAGAGCCTCGTCCGCCGGGCGGCCAAGCTCTCCCCCACCGAGCTCACGCCGCCGGCGCACGCCATCGGCAAGCGCACCGACGAGTGCCTCAAAGCGGGGCTCCTCTACGGGACGGCCGACGCGGTGGACGGGATGGTACGGCGGATCAAGGCCGAGTGGCCGACGCCGCGCGTCCCCAAGGTCGTCTCCACGGGGGGCCTGGCCGCGCTGATCTCGAAGTTCTCCTCCGAGATCGAGGAGGTGCACCCGGACCTCACGCTGCGGGGGCTCCGCATCGCGCACGGCATCCTGACGGCCGGCAGCGCGTGACGGCCGATCCGCGCGCCCTCAACGCCTGGCGCCGGGCGGGGTATCGGCTCGTCCCGGGCGACGGCTTCTCGTACCTGCTGCACCTCCGGCCGGCGGAGTGGCCGATCATGACGGCGCACACGGCGCTGGGGTTCGCGCTCGCGACCGGCCTCCTGCACGCGGTCTCCGGCACGAACCTCGGCACGCTGGCGTGGGCGCTGGTGATCTGGGTGGTCTTCCTCAACGGCGGCACGCTGGCGATCAACAGCGTGTACGACCGCGACGAGGGGGACATCGGTTACCTCCTCGCGCCACCGCCCCCGCCGGCGCACCTCCTCGCCTTCTCGTTCGGCCTCCTCGCGGCGGGGCAGGCGCTGGCCTTCACCCTGCCGGCGGGCTACACGGTCGCGTACGCCATCTGCTTCGCGCTCAGCCTTGCGTACTCGGTCCCGCCGCTCCGCTTCAAGGCGGTCGCCGGCGTGGACTGGGTGATCAACATGTGGGGCTTCGGCACGATCACGCCCTACGCCGGCTGGGCGGCCACGGGGCGGCCGCTGGACCTCGTCCACGGGCTCGTGCTCGTCGGCTTCTGCCCGCTCTTCGCCGCGCTCTACCCGCTGACGCAGATCTACCAGTTCGAGGAGGACCAGCGCCGCGGCGACCGCACCCTCGCGCTCATCCTTGGGATGCGGCGCAGTCTCGCCGTGGCGATCGGCGCGACGCTCCTCGCCTTCGCCTTCTTCGCCGCCGCCGCGGCCCTCGCGCACCCGCGGTGGTGGGCGGTCCTGGGTTTGGCCATCGCCCTCGGCGGGTGGCTCCGGGTCCTCGCCCCCTGGTACAGCGGACACGTCTCGTGGACCTCGGCGCAGCACGAGCGCGGCTTCTACGCGGCGCTCGCCGCCTGGGCCGTGACCGACGTGGCGGTCCTGGTCGCCTTCGCCCTCTAGCTCCTCGGTCCCGGCGCCTGCGCGCCGTATTCCCTCCCGATCCGCCGTCCAGAACTGCGCACCTGTACCGAATCGCGCAGCAACCTGTTCCGAACGGCGCTATTTCCGTCGGCAGTCTTACGGACCACCCATCACGGTAGTATTCCCTAACGCCTCGGCGCACAACGAGATAGCGCGCCGACGCGCTCCCGCGTTCCACGTGGCATCGCTGATGCCTTACCTGAGGGCGGAAGTCAGAGAGGGACCGCACTCAACGCAGGCAGGAGGCACCACGTGAACGCGCACACTCCCCGACCGCACGAACCCGCCGCAGCCGGCACCAACATGCCGCACCGCGGGATCGATCTCCCGGCGGCCGTCGTCATCAGCTGGACGCTCGCAGGCGGGATGCTCTTCGGCGGCGCGGCCGTCGTCCTGATGCTGATCACCAACCGGCTCAGCGGCCACCTGATGCTGACCGCGAGCGCGACGCTCTTCGCCCTCGGGGCCGTGATCGGGCTGGCGCACGGCGTCGCCCTGGGGATCTTCGGCCGGCCGGAAGGCACGACGGTCCGGCAGGCGTGGGCCGCGATGGTGCACGGACTCCTCTACCTGGTGCCCTCGCTCCTCCTCGGCTGGCTCCTCGCCGGGTGGGTCGCGGCGATGCCGATGGCGCTCAGCGGCAAGCACCTGATCGCAACGGCCATCTCGGCGCTCGCGTGGCTGGTGATGGTCGTGACGATCTACTTCGCCGGCAGCATCGGCCTCCGCGCGGCGCAGCTGGCGTTCGCGCGCTGGCCGCATCGCGCCGCGGGCACCGTGCTGGTGGGCGCGACGCTGGTGGCGCTCGTGGCGAGCTTCCTCGTCCAGCCGCCGACGCTCTGGCCGTTCGCCACCCGGCTCACCACCGAAGCCGCGATGCTCTTCGCCGTCCTGGCGACCATCTGGTTCTTCGGCCCGGTCATCACCGTGGGCCTGTGGCTCGTGAAGCGCTTCCGTCCCGACCTGCGCGAGGCCGCGCTCCCCTCGTCCGACACGCTGAAGCGCGCGGGGCTCAGCGCCGCCATCGCCGTCGCGTCGGGCCTGGCGCTCGCCGTGATCGCGCTCCCCTTCTACCGCGGCGCCCTCCACCTCCCCTCCGACGCCGCCCGGCTGGGCGTCGCCGGCGCGCTGCTGATGGCCCTCTCCGACGCGTTCACGAACGAGCTCTTCTTCCGCCTCTTCGCCGTGACGGTGGCCTTCGTGCTCGCGGCGCGGATCCACGCCACCGGCGCCCGCGCGGCGGTGCTCGCCATCGCGGTCGGCACGGTGCTGGACCTCCTCTTCCACCTGCGCGGCGTGCCGGCCCTCGGCCTCCCCGGAGCCGGGTCCCTCATCGCCTTCGCGGCGGTCCGTCTCGCAATTCCGAGTGTCGCATTCGGATATCTCTTCTGGAAGCGGGGCCTGGCGACGGCGGTCGGGGCCCATCTGACGGCGGGAGCGGCCCTCGGATTGCTGGCTCTCTAGCCCCTCACCTCGGCGTCGGCGCGATCCGCGTGCGAAACGGCACGCGGATTGCGCCTTTCTGAACACCTGATGGGACTGCGCGATCTCTCGATCCGGGCCAAGGTGGCCATCACGATCCTCGGCGCCCTGCTGGTGGTGCTGGGGGTCGCGACGACGTTCTCGCTCCGCTACTGGGAGCAGGAGCAGTACGCGCTCACCAACGAGCACGCGCTGATGATGGCGGGCACGGCGCGCAGCTCGGTGGAGTCGGGGCTCGCGCACGGGGAGGCGGGGTGGATCCGCGCGCAGCTTGACACGATGGGGACGCGCGCTCCCTTCGCGGGCTACCGGGTGGTCGGACGGGACGGCGCGATCCTGATGTCGAGCGTGGCGGCCGAGGAAGGGGTGCGACGTTCCGGGCCGCCGCTTCCCGACCCGTGGGACATTCCGCCCGACGGCAAGGTGTTCGGCGGGCGCGGCGAGGCCGTCTACAGCGTCGTGCTGCCCCTGTCCGGCGTGGGCGGTCCGGGGGGGCGCGGGGTGCTCGAATTCCCGATCGAGGTGCGGCGGATCGAGGACGGCATCCGGCGGGGGAGGACCTTCGGCCTCCTCCTGACGGCGGTGCTGGGGATCGGCTACGCGGTGGTGCTCGGGGCGATGATGGAGCGTGAGGTCATCCGGCCCTTCCGCACCCTCGAGCGGCAGGTCGAGTCGCAGCGGCGCGAGCTGACGGAGCGCGCGGGGTTCGCCGAGGTGGGCGCGCTGGCGTCGCAGGTGGCGCACGAGATCAAGCGGCCCCTGGCGGGGATCCAGAGCGCGGTCGAGTTCATCGGGCACGAATACGCGATGAGCGAGGCGCAGCGGGAGCTGCTGGGCCGGGTCTCCGGCGAGCTCGCGCACGTGGACGAGACGCTGCGGGACATGCTGAGTCTCGCGCGGCCGGTGGGGCTCGAGCCGAAGCCGATGTCGCTCCATACCACCATTGACGCCGCGCTGGCGCGGCTCGCCGGCCGGCCGGGGATGGACCGCGTGGCGGTGGTGCGCACCTACGACCCCGCCGCCGACGCGATGCTGGGGGACGCCGGGCGCATCGAGCAGGCGGTGCTCAACCTCTGCCTCAATGGGGTGGAGGCGATGGCGGACGGCGGGCGGCTCATCGTGACGACGCGGCGGCATGCGGGGGCGGTGGTCGTGGAGGTCGCCGACACGGGTTCCGGCATCCCCCCGGAGAACCTCGACCGGATCCTGAAGCCGTTCTTCTCGACGAAGGCGCTCGGCACGGGGCTCGGGCTGCCGCTGGTGCTGCGGGTGGTCTCCGCGCACGGCGGCCGGCTGTGGGTTGAGAGCGAGGTCGGGAAGGGAACGACGTTCCACCTGGAGCTCCCGGTGGGGGAGGCGGCATGGCAGGCGAACGCGTCCTGATCCTCGAGGATGATCCGCTGCTGCAGAGCGTCCTGGCGGAGCGGCTGCGCCGGGAGGGGCTCGAGGTGCAGACCGCGAGCACGATCGCGGAGGCGCGGCGCGCCTTCGACCAGGGGGAGCCCGACGTGGCGCTGTGCGACCTGCGGCTCCCCGACGGCGAGAGCCTCGACCTGGTGCGCGAGGCGGCGCCCCGTGGCGCGGCGGTGTTCGTGATGATGACGGCGCACGCGACGGTGGCCTCGGCGGTCGAGGCGCTCAAGCTCGGCGCGCGCGACTACCTGGAGAAGCCGTTCTCGCTCGACCGGGCGGTGGCGACGGTGCGCCAGGCGCTCGAGGTGACGGCGCTGCGCCGCGAGGTGGCGGCGCTGCGGGACCGGAGCTCGCACGCCGGCACCACGGTGATCGCCGAGTCGGCGCCGATGAAGCGGGTCTTCGAGCTGGTCGAGCGGCTCGCCTCGGTCGACGCCACGACGGTGCTCATCGAAGGCGAGAGCGGGACGGGGAAGGGCGCCATCGCGCAGGCGCTGCACCGGCTGAGCCGGCGCGCCTCCGGGCCGTTCCTCAATGTCACCATCGCGTCGCTGCCCGAGACGCTGATGGAGTCGGAGCTCTTCGGGCACGAGAAGGGCGCCTTCACCGACGCGCACGCGGCCAAGCGCGGCCTGGTGGAGATGGCGGACCACGGGACGCTGTTCCTCGACGAGATTGGCGAGCTGACGCCGGGGGTGCAGGCGAAGCTGCTGCGGTTCATCGAGGAGAAGACCTTCCGCCGCCTCGGCGGCACGCGGGATCTCACGGTGGACGTGCGGATCATGACGGCGACCAACCGGGACCTCGCGGGGGAGGTGGCCGCGGGCCGGTTCCGCGCCGACCTCTACTATCGGCTGCGGGTCATCCCCATCACGCTGCCGCCCCTTCGCGAGCGCCTCGACGACATCGGGCCGCTCGCCAAGCACTTCGTCGCGCACTTTGCCCGCGAGTTCGCCAAGCGCATCGGCGAGATCACTCCCGAGGCCCTCGCGCTCCTCACCGCCTATCCCTGGCCCGGCAACGTCCGGGAGCTGAGGAACGTCATGGAACGCGCCGTGCTGCTGGCCGACGGGTCCGCGATCGGGATCCCCGAACTCCCGCCGGAGGTCGCGCAGCCCGGCCTCGCCACCGGCCTCGCGGGCGCGGCCGCCGCCTCCGTGGACGGGGGCACCCTGAACGAAGTGGAGCGCCGGCTCCTGGTGTCGGCGCTGGAGAAGGCGCACGGCAACCAGTCGCGCGCGGCGTCGGTGCTGGGCATCAGCCGGCACCAGATCCGCACGCGGATGCGGCGCTACGGGCTGCTGGGCCTGGTCCTGGCGGCCGCGGCGCTCTGGGCCGGGCCGGCGCGTGCGCAGCGGGAGGCCACGGCCGCGGAGCGGCACGAGAGCGCGACCTGCCTCCTCTGTCACGGCGACCACGAGGTGCTGCGGCGCAGCACGCCCCGCGCCTTCGTCGCCGAGTCGCTCTTCGTCACGCCACAGAGCCTGGCGGCCAGCCCGCACCGGGACGTGCCGTGCGTACGCTGCCATCCGGCGCCCGGCGTGACCCCGCACCCCTTGGGCGGGCCGCGCGCGACGGTCCCCTGCGGCACCTGCCACGCGCCGGCCGACTCGCTCTGGCGCGCGGGCCCGCACGGCGGGCGGCACGGGCAGCCGGAGGCCGCGTGCAAGGCGTGCCACGGCACGCACGGCATGCTCCCGGCGGCGGCGCTCCAGTCGGGGGAGGGGCTGCGGCACCTCACCGGGCAGTGCGTCTCCTGCCATCCGGACCGCGCCTTCAAGCCGGGGGACGTGCACCTGGGGAAGGTGAACTGCGCCTCGTGCCACGGCGCGCACATGATCCAGCCGGTGCGCGACCCCGCGACGCACGGTGTGCCGGTCGGGATCGCCGAGCGCTGCGGCGCCTGCCACCAGGCGGAGCTGACGGCGTGGCGCGCGGACCACCACGGCACCACCGCCGAGGCGCAGGCGCGGGGCGCGCCGCTGGTGAACGGCCATGCGGCGGCCACCTGCGTGGACTGCCACGGCGGCCACGGCATCGAGCCGGCGCGCGCCATCGACCGCGAGGTGGGTCTGGTCGAGAAGTGCGCGGCCTGCCACGTGGACGAAGGCGCGTCGTACCGCGACACGTACCACGGACGCGCCAACCGCCTCGGCTACTACCGGGCCGCGCGGTGCGCGGATTGCCACACGGCGCACCAGGTCTTCCCCCCGACCGACCCGCGCTCGACCGTCTCCGCGGCGCGGCGCGTCGCGACCTGCGCGCGGTGCCACGCCAAGGCGTCGCGCCCCAACTTCGTCGCCTACCGGCCGCACCCGCGGCCCAGCCACCTCTCCGAGGGTCCGGAGATCTGGGGCGCGTGGCTGCTGATGAACGTGATCATCTTCTTCACGTTCTCGGTCTTCGGGCTGCACACGATCTTCTGGCTGTGGCGCTCGCTCCGGCTCAAGTGGGCCGAGCGGCAGCGCCGCATCGCCCTGGGCCTGCCGCCGAAGGCGCCGAAGCGCACGCCCCTCGACAGCGCCGACCGCGGGAGCGGGCCGTACGTCTGGCGGTTCCGCCTGACGCACCGGATCCTCCACGGCATCTCGGTGGTGAGCTTCTTCACCCTGATCATCACGGGGCTGCCGCTGCGGTTCTCGTGCGCGGTGTGGGCCTCGCAACTGATGGCGCTGATCGGCGGGACGCGGACCGCGGGGATCATCCACCGGACCGCCGGCGGCATCACGGTGGCGTACTTCCTCGCGCACCTGGTGGACGTGGCGATCGCGTTCGCGAAGAGCAAGGACCGGAAGGGCATGCTGTGGGGGCCGAACTCGATGGTGCCGGGCCCGCAGGATCTCCGCGACTTCATGCAGATGTTCAAGTGGTTCTTCGGCAAGGCGCCGTACCCGCGGTTCGGGCGCTACGGCTACAACGAGAAGTTCCACTACTTCGGGGCGTTCTGGGGCATCATCCTGCTGGGCGGGTCCGGCCTGGTCCGGTGGTTCCCGGCGTTCTTCACCGTGATCCTGCCCGGCTGGGCGTTCAACGTGGCGGCGATCTTCCACGGGGAAGAGGCGGTGCTCGCCGCGGGCTTCATGTTCATCATCCACTTCTTCAACGTGCACATGCGGCCCGACAAGTTCCCGGTGGACGGCACGATGTTCACCGGCCGGGCGCGGCTCGACGTGCTGCGCGAGGAGCACCCGCTCATCGCGGAGCAGTGGGGCGATCTGGCCGGCACTCCGGCGAGCGAGCGGGCGGTGCCCGATCAGGTCGCGCCGCCGCCGCCGCGCTGGATGACCCTGACCGCCGCGGTCCTGGGCCTCGGGGCGCTGAGCGTCGGCCTGGTGCTGGTCGGGATGATCCTCTGGGTGCAGCTGTGCTGAGGCGGCTCGCCGGCCTCATCCTGACGGCGCTCGCGGTGGCCGCGCCGGCCGCCGCGCAGACGTCCCCGGCGTGCGAGCGCTGCCACGGCAGCCGCGAGTTCCTGAGCAGCGCCGCCGGCGGGGGCCGGGAGATCCCGGACTCGCTGGTCGTGATCCGGAGCGCCTTGGCGCGCGACAAGCACCTCGGCGTGCCCTGCGCCGGGTGCCACACCGAGGTGACGGGCTTCCCCCACGACGCGCGGCGGGCCCGGATCGTGAACTGCGCGCGCTGCCACATTGCGCAGGACACCCTCTGGCGCCTCAGCGTGCACGGGCCGCACGGGCCCGGGGGCGCGCGGGCCAAGTGTCAGGACTGCCACGGCTCGCACCGCCCGCCGATCGCCGGGTTCCTGCGGACCGCCGAGGGGCGCGCCGCGATGCGGGGGGCGTGCACCCGCTGCCACCAGGACGCGGTGCGCCGCGAGCTGCGCGACGTGCACGTGGACTCGGTGGCGTGCACCCGCTGCCACGGCGAGCACGACATCCGTCCCGTCCCCGATCCCGCCACCCACGGGATCGACGTGGCGCTGGCCCGCCAGTGCAGCCAGTGCCATACCCGGGAGGCCGCGAGCTACTGGCGCGATATCCACGGGACCACTGCGGCCCGGCAGGCGCGGGCCGTCGCGGCGCCCGCCCGGTCGGCGGCGACCTGCGTCTCCTGCCACGGGGTGCACGGCATCCGGCGCGCGAAGGACCCGTCGTGGCGGCGCGCGGTGGTGGACAACTGCAGCGGCTGCCACCCGGACTACGGCAGCACCTTCCGGGACAGCTACCACGGGCAGGCCACCACCGTCGGCTCCCGGGCGGCGGCGAAGTGCGCGGACTGCCACACGCCGCACGACGTGCGGCCCGCGAGCGATCCCTTCTCGTCCGTCGCGCCGGCCAACCGGCTCGCGACGTGCCGCCGGTGCCACACCGACGCGAGCGGCCGCTTCGCCGGCTATCTCCCCCACGCCAACCCGCGCGACCGCGCCGCCAGCCCGCTCCTCTTCTGGGTCTGGCTGTTCATGAACAGCGTCCTCTTCGGCACGATGGTGGTGTGGGGGACGCACGCGGCGATCTGGTTCGGCCGTAACTGGTACGAGCGCCGCCGGCGGCTCGCCGCCTCGCGGGCCCACGGCGAGCGGGTGCCGATGGACTCGGCGCTGCGGGGCGGGGCGCCGTACGTGTGGCGCTTCAACGTCGTGTTCCGGATCGTCCATGCGCTGATCATCGTCACCTTCTTCGTCCTGGTGACGACGGGACTCCCCCTGCGGTTCAGCTGCGCCGCGTGGGCTCCGGGACTGATGTCGTTCCTGGGCGGGGCGGAGATGGCGGGGCGGATCCACCGCTCGAGCGGCCTGGTGATGTTCGGCTACTTCGTGCTCTACGTCGTCTACATGACGGGGCGGCTGGTGCGCGCGCCCCGCAAGCAGGACCTCCTGGTCGGCCCGAACTCGATCCTGCCCCGCCTGCAGGACGTGCGCGACGTTCTCGCCATGATGAAGTACTTCTTCGGCCGGGGGCCGCACCCGCGGTTCGGCCGCTTCAGCTACATGGAGAAGTTCGACTACTTCGCCGAGGCGTGGGGGGTGTTCGCCATCGGGTTCACAGGGCTGATGCTCTGGTTCCCGGAGTTCTTCGCGCGGTTCTTCCCGGGCATCCTCTTCAACGTGGCGATCATCATCCACTCGTGGGAAGCGATGATCGCGACGGCGTTCATCTTCACGATCCACTTCTTCAACGTGCACCTCCGGCCGGAGAAGTGGCCCCTCGACGCGGTGATGTTCACCGGCCGCGCGTCGCTGGAGTACATGCTCGAGGAGCACCCGCTGATGGCGGAGCCGATCGCCGAGCGGGTGCGCACCGAGCCGGTGAGCCTGAAGGCCATCGCCGACAAGCCCGCGCCCCCGCCTCCGGCGTGGCTCAACTTCCTCGGCGCCTTCGTGGGCCTGCTGCTCCTGGGCTGGGGGCTCGTCCTGATCGGTCTCATCCTGTGGGGGTCGCTGTGCTGAACCGTCCCCTCGGCCCCGCGCTCCTCCTCGCGGCCGTCGCGGCGCTCGCCGCCGGCTGCGGCACGCGCGGCGCCCCGTCAGCCGACCCGCACGCGCAGGTGGCGTGCGTGGGCTGCCACCGCGGCGCGGCCGCGGACTCCGGCCGCGCGAGCGTCCCCGACGCCGGGTGCACCGCCAACGGGTGCCACCCCGCGGGCGCGGACTCGATGCGCCTGCGCACCGTCACCTTCCTCCACCGGGAGCACGGCAAGGGGAGCGGCCGCGTCGTCCCGTGCGCCGCGTGCCACACCCACGCGCCGGGGAGCACCGTCCTCCGCGCGGACACGACCGCGTGCGCGCTCTGCCACGCGAAGGACCTCACGGAGACCGGCGGGCGCCAGCCTGATTGCCGCACCTGTCACGCGCATCCCCGGCATACGCCGCACACCAGCCAGGGCGTGCCGATCTCGCACGCCCAGCTCGACGACGAGCAGGTGCCCTGCACGCGGTGCCACTACCAGGTGGTCGAGGGGAACCCGGCGCAGACGGACCACTGCCGAGGCTGCCACCGCGACTCCACGGTCCTCGCGGTCCGGAGCGCCGACTCGCTTCACGCCGGGCACCGCGGGTACGCCTGCTCGAGCTGCCATGCGCCCGTGCGGCACCGCGTCGTCGCGATGAGCACCTCGGTGGAGCTGAACTGCACCGATTGCCACAAACCGGGTCACAGGCGCCGGAACCACCCCGCCGACATCGTGCCCACGGCGCGCTGCGCCGGGTGCCACACCGACGTCCACGCTGCGGAGCAACGGCTCATCCTCGGGCTGCTGCCGGGGGAGCCGATCCGCCCCAGTCCCATGTTCATGGGCGGCGTCACGTGCCGCTCGTGCCATGTCGCGCCGGGCCAGCCGGGACCGCGTATGGGACATCCGCTCAAGGCGAACGAGGCGGCGTGCACCGGGTGCCATGGCCGGCAGTGGGCCGGCATCCTGCCGCGCTGGCGCCGCGGCTACGAGCGGCGCGAGGGGTGGGTGACCGCGTATCTCGACACCGCCTCCCGCGCGCTGGGGGATCCCGCGCGCGCGCCGGCCGGCGGCGCACAGCTGCGCGACGCGCGCGCCCTCCTGGCGTTCCTCCGGACGGCGGGGCCGCTCCACAACCTCCCCGCGAGCGACCGTATCATGCGTCACGCGCTCGACCTCGGGGCGCGGGCCTACCGGAGCGCCGGGCGCGTCGCGCCGGCCCTCCCGGAGCTCGGCCCCCCGGTGCAGGCGGGGAGCTGCATGTCCTGCCACTACGGGATCGAGGAGGTCCAGGCCGACCGCGATTCCACCACCGGGCGCGCACTCCGGCATGCCGACCATCTCTTCAAGGCGTATCTCACCTGCGACGCCTGCCACGCCGTGGGGGCGGCACCTCCCGGCCTCCCCGACAGCCTCTGGATCGATACGACGCGACTCGACCGCGGCGGGCCGGCGAGGCGCAGGACAGCGCCGAGGTAGTGTGATGTAACAGATTGGTATATCAAGGGTTACGAAAGCGCCGTCCGCGCCTTGACAGGGATGTGGACGGCGCTATGTTTCCCCTCGTTGTTAGCACTCGTTGCGAAGGAGTGCTAACACCAAGTCAGTCGGTCCTCGAGGAGGCGCGTCGCCTCCGGCCATACCACACCGTCGCAGGAGGCAGGAGCACGATGGCAACGGGCGGCAAGGGGAAGTCCAAGGTCAGTCCGCTGGCGGACCGGGTGGTGATCCGGCCGTTGGAGGAGACGGAGCAGATGCGGGGCGGGTTGTACATCCCGGACACCGCGAAGGAGAAGCCCCAGCAGGGCGATGTCCTCGCCGTCGGTCCGGGGCGGTACGAGAAGGGCGAGCACGTGAAGATGGAGCTGAAGGTCGGCGACAAGGTGCTGTACGGGAAGTACAGCGGCACCGAGGTCACGATCGACAACGAGACGCTGCTCATCGTCAAGGAATCGGACGTCCTCGCCGTCGTCGGCTGAGCGACGCATCAACTGAGAGGGAGTGAACGGGATGGCTGCCAAGGAACTGATCTTCGGTGTGGACGCCCGCGCGAAGCTGAAGCGGGGCGTGGACCAGCTCGCCGAGGCGGTGAAGGCGACGCTGGGCCCCAAGGGGCGCAACGTCGTCCTCGACCGGAAGTTCGGCAATCCGCTGGTCACCAAGGACGGCGTGACGGTGGCGAAGGAGATCGAGCTGCCTGACCCGATCGAGAACATGGGCGCGCAGATGCTGAAGGAGGTCGCCACCAAGACCTCCGACATCGCGGGGGACGGCACCACGACGGCGACGGTGCTGGCCCAGGCGATCGTGCGTGAGGGGCTGAAGAACGTGACGGCCGGGAGCAGCCCGATGGCCCTGAAGCGGGGCATCGACAAAGCCGTCGAGACGGTGATCGCGGAGCTCAAGAAGATGTCGGTCGCGACCACCGGCAAGAAGGAGATCTCCCAGGTTGGGTCGATCTCGGCCAACAACGACGCCACCATCGGCGACATCATCGCCGACGCGATGGAGAAGGTCGGCAAGGACGGCGTCATCACGGTCGAGGAGGCGAAGGGCCTCGAGACGATGCTGGAGACGGTGGACGGGATGCAGTTCGACCGCGGCTACGTCTCGCCCTACTTCGTGACCGACGCCGAGAAGATGGAGACGGTGCAGGAGGACGCGCTGATCCTGATCCACGACAAGAAGATCAGCTCGATGAAGGACCTCCTCCCCGTGCTCGAGAAGGTCGCCCAGCTCAGCAAGCCCCTCCTGATCATCGCGGAGGACATCGAGGGCGAGGCGCTGGCCACGCTGGTCGTGAACAAGCTGCGGGGCACGCTGAAGGTGGTGGGCGTGAAGGCCCCGGGCTTCGGCGACCGGCGCAAGGAGATGCTGCGGGACATCGCGATCCTCACCGGCGGCCAGGTGATCAGCGAGGAGCTCGGCTTCAAGCTCGAGAACGCCACGCTGAACGACCTGGGCAAGGCGAAGCGCGTCGTGGTGGACAAGGACAACACCACCCTCGTGGACGGCGGCGGGAAGAAGAAGGACATCCAGGGGCGCATCGGCGAGATCCGGGCGCAGATCGAGAAGTCCACGTCGGATTATGACAAGGAGAAGCTCCAGGAGCGGCTCGCGAAGCTGGCCGGCGGCGTGGCGGTGATCAACGTCGGCGCGGCGACCGAGACGGAGATGAAGGAGAAGAAGGCCCGGGTCGAGGACGCGCTGCACGCGACCCGCGCGGCGGTGGAGGAGGGGATCGTCCCCGGCGGCGGCGTCGCGCTGCTGCGCTGCCAGGCCGCCGTGTCGAAGATGAAGCTCGAGGGCGACGAGAAGGTCGGCGCCGAGATCGTGCGCCGCGCCCTCGAGGAGCCCATCCGGATGATCGCCCAGAACGCGGGCGCCGAGGGCTCCATCATCGTCGAGAGGGTGCGCGAGTCGAAGGACAAGAACTACGGCTACAACGCGCAGACGGACGTCTACGAGGACATGGTCGCGGCCGGCGTCATCGACCCGACCAAGGTCACCCGCAGCGCCCTGCAGAACGCCTCGTCCATCGCCGGCCTGCTGCTGACGACCGAGGCCGTCGTGGTCGAGAGGAAGGAAGAGAAGAGGGACATGCCCATGCCGCCCGGTGGCGGGATGGGGGGAATGTACTGAGCCCAGCCACCCCGCACCGCCACCCCAGGTGATGGGTGATGCGTGATGAGGGATGCGTGATGGGCGACAGGTGATGAGGAATCCGCGGCCCCGGAGCGATCCGGGGCCGCGTCGTACCGGGGACCTCCCTTGCGACGCGTGGGGGCCCCGGGGGGAGTCGCTCGGTGTCGTCAGCGTCCCACGACGCGGAAGGCGAACATGACCGCCCCAGCAGTGGCCGGGTCCTGTCCCCAGTGCGGCTCCACCGCGATCCGGGCGGTCGCCGCGAAGCGCTCGGCCGTGGGTGACGCGCTCGCGAAGGAGTTCTTCCAGACGGCGGGCGCCGGCGCGACGGGAGGCCGGGAGACGGTCACGCAGGGCGTATGCACGCGCTGCGGCTGCCACTGGGTGCCGCGGACGGCGGACGAACGGCGGGTGCGGGCGCTCTCGGGACAGCTCGGCCAGGGGGCGCAGCGCGCCGCGCAGGTGGAGCGCACGGCCGCGGGCGTGCGCGCGGCGAGCGTCTTCGCGCGCATCCCCCCGCTCACCTGGCTGTTCCTCATCGGCATCGCCATCGAGGTGGTGCTGCTGGCGGTGACCTGACCGGCGGCGCCGGGCGGACGGCGGTGGGACGCCGCGCGGCCCGGGAGCGATCCGGGGCCGCGTCGCGTTCGGGGGGCTGCGACTACGGGCGCCGGCGCGGCGGAGCGGGGGGAACGGGCCGCGCCTCGCGGAGGATCCGCGCGATGGCGGCGCTGTCGGCGGAGAGGAGCCCGACGCCGGGAAGGCGGAGGAGGAGCGTCGCCCAGAGGGTGTCCTGCGCGAACGCCCGCCGGAAGAGGGGGATGGACTCCTCCACGCGGCCGCGGTCGGCGAGGGTGTTGGCGTGCCAGAAGACCAGCTCGCCGTTTACGGCGCTGTCGGGGAGGAGCGCCTCGGCGGCACCGTAGGCGAGGATGGCGGAGTCCACCTTGCCCGCCGTCGTGTAGTTGTCGCCGTCGGTGGCGAGCGTGTAGGCGCGGGAGACACGGACCAGGCGGTGCAGCTCGCCGATGGGGTCGCGCGAATCCTCCACGCGGAGGTCGAAGCGCCGCTGCCACGGCGGCGCCGAGCGGTCGCCGCTCACCACCACGAGCGCCGCCGACTGCCGGCCGCGGATGTCGCCCCCTTCGCGCTGGGCGGCGTCGAGGGCGGCGAGGAGGCGGTCGGCCAGGTCGCCACGCGTGGTCTCGAAGGCCCGCGCCATCGCCCCCCACACCGTCGGGCGCAGCATCGTGTTGGCCTGCGCCGCGTACCAGCGTCCCACGTGGCTCCCCGCCGCGGGGATGTCCCGGTACCCGGTGTACGAGGTGGCGTGTCCCCGGGCGTCGATCATGCCGAGCTGCCGGACCCCCGAATCGGGGTCGGCGGAGACCAGGGCCCGGAGCACGGCGGGCGCGTCCACCCCGGAGCGCATCAGGGCCAGCGCACGCGGTCCGTACGCCGGCTCGATGAACGCCTGGGTGGCCACGGCGCCGATGCCGGGCTCCGCCCACGCCACCGAGGCGCCGACCGAGAACCAGTGGGACTGCACCGCGACGCCGATCTCCCCCGTCGCGGAATCCATGGCCACGATGGAGAAGGTGTGCGCCGGACGACGCGGCGGCGGGGCCCCCTGCGCGCGGAGGGTGGCCGGGAGGGCGAGGAGGACGAGCGTGAGGACGGCGGCGGCGCGGCGCATCGGCGATCCAGGGTAGAGGGTCAGAGGGAGACTGTGGGGGGCGCGGCGCGTCCGCAAGCGGGTGGGCGGCCGGGTGGGCGCGATGCGCGCACGCTGGGCGGCCCCTATCTTTGGGACCGGTGACGGAACCCACGCTTCCCTCCGGGACGCCTGGCCCGCGGGCCACCGCGGCGTTCCGCGCGACCCTGCCGCGCGAGCTCGCGGATTTCCTGATCGAGCTCTCGATCGCGCTGCACAAGCACGCGATGTACCCCAACGATCACCCGACGCTCGCACCGGCCGCCGACGCCGTGGCGCGGCGGCTCGTCGGGCTGCTCGCCGAGCGCGGCCAGCTCTCCCTCGGCGTCGCGCGCAACCAGCTCATCATCGAAGGGGTCGCGACCGATCCCAAGAACCCGGTCCTCCGGGAGCTGGCGGACCGGCTCCACCGCCACCACCTCGGCGCCGTGCAGTTCACGCAGGGCGCGCAGCCGGTGGAGGTGAACAACGTCCTGATGGTCCTCGCCGAGGACGCCGACCGCTCCGCGGAGCCCCTCGGCCTCGGGCCGCAGGCCCGCCTCGCGCAGTGGCCCCACATCCGGCTCTACCCGCTGACGTTCGACCGGCTGGAGCTGGTGGGCGCCGGTGAGGAGGAAGAGGAGGGCACGGGCGGGACGGTGACGGGAGGCCGCACCGCGCAGCTCTGGGTCGGGTTGGCGCGGGCGGCGCTGGCGGGGACGGAGGTGGAACGGCCCGAGGCTCCGTCCGAGCCGCAGGCGTTCCGCCCCGAGGGGGAGCCTCCGCCCGAGGCGGCGCCGGAGGACGGCTCGGTGGCGGAGCCCGCGGCGGTGGCCCGGGCGATCGAGGCGCACGAGCGCGGCACCGCGTACGACCAGGTGATCGTCGGTTACCTGCTGCAGATCGCCAACGAGCTCAAGACGGCATCGGGCTCGGGCGCGGTGGCGCTCAAGAAGCGGATGAGCCGGCTGGTCTCCGCGCTGGACCAGAACACGCTCAAGCGCCTCCTCGACATGGGGGGCGACCTCTCGCAGCGGCGGCAGTTCATCCTCGACGCGTCGCAGGGGATGGCGGTGGACGCGGTCCTCGACCTGGTGCGGGCCGCCCAAGGGGAAGGCGCGCCGATCTCGGGCGCGATGCTCCGGATGCTCACGAAGATGGGACACCACGCCGAGCGGCTGCCGATGAGCCGGCGGCCGATCGCGGAGACGGAGCTCCGGGACCAGGTCGGAGAGCTGGTGCGCGGCTGGGCGCTGGCGGACCCGAATCCCGACGGGTACGCGCTGGCGCTCCAGAAGATGGCGCAATCCTCGCCGACCCTGGTGACGGCGGAGGACGCGCAGTTCACGCCCGAGCCGGAGCGCATCCTCCGGATGGCCTGCGAAGTGAACGCGGTCGGCGACGCGCTCGATCGCGCGGTGGATGCGCTGGTGGCGAACAAGCGCTACGCTGAGATCCTGGATGTGCTGGAACGGGCGCCGGCGACGGGGGCGGCCACGGCGTGGATCGGCGTCCGGGCCATCACGCCGGACGCGATCCGCGCCGTCCTCGCCCTCTCCCCCGTGGACCTCGCGCTCCTCGACCGGCTGATCGGGCGCCTCGGTGACGCCGCCGCGGACCCCCTGCTCGATGTCCTCGGCGAGGCGGAATCGCGGCAGGCTCGGCGCGCGATCCTCGACCGATTGCAGCGCATGGGGGAAGCTCTGGGTCCGATGCTCATCCCGCGGCTCGCGGACGAGCGCTGGTTCGTCCTGCGCAACGTCCTCTTCCTCGCGGCGGAGATGAGGTATCCTCCCGCAGGGCTCAACGCCGGTGCCTTCCGTACGCACCCCGATCAGCGGGTGCGCCGCGAGGCGTATCGCGTCCTCTTCAAGGACCCCGCCGAGCGCACGCGCGCCGTTTGCACGGCGCTCTCGGACGCGGAGCCGGGCCTCAAGCGGCTCGCGCTGGCCGAGGTGGCCGAGAGGGGGTGCCCCGAGCCGGCGGTGCCGCTGGTCATCACGATCGCGACGGACCCGGATCAGGAGTCGGACGTGCGGGTGGGCGCCATCCGGGTGCTGGCCACGCACGGCGGCGCCCTGGCCCTGGACGCGCTGCTGCGCCTCACCGAGATTCGTCGCCGCTCCATCTTCAACGCGATGCGCTCGTCGGTGATGTCGGCGGAGTTCCTGGCGGCGCTCGGAGCCCTCGCCGCCTTCCCCGCGGAGCGGCGGGCGCGCGAGCGGCTCGAGGCGGCGTTGCGGCTCCGGGACCCGGAGGTGCAGAAGGTCTTGGCGGAGGCGCGGAAAGGGTTGCGATGACGGCTGAGGCGACGCGGTTCCTGAGCTCTTTCGCGCAGGCCCTCTCCACGATGGCCCTGTACTCGGACGGTCACCCCGCCCGCGAGGGAGTCGTGGAAACGGCGTACGCCAACCTCCGGGCGCTGCAGGTCGCCGATCCGAACACCAGCTTCTCGTTCCTGGGGGACGAGGTCCTCCTCGGCCATCGCCCCATCCGCGAGCTGCGCGGCTGGGACTGGAGCGGCCGGCTCGCGTCCGCGGGCGTGCAGCGGATGGAGTTCTCGGAGGAAGTGACGCGGGAGGACTTCGAGAGCTTCCTCTCGGAGGTCCTCGCCCGCATGACCCTCTCGGCCATCCAGCGGGTCCCGGGGCCCGCGCAGGGGGCGCTGGGGAGCATCAAGTTCGGCGCCGTGGGCATCCGCGAGCTGGAAGCGGAGCCGGACATCGCCACCGCCACGATCGCGCTGACCCTCCGCGAGGAGGCGCAGACCGTCGGCTGGCTGCACGAGGAGATGCTCGGGGGCGGGGATCTGCCGCTGGCCGAGGCCGAGGCGGTGGTGCGGTCCCTCTCGGTCGCGATGCACGGCGACCAGGCGATGGTGGTGCCCCTCCTGCGCCTCCGCCGCTACGACGAGTACACCACCACGCACTCTCTCAACGTGTGCGTGCTGGCGATGGCGCTCTCGGAGTGGGTGGGGCTCGGCGCGCGGGACGTGCGCTCCTTCGGCGTGGCGGGCCTCCTCCACGACATCGGCAAGATCCGCATCCCCACCGACATCCTGAACAAGGCGGGGCGCCTCACGCCGGAGGAGCGCGAGGTGATGAACCAGCACCCGGTCGAAGGGGCGCGGATCATCGTGGACGCGGAGGAGAACCTCGACCTCGCGGCGGTGGTGGCGTACGAGCACCACATCATGCTGAACGGCGGGGGGTACCCGAAGTTCGACTATCCCCGCGACTGCCACCAGGCGTCGAAGATGGTGCACGTGTGCGACGTGTACGACGCGCTGCGCACCAACCGGCCGTACCGCGCGGCGTGGGCGGCCCCCAAGGTCCTGCAGTACATCGAGGAGCGGGCCGGGACCGAGTTCGATCCGGAAACGGCGCGCGGCTTCATGAAGATGATGCAGGAGTGGGAGCCGCGGCTCGCG
>Ga0208716_1000259_pt1 | contig 22540 bp, 16 predicted proteins | sample NGESurdeep092012_8_FD_184482 | JGI IMG/M metagenome (GOLD analysis project Ga0208716, IMG submission 184482) | Arctic peat soil microbial communities from Barrow, Alaska - NGEE Surface sample 415-3 deep-092012 (SPAdes) | ecosystem: Environmental > Terrestrial > Soil > Wetlands > Peat ...
AGGCGACCGGACCACCATTTTCAGCCCGGAAGGGCCCTCCCCGCAGGGGAGACCGGAGACTATTGACCCCCTGACAGCGCGGATCAAAGTTCACAGCGCGGATCAAGTAGGCGACTCGTGTCACTTGAGTCCCACAACCGCGACGTTGATCCGCGCCGGTGAGGTCGGCGCCGGTGAGGTCGGCGTCGGTGAGGTCCGCGCCGGTGTGAACCGCGCCGGTGAGGTCCGCGCCCGCCAGCGGCATCCGAGCCTCGCGGGGCACGGTGCGCACGAAGAGGCCCCGGTCACCGACCGGGGGCCCCGTCGAGAAGCGTTGCGGTACAAGGATTTGCTGTCGGCAAATCACCGAAAAAACGCTAGAGGATGATCAACCCGCCGGTGTTGTCGCGGGCCGCGGTGAACCGTGCCGTGGCGTCCGCCCAGTTGACGACGCTCCACCACGCCTTGACGTAGTCGGCCTTGACGTTCTTGTACTGCAAGTAGAACGCGTGCTCCCACATGTCCAGCAGCACGATCGGGATCTGCGCCGCGGGCAGGTTGCCCTGCTGGTCGAACAGTTGCAGGATGTTCAACCGCTGACCGAGGGTGTCCCAGGCCAGGATCGACCAACCGGAACCCTGGATCGCGTTGGCGTTGGCGGTGAACTGCCGCTTGAAGCCGTCGAACGAGCCGAAGAACTCGTCGATCGCCGCACCCAGTTCGCCGTCGGGCTTGTCACCGCCGGATGGCGAGAGGTTCGGCCAGAACACCGAGTGGTTGATGTGCCCGCCGAGATGGAACGCCAGGCTCTTCTCCAGGCCGTTGATGGACCCGAACGAGTCCTTGTCGCGCGCCTCGGCCAGCTGGTCCAGGGTGGTGTTCGCGCCGGCAACGTACGCGGCGTGGTGCTTGTTGTGGTGCAGTTCCATGATCTGCCCAGAGATATGGGGCTCCAGCGCACCGTAGTCGTACGGCAGGTCCGGCAGCGTGTACTGAGCCATGCGGTCTCCTTCGACTCTGTGAATGATCCAAGAACGGCGGTGCGCTTCGTCCGCGCGGTGGCGCAAACAGCGACACCGGCGGACTCCACGCAGAGCAGACCCGACCCTATACCCGGACATCACGGGCTGTTCGGGGCGGGACGGCGTCCGTTCCGCCACTAGCAATACCCGATCCCGAACGGCGCAAAACCGCGGGCCGAACCAGCCGAGGTAGGGCAGCGGTCGCCCTCCCTGCGGAACCGCGCCCACCTGCCCAGGCGGCCGCCGATCACCCCCACGACGGCAACCAGGTCTCCATCTGCAGCCGGTCCGGGGTGATCGGTTCCCCGGTCAGCACCGGCCAGAGCCAGATGAAGTTGGCGACCACCAGCCCGACGTAGATCGCCACCACCGCCACCGACGTCAGCCGCCGTTCCACCCCGACCTTCGCCGGGCCAAGGATGTCGCCGAGTACCAAGGTGATCCCGATGACCAGGAACGGCGCCAGCGGGGTGGCGTAGAAGAAGTACATCTGCCGGTCCAGGTTGGTGAACCAGGGCAGGTAGCCCGCGCCGTAGCCCACCAGCACGGCCGCGTACCGCCAGTCGAGCCGGCCGATCGCCTTCCACAACGCCCAGACCAGCACGAACAGCGAGAGCCACCACAGCGCCGGTGTGCCGATCAGAAAGATCCGCTGGACGCAATCGGTCCGGCCGTCGCCGCAGCCCGTCGTCGGTCCCTGCACGAAATACAGCACCGGCCTCGTGCCCAGCGGCCACGTCCACGGTTTGGACTCCCACGGGTGGCGCTGAGCCGGATCGGTCGGGGTCAGCAGGTGGGAGTGGAAGTCGAGCATCTTCCACGTCCACTGCCACAACTCGTTGGACCAGGTGGAGGCCAGGTCGTACAGCAGGCCGCTCTTCCAGTCGCTGCGGTTCGACGGGACCGCGACCAGGGTGTGCCGCGGCCAGACCGTCTCGGAGGCGAACCAGGCCCACCAGCTGGCGATGTACACCAGGGCCGGCACGATCGCCAGCGACCAGATGTTCGGCAGCAGGTCCCGACGGATGGTGGCCCAGATCGGCCGGCGGATGCCGATCTCGCGGCGCGCGCAGAAGTCCCAGATCAGTACCAGCACGAAGAACGCGATGATCCAGTACGCCCCGGACCATTTGACCGCGGTGGTCAGCCCCAGCAGCACACCGGCGGCGAAGCGCCACCAGCGCGCACCCAGCGCGATGCCGGATCGCTGCCCGAGGAGCGACCCATCGGCGAGGGCGGCCGCCAGCCGTGCCCTGACCTGGTCCCGGTCGGCGATGATGCACGCGAACGCGGCCAGCACGAACACTTCCTGGAACACGTCCAGCAGGGCGGTGCGGGCCATCACATGGCTGACCCCGTCGCAGATCAGCAGCACCCCGGCGATCCCGCCGAGCAGGGTGGACCTGGTCATCCGCCGGGTCACCCTGATGATCAGCAACACGCTGACCACGCCGGCGACCGCCGAGGCCAGCCGCCAGCCGGTGGGGTTGTAGCCGACCAGCCACTCACCGATGGCGATCAGCTGCTTGCCGAACGGCGGGTGGACGACGACCCCGAAACCCTGGTTGTCCTCGACCCCGCCGTTGCGCACGACCTCGGCGGCCTGGATGGCGTAGTACTTGCCGTCGAACAGCGGCGTGCCGTAGTCCGAGTACCGGCCGATACCGGCGAACCGCACCACGGCGGCGACGGCGGTGAGGATCCCGGTGACGAGCCAGCCGCGGGCACGGTCGTCGGGTGGCGGGGGGAGCACCCGGCGTCGAGGACTGTCGGGGGTGACGATTGACGGGACGGCGCCGATCGGCACCACGCCGGCCGCCGGGTCGGGCCTGCCCTCGGGGCCGTCGGTCCCGACGTTGTCGTCCGTGGCGACGTTGACGGCTCCGGCTGTGACGTCAGGACTGAGCGGGCCGTTCGCCGGGTCGTCGCGATCGGCGACAGCGGACAGGACGGGCATGGCGTCGATCGTAGGGTGACGTGGTGACAGCGGACGTGAAGCCCGGTCGGCTGGTGTTGGCCGGAACCCCGCTCGGCCGGGTTTCCGACGCGTCCGCCGGGCTCCGCGAGGTGCTGGCCTCCGCCGACGTCGTCGCCGCGGAGGACACCCGGCGGCTGCACCGGTTGGCCGCGGACCTGGGCATCGACATCACCGGCTCGGTGATCTCCTACTACGAGGCCGTCGAACAGGCCCGAATCCCGGCGCTGCTCGAGCGCATCGCCGGCGGGGACACCGTCGTACTCGTCACCGACGCCGGGATGCCGTCCGTCTCCGATCCCGGGTACCGGCTGGTCGCCGCGGCGGCGGAGGCCGGGCTGCTGGTGACGTCGGTGCCGGGGCCGTCGGCGGCGATCACCGCGCTGGCGCTCTCCGGCCTGCCGTCAGACCGGTTCTGCTTCGAGGGGTTCCTGCCGCGCAAGTCCGGTGAACGGACCCGGGCGCTGGCGGGGTTGGCCGGCGAGGCCCGGACGATGATCTTCTTCGAATCGGTGCACCGGCTGGCCGAGACGGTGGAGGCGATGGTGGCGGCGTTCGGCGCGGAACGGCCGGCGGTGCTGTGCCGGGAGCTGACGAAGACCTACGAGCAGGTGGTCAGGGGATCGTTGGCCGAGCTGGCGGCGTTCGTCGCGGACGGCGTGCGAGGTGAGGTCACGTTGGTGGTGGCCGGCGCCGTCGGATCCGTGTCCCAGCCCAGCGATGAGGATCTGGCCGCCGCGGTCGCGGAGCTGGTCACCGCGGGCGCGTCACGCCGGGACGCAGTCGACGTGGTGGCCGCTCGGCACGGTCTGGCCCGCCGGGTGGTGTATGCCGCGGCCGCCGGTCAGCTACGCGGCAAGGACCCGGAGAAACCGTCCAGCATCCGCCGGTAGCTCTCATCAAGGTCCTGCGGCAAGGCAAAACCCCCGGCCTGCTCCAGCGAGACGAACCCGTGCATCAGCGCGCGCAACCCGCGGATGGCGTGGATCTCGTCGTCACCGACGAGGTCGTAGCCGTCCAGCACGGCCTCGACGGTGACCAGAATGCCGCCCGCGACCTGCTCGTGCTCGGTGTCGCCGGCGGCCGGAGCGATGACGCTGGCGGCGTAGCGCCCGGGGTGCTTCTTGGCGTAGGTGCGGTAGGCGTCGCCCATGGCGTGCAGCGCGTCCGAGCCGGACCGGCCGACGGCGGCGTGCGTCAGCTCCGCATGCAGCTCCCGGCCGGCCAGCACCGAGACGTCCCGGCGGAGCTCGGCGAGCCCGGCCACGTGCTTGTACAGGCTGGGCTGCCGGACCCCGAACCGTGCCGCCACAGCGGCCAGAGTGATTTCCTGCCAACCGATCTCGTCGGCGAGATCGGCGGCGGCCGCGGCGATCATAGCTCTGTTGAGCCCGGCCCTAGGCACCGGCGGGGCCGCCGTCGAGCTGCCGAACGAAGTCCAGCACGACGGGAGTCGTGAGCTCCGGGAACTCGGCCTGCGGGTAGTGGCCCGCATCGGCGATCATCTCGTAGCGGCCGTGCAGGCGGTCGGCGATCATCGCGGCCTCGGCACCCTGGTCGGGGAAGTCGGGGTCCTTCGTGCCCATCACCACCAGCGTCGGGGTGTGCACCCGGTCCAGCACGGCTTCCGAAGCGGCATGGGAGGTCCTGGTGACGGCCCGGAACGTGCGGGTGTAGCCAGGGCGGGCCAGCGCTCGGGCGATCCGCTGCTTGTGCTCGACGAAGTCCGCGCCGCGCCGGGTCGGGTAGAACGTCGGCAGGTAGGCAAGCCATGCCCGGCGCGCCCACGGCCCACCCATCAGGGCGCGCAGCGTCCAGCGTTGCAGCGCCGACGACGGCAGGTCCCGGACGAACGGGCCCATCAGCACCAGCCCGCGGATCGCCTCCGGATGCTCGGCCGCCGCGATGACCGCGGCGGCGGAGCCCATCGAGATCCCGATCACGATCGCCGACTCGCCGAGATGCTCTGCCAGCGCGACGATGTCGGAGGCCGCGGTCGGGTCGTCGAAGGAGTCGAAGCTCAGGTCGCTGTCGCCCTGACCCCGCAGATCCATCGTCACCACCCGGTAGCCGGCAGCGACGAGTGCGGGCGTCAGGTGGCGGAAGGTACTGCGCAGGTCGCCCATGCCGGGAACGCCGATGATCAACGGGCCGGAGCCTGCCAGGTCGTAGGCGATGCGGCCCGTTCCGCGGTCCAGGAATCGGGTGTCGCGGTCCGGTGTCGACGGGGATGACGAGCTGATGGAAGCTTGGCTGTTTGGCATAGCCATAAAGCTATAGCTGTTAGCCTGAGCCGTCAAGGGTGATCCGTGTCGGGATTTTCGCGCTCGGTGCGGGGGGCACCCGGGTGCGGGCACGGCCGTCCGGGCACAGTGACGGCAAAGTGACACCGACGACTCAGAGACCGACGACTCAGATCGGAGAATCATGACCGACACCACTCCAGGCACCGCGGGCGGCGGTTCCACCCCCGCCATGAAGGCGCGGTTGCGTGCCGACTTGACCGCCGCCATGAAAGCCCGCGATCCGCTGACCACCGGCACCCTGCGGATGGCGTTGGCCGCGGTGACCAACGCGGAGGTTGCCGGGACCACCGCCAAGGAGCTGACCGATCAGGAGGTCACCGCGGTGCTCGCCAAGGAGGTCCGCAAACGCGCCGAGGCGGCCGAAGCGTTCGCCGGCGCCGGCCGGGCCGAACTGGCCGAGAAGGAACGTGCCGAGGCCGTGGTGCTGTCCGCGTACCTGCCGACACCGTTGACCGACGAGCAACTGGGCGCGCTGGTCGCCGAGGCGGTGGACGGGGTCGCTTCCGACATCGGCGGACCGGTGACCATGCGCCAGATGGGCCAGGTCATCAAGGCCGTCCAGGCCCGTGCCGACGGCCGGGCCGACGGGTCACGGATCGCTGCGGCGGTCAAGGCCGTGCTCGGCTGACCCGGGTGCGCCTGATAGTCGTGGGTGCGCGAAGCTAAGCCCCGACTCGTCCCCGCACGCTTCCGGAGGCAGCACACGATGAGCGACCCTGCGACCACCCCCAAGGCCGACATCGGCGTCACCGGGCTTGCGGTGATGGGCTCCAATCTGGCCCGCAACTTCGCCAGGAACGGCTTTGTCACGGCGGTGCACAACCGGTCGTATGCCAAGACCAGGGCGCTGATCGATGAGCATGGCTCGGACGGCGCGTTTGTCCCGTCGGAGTCGTCGGCGGATTTCGTGGCCTCACTGGCGGTGCCCCGCAAGATCCTGATCATGGTGAAGGCCGGCGGGCCGACGGACGCGGTGATCGACGAGCTGGCCGAGCTGGTGGAGCCCGGTGACATCATCATCGACGGCGGCAACGCCAAGTTCGAGGACACCCGCCGCCGGCAGGCGGCGTTGCAGGAGAAGGGGATTCACTTCGTCGGGTGCGGGGTGTCCGGCGGCGAGGAGGGCGCGCTGAACGGCCCGTCGATCATGCCGGGCGGCTCCGCTGAGTCCTACCAATCGCTCGGCCCGATCCTGGAGAAGATCTCCGCGCACGTCGACGGGGCGCCGTGCTGTACGCACATCGGCACCGATGGCGCCGGGCATTTCGTCAAGATGGTGCACAACGGCATCGAGTACGCGGACATGCAGCTCATCGCAGAGGCCTACGACCTGCTGCGCCGCGGCGCCGGCCTGTCGCCCGCGGAGATCGGCGAGATCTTCGGCGAGTGGAACAAGGGTGATCTCGACTCGTTCCTGATCGAGATCACCGCCGAGGTGCTGGCCCAGGTGGATGCGGCGACTGGCAAGCCGTTCGTCGACATCGTGCTGGACGCCGCCGGCATGAAGGGCACCGGCACCTGGACCGTGCAGACCGCACTGGACCTGGGCATTCCGGTGTCCGGGATCGCGGAGGCGGTGTTCGCCCGCGGCCTGTCCTCGGCCGCCTCGCAACGCGCCGCGGCAGTCGGCAAACTGCCCGGCCCGAACGGGGCGTGGGATGTGAAGCCCGCTGGAATCGACGCAGCGGCGTTCGTCGAGGACGTCAGGATCGCGCTGTACGCGTCCAAGATCGTCGCCTACGCCCAGGGCCTCGACGAAATCTTCGCTGGCGCGGCGGAGTACGGCTGGGACATCAATGTCGGTGCGGTGGCGCGGATCTGGCGTGGGGGCTGCATCATCCGGGCGAAGTTCCTCAACCGCATCACCGAGGCATATGACGTCGGGGCAGGGGTCGAGGTCCCGGCGTCGCTGCTGCTCGCGCCGTACTTCACCGACGCGATCACCAGGGCGCAGGATTCCTGGCGCCGGGTGGTGGCCGGCGCGGCGCAGTCCGGCATCCCCACCCCTGGATTCGCGGCGGCGCTGTCCTACTACGACGGGCTCCGCTCGGAGCGGTTGCCGGCGGCGCTGATCCAGGGCCAGCGGGACTTCTTCGGCGCGCACACCTACAAGCGTGTCGACCAGGACGGGGTCTTTCACACGCTCTGGTCCGGCGACCGCACCGAGGTGCAAACCGCCTGACAGCGCCCCCTTTCGGCGCGGATCAACTTCCCCGGCGCGGATGAAATCGTTGCTTTCTGTCACTCGAGTCCCATAACCGCGACGATTATCCGTGCGAGACGGGACGCTGCCGTTTCCCCGGCTCGGTTCCCCCGGGTAGCCGGGGCAACGCGTCGAGCAATGTCACGTTCGATCGGCCCACGGCCGGTTCACGCCGCCCACGGCGGGATGGAGCGGCTCGCGGCGGGTCATGCCGCCCACGGCGGGATCGAGCGGCGGCGGGGTTCTGCCGCACGAGGTGGCCGTATTCCGTCAGCGGGTCATGCCGCCCACGGCGGCCTTAATCCGTCAGCGGGTCATGCCGCCCACGGCGGGGTCAGGGTCCAGCAGGTCGGCACGGGCTGTCCGGACCTCAACCTGGCTGCCTCCTGTGCCCGTCGAATGATCTCCGACGGCTTGCCCATCGCCAGACTCCAGCCGTACCGGGCGATGCCGAAGTGCAGGGAGCGAAGCAGCCGTTCGCGGTCCCGGTCAGCCCTGACCAGCGTCGCGGCGTCGACGCGATTGTCGTACTTGACAGCCCCGTCGGCCTCGAGAATCACTCCCTGCTCCGGCAGGAGATGGTCTGCGCGGAACCATTGGCCGGCCACCGGGATCCATGCGTTCGACACTGGTGCGGGCAAACCCTCGCTGAGAAAGGCGAAGCGCCCCAACGACTCCAGCGGACTCACGGCGCGGGGATCAGCATTCTCGACCACCCAACGCGCGGACTCGATGCCTGGATACCTGGACATGTTGTCGACGAGGTTCGCAAGCACCTCGCGGTGCACACCAGAGGCGAGAACCCGGTCAGCGGCGAGGATTCCGTCCCGTGTCCCGTAATGCCGTGCGATGTCGACAGCGCAGTAGGCCGGACTCACCGTGAATGCCCGACCGCGTCGCCTCTGGTGGAAAGGCGGGAGGTAGCCGTGCCGGACGCGGCCGTACGGCGAGCGGTCATGCCCGATGTGCGCATTCCCTGGCCGCAGGGCCGTCGGGTGGTCAGGTGGATCACCCACCATCGGGATTTCCAGCACGGCCGCCGCCGCGGGGCCGGTCAGGAATGTGTCCGGTCCGGACGACAGGCTGAAGGCGATGGATCGCAGACGGAAGGCTTCCCACAGCGAGGCCGCCTCGAAGATACTGGTCGAGACGAACGCGGCCTTCCCCAATCGGGTGAGTTCGCCCCGGTCGGCCGACCGGCGAAGCACTGACCGGGAGATCCCTGCCGCCTCCGCGTCCCGCGCGAGGACCACCGGTCCGTGATGGACGAACAATGCCGCGATCTGACGACGATCAGCCAACCTCCGCATGCCCGAGAGCCTCGGGGCGGTCCCGGGTGCCGTCCAGCGGCCGTCGCGGAAATGTGCACAGCTCTCTGGATGGGGACAAGCCCAGGGGACGAGTCCATTCCTTACTGGCGGCGGTCAGGCCGCCTGCGCTTGCGCAAACTCGGGCCCTGGCACAACCCGACCGCGAGACCGCCAGACCGCCCGACCGCCCGACCCAACCCGCCCTACCCAACCGCTGCGGCCCAACCGCCGGGGCCCAACCACCGGGGCCCAACGGCCGGCGCCCAACCGCACGTCGCGCGGATGAATTGCGCTACTCCCGCCACACTCGTCCCACAACCGACGCCTTCACGCGCGCCCGCGACGTTGATCCGCGCCAGAAGGGGCCACGCCGGGGGTCGGTTCGGCATGGGGGTGGGGAGTCCTGGCTGCCGGGCGCCACATCAGGGCTCGCCCCCACGGGGCTGCGCACTACCCTGATCGGAATGAGCTCCCCCGTCCTCACCGCGGTGGCCTGGCCCTACGCCAACGGCCCCCGCCACATCGGCCACGTGTCCGGATTCGGCGTACCCGCCGACGTCTTCTCCCGCTACCAGCGGATGGCGGGGAACGACGTTCTGATGGTCTCGGGGACGGACGAGCACGGCACGCCGATCCTGGTGCAGGCCGACGCCGAGGGGGTCACCGCGCGCGAGCTCGCCGACCGGTACAACCGGGTGATCGTGCAGGACCTGCAGGGCCTCGGGCTGTCCTACGACCTGTTCACGCGGACGTCCACCCGGAATCACTACGCCGTGGTGCAGGAGCTGTTCCGCACCGTGCACCGCAACGGCTACCTGGTGCCCAAGACCACGATGTCGGCCATCTCGCCATCGACCGGACGCACCCTGCCCGATCGGTACATCGAGGGAACCTGTCCGATCTGCGGCTACGACGGGGCACGCGGCGACCAGTGTGACAACTGCGGCAACCAGCTCGACCCCATCGACCTGATCAACCCGCGGTCCCGGATCAACGGCGAGACACCGGTTTTCACCGAATCCGAGCATCTGTTCCTCGACCTTCCAGCGCTTGCGCAGGCGCTGGGGGACTGGCTTCGAACCCGGAACGACTGGCGCCCCAACGTGTTGCGGTTCTCCCTCAATCTGCTCGACGACCTGCGGCCCAGAGCCATGACCCGGGACATCGACTGGGGCATCCCAGTCCCGCTCGACGGGTGGCGGGAACGCCCGGACAAGAAGCTCTACGTCTGGTTCGACGCCGTCATCGGGTATCTCTCCGCCTCGATCGAGTGGGCACGCCGGTACGGAGATCATGGCCGGCCAGACCCCGACGCCTGGGAGAAATGGTGGTCGCCGGACAGCGCGGGTGCCCGTGCCTACTACTTCATGGGCAAGGACAACATCACCTTCCACTCGCAGATCTGGCCGGCGGAGCTGCTGGCCTACGACGGCAAGGGCGAGCGCGGAGGCGCCCCAGGGCGGCTGGGCACGCTCAACCTGCCCACCGAAGTGGTGTCCAGCGAGTTCCTGACGATGAGCGGGTCGAAGTTCTCCACTTCTCGTAAGACGGTGATCTACGTCGGCGATTTCCTGCGCGAGTACGGCCCGGATTCGCTCCGATACTTCATCGCGGTCGCCGGCCCGGAGACCCAGGACGCCGACTTCACCTGGGAGGAGTTTGTGCGGCGCAACAACTTCGAACTCGCCAACGAGTGGGGGAATCTGGTCAATCGCTCGATCTCCATGGCGCACCGCAACTTTGGCGAGATCCCTTCCCGAGCAGCTCTTTCCGAGATCGACAGCGAACTGCTGAGGGCGTCGGCGCAGGCGTTCAGCACCGTCGGAGATCTGTTGGCGCGCAGCCGGTTCAAGGCTGCTTCCAGCGAGGCCATGCGCATTGTCAGCTTGGCCAACAAGTACATCTCCGAGTCCGAGCCATGGAAGCTCGGCGATGACCCCGAACGTCAGGGCACCGTGCTGCACACCGCCCTGCAAGTGGTCGACGACGCGAAAACCCTTCTGACCCCTTTCATTCCGCATTCGGCCCAGCAGGTTTTCGCCGCGCTGGGCGGAGACGGGGTATGGGCAGCGCAGCCGGAGATTCGCGAGGTCACCGATTTCGCCGACGATGTCGAGGGAGTGGGCGTGCCCGACGTGGTCGACTACCCCGTGATCACCGGTGAGTACGCGGCCGAGCAGGCGGTCTGGGCCCGCCGGGAGATCGAACCCCGCCGGCCGCTGGTCAAGCCGACTCCGCTGTTCAGCAAGCTGGATCCGAAACTCGGAGAGACCGGCCCTCCGTGGGCGCCGGTCGGGTGATGGCGGGGACCAGCGTGCAGGATCGCCCGCCGACACCGTCGGATGACGGTTGCGGGAGCACGATCGTGGCGACGCCATCCGGCGCGCACCGACGAGATCCCGCCCGGCGCGCCCAAGTCCCGGATCAACCGTCGCGAGCGGAAACCCAACGACACAGTCCGACACGATGACGGGCGAGGTGCACCCCGCGGTCGCCGACCGTTCGCTGGCGCCGGCACCCGAGCCGCTGCCCGCGCCCGTCATCGACGCGCACACGCACCTTGACGCCTGCGGCTGCACCGACGCCGACGACGTCGCCGCGGCGATGGCCCGCGCGACGGCCGTCGGGGTGCGGGGCGTCGTCACCGTGGCCGACGACCTGGCCTCCGCCCGCTGGGTGGTTCGGGCTGCCGGCTGGCACCCGGCGGTGTTCGCCGCCGTCGGGTTGCATCCGACCAGAGCCGACAAGCTCGACGACGCCGCCCGCACCGAGCTCGAGTTGCTGGCCGCCGACCCGAAGGTGGTCGCCATCGGCGAGACCGGCTTGGATTACTACTGGGACTACGCCGGCCCGGCCGACCAGGCCGAAGCGTTCGCCTGGCACATCGACCTGGCGAAGCGGCTGGGCAAGCCGCTGATGATTCACGACCGCGACGCGCACGCCGACGTGCTGGCGATGCTGCGCAGCGAGGGGCCGCCGGACACGGTGATCTTCCACTGCTTCTCCGGGGACGCCGCCATGGCGAAGGAGTGCGTCCGGGCCGGCTACGTCGTCTCGTTCGCGGGCCCGGTGAGTTTCCGCAATGCCCGTTCGCTCGTCGAGGCGGCAACGGTGGTGCCGGACGGGCTGCTGATGGTCGAGACAGACGCGCCGTTCCTCACTCCACACCCGTTCCGGGGCAAGCGGAATGAGCCTTTCGCACTGCCCTACACTGTGCGCGCACTGGCCGATATCCGGTCGGTTGCGTTGGACGAGCTGTGTAATTCGGTGACACTCACCACACGAAATGTGTACGTTCTGCCCGATTTGTGATGATTATCTGTCGTGTCTCGTCACCTTGACCGAGCCGTGACCGTTATGAACGGATTCCGACGGTTGCCTCGCTGTGCCCTCGCCGTTACCCTGCTGTGATAACAGCCGGGATGGGGAAGTCCCGGGTGCGTCAGGGGCAGGACTGGTCGGCATCGACGCCGGCGCGGCGTAATCCGCGTTGGTCGATGGGGGCGAGCCCTGCCTTTTGTGTGCTCTGCTGCGCCTGCGCGGTGCCGGGTGGAGCCTGACGTGCCTGGTCGCCTGCCCGGTCGCCACGACGTTCGGACGTGATGTGACCTCGACCAGCGATCCCGTGGATGCCCACCACACCGGTGACGACGCAGCGGAAGTCAACCCGGGCGGCGTTCTCGACGGCCTACGGGCGAACGGCGGCAGCGACCTCTTGACCCACGACAGCTTGACCCACGACGGCGGTGGGGTGGGCGCCGACGACCCGGTCAGCCATGAGGGCGATCCGGACCGCGAGGTCGGCGACGCTGGTCCGGCGCACGCGGCGAGGGCTCCGCGCTGGCGCAAGCCCGTTCTCATCGGAGCCGCGGCGTTGCTGTGTGTGCTGGCGGTCGTCGGTGGCACGTACGCCGCGACGCACAAGACGGTCACCATCACCGTTGACGGAACAGCGCAGGAGGTCAGTACGTTTTCCGGTTCCGTCGGCGGCGCGCTGGATGCCGCCGGTCTGACGGTTTCCGAGCACGACTCACTCGCCCCGGGAGCGGACGATCCCATCTCCGACGGGTCGCAGATCGCACTGCAACGCGGCCGGCTGCTGACGCTGACTGTCGACGGCCAGACCAGGCAGGTCTGGACGACCGCGACAACGGTGGAACAGGCGCTGGCCGATCTGGGCCAAAACCCGTCGGCGTTCAAGTTGTCGGCCGATCGGGCACGCGCCATCCCGATCGACGGTCTGAGCGTGACCGCGCTGACCCTGCACACCGTCACGCTCACCAACCGGGGCGGAGCGGCGGCCACGGTCAAAACGTCGGCCACCACCGTCGGCGCACTGCTGGCGGAGCAGGGCATCACGATCGGGGCAGCCGACCGGGTGACTCCGTCGGCGGATGCCCCGCTCACCGATGGCGCGGCGATCTCCGTGGTCACCCTGCCGACGGTCAGCCTTGCGGTCGGCACCGACCCCGCCGTGCGCGCGGTGGTCGAGGGCGGAACCGTCGGCGACGCGCTCGCCGCCGCGGGCGTCACCATCGGTGCGGACGACACGGTGACCCCGGCGGTGGCAACACCGGTCACCGATGGCTTGCAGGTCGTCGTCACCCGGATCGGCTACCAGACCACCACCCAGACCCAGGAGGTCGGCCAACCCGCGGACGAGCGGCAGGACGACAGCTCGCTCGCCGCCGGCGCCACCACGGTGGTGCAGCAGGGCCAGCCGGGCTCGGTGGAGATCACCCTGCGGACCGCGGTGACCAACGGGCAGGCCGGCGCTCCGGAAGAGGTCTCTCGCCGCACTCTGACCGAGGCCATTCCGACCATCACCAAGGTGGGTACCAAGCAGGCGCCGGCGGTTCAGCCCGCAGCCGCCCAGCCCGCGCGGCAGACCGCTGCCGCCGCGCCGGCACAGCCCGTCGCCGCTCCGGCTCCGGCTCCGGAGCCCGTACCTGCACCTGCACCGGCTCCGAGCAACTCCGGCGGCTGGAGCGTGAACTGGGACGCGATCGCCACGTGCGAGTCCGGCAATAACTGGTCCATCAACACCGGCAACGGCTATTACGGGGGCCTGCAGTTCGACATCGGTACCTGGCTGAGCAACGGCGGCGGCGCGTTCGCGCCGCGTGCGGACCTGGCCAGCAAGGACCAGCAGATCCAGATCGCCGAGCGCGTCTACGCGGCCCGTGGTTTGTCCCCGTGGGCGTGCGGCTACGCGGCCGGCTGATCAGGGTCGGGCCGGGCCCGATTCCGGCACCCGCGGGCGAGGATCCGGAAGATTCACCGCGACCCTGACGGGAGCCCGTGCCGCAGCAAGCGGCACTGGCTCCTCTCTTGACCCCGGAATGACCCCGGAGCGAGATGGACATCGCGCTGTCATCGGCCGAGGTCGAGTGGGGCCATCGGGGGCGTTGTGATGGGGGCTCGTGAGTCGCGGGGACGGTGTCGGCCCGTTGACGTCGCCGTGACAACGGTCGGGGACACGGCCAATCGGATCGGGCTCCCCAATGCCGCGCAACGAAACGTGACCCCCGTCACCCGAGAAACCGGGAAAAGGTGACCTCGGCCACCCGGACACACCTGACATGGGTGGCGGATTTGTGGCGGGCGCCACAGAACGGCTGAGATTTCGGTGAGGCCTGCGCCACAATTCCCACACAGGGGTATCACAAACGTTTCGGGTCCGTTATTGTTTCGTGATAGCAGCTGGGATGGGAAATCATCAAGCGCAGCGGATGAGGTAGTGGCCGAGTGCCCCGAGCATGTCGGGAAACGAGCCGACTAGTTCGGCGGAAGCCGAAACTAAAACCTACCTCCCGGGTATCCAAGAAATTGCGTGATACCACCGCCTTGCCTTGATCCCTGCCTGGACACTACCAAAAAATCGGATTGAGACTTGGCCTCCAACGCTGACACGCAGAACACCGACCTTCTCGACGACAGCCTTTCGCACGACAACGTTGACGTTTCCACCCCTGCCGCCAAGACCGGCCGGAGCCTGCGCAAGCCGGTTCTGCTCGGCGTGGCGGCGTTGGTCGTGGCACTCGCCCTGAGTGGTGGCGCCTACGCCGCGACCGGCAAGACCGTCACCATCACCGTTGACGGACAGCAGCAGGAAGTGAGCACCCACGCCGGATCGGTCGAGGGCGCGCTCGAATCGGCCGGACTGACGGTCTCCGAGCACGACGTCGTCGCCCCCGCCGCCGACACCGAGATCTCCGACGGTTCGCAGATCGCGCTGGAGCGCGGCCGCCTGCTGACCCTGACCATCGACGGACAGCAGCGGCAGGTCTGGACCACCGCGACCACCGTCGAGGAGGCGCTGGCCGAACTCGGCCAGAACCCGGGCGCGTTCGCCCTGTCCGCCGACCGGTCACGCAAACTCCCGCTGGACGGCCTGGCCGTCACCGCGGAGACCATCTTCGCCACCTCGCTCGCCGACGGCGTCAACCCCGTCAGCAACCTGCAGTCCGCCGCAAACACGGTCGGCGACCTGCTGACCGAGCAGGGCCTCACGCTCGGCCCGCTGGACACGGTGAGCCCGGCCGCGGAGACCCCGTTGAGCGCGGGCCTGGCAGTTGCGATCACCCGGGTCGGCCAAACCACGGTGACCGAGCAGGTTCCGGTTGCGCAGCCGGCCGACCAGCAGGTCGAGGACGCGAACCTGGAAGCGGGTTCGTCCAACGTGACCCAGGAGGGTTCCGCCGGCACCGATCAGGTGACCTACCAGGTGACCACCACCAACGGCGCTGAGAGCGCCAAGACCGAGGTGTCCCGCACCGCGGGCACCCCGGCCCAGCCGAGGATCATCGCTGTTGGTACCAAGCCGGTGTCCACCGCCTCCAGCACCAGCGCAGATTCCTCCAGCGCAGATTCCTCCAGCGCAGATTCCTCCAGCAGTGCGGGTTCGTCCAGCAGTGCGGGTTCCTCGAGCAGCAGCTCCGCCAGCTCGGCGGCGCCGGTCTCCTCGGGCTCCAGCGGCATCAACTGGGACGGCATCGCCTCGTGCGAGTCGACCAACAACTGGTCCATCAACACGGGTAACGGCTACTACGGTGGCCTGCAATTCGACCTTGGCACCTGGGCCAGCGGTGGCGGCACCGCCTACGCCTCGCGCCCGGACCTTGCCAGCCGTGAGCAGCAGATCGCGGTCGCCGAGAGCGTCGCCGCTTCCCGCGGCACCGAGCCATGGGCCTGCGGTTCCGCCGGCTGATTGCCCAAGCACTGACGTTCGGGCGTAGCACGGTCCTGATCGACATGTACTGATCGGGTCGCCTGCGCGCGAACTGAGCAAGTCGAAGCCCCGATCCGCGATGCGGATCGGGGCTTCGACGCGTCTCATGACTGCCCGGCGATGCCCTGCCAGGGCCGGGCGGGACACGCCAGAACCTACCCCGGATTGCACGGTCCGCCAGTGTGCCGTCGTGCCTACGTCCACCCCTTGTCATTCGGCCAGGGAATCGCCCCCGGGTGCTTCCGGCGAGGGCGCGCCTTTGCCGCAATCCCGGTCACCGCGCAAAGGAGGTGCCGATCGGCTTACCGGCACCTGCCCGCCGGCAACTGCCCGCCGGCAACTGCCCGCCGGCAACGATGCCGCGGCATCTTTCGAGTGAACGTTCATGCGCGAGCATCAAGACCGGCGTCGCCGCCGGGACCGCGAGAGTGGTGCACGTCGCACCTGGTCAGCTGCCGCATCGCCGCCGCATCGCCCAGGGATCGATCGGCAGCTCCCCGTCGGTCACCAGGGGAAAACGTGACCCTTCTAACATCGGCAATTCGCAAGAGATAACGTTGTCGGCATCCATGTGAGACAACCAACCATGTGAGACAACCAACGTTGCTATCAGATGGCTGAACCGTCTATCTTTCGTGATAGAAGCCGGGATGGAAGATCACCGCCCGGGGTTTACCGGGCGGACGCCCGATTTGAATTCTCGCTGAATGTATGAGCGGAGTTCGCGTCTGTCTGAGTGTCATGGCCGCAATGCCTCACACGAATTCGGTGAATCCCTTCCCCTGCCCGGAAAACACCGACTCATCGGATGTGACGTGAACGGACGCGACGACAACCCCGGCCATGACGGCCCCGAGCTGGCGACCGCCCAGAACGACGTGAATGACACGAATGCGCTGGATGCACTGAACAACCAGAATGATATGAACCCTTCGGCCGACAGCGACGCTGCTGACGGCACCGATAGTGCCGGCAACCAGGACGTCGTCACGCAGAGCGGCCGGACCGCTCATCGGGCCGGCGCCACGACCAGCACTCGGCCTTCCGTGCTGCGCCGCAAGGCGATCCTGGTGGGCGCCGCGGCGACCATCGGACTGCTCGCGCTGGGTGGCGCAACGGCGGCGTCGCTGGCCAAGACCGTGACCATCACCGTCGACGGCCAGCAGCGTCAGGTCACGACGCTGGCCGGTTCGGTCGACGGTGCGCTGTCCTCGGCCGGCCTGCAGGCCGGCGAACACGATGTGCTGGCGCCGGCGGCAGGTATCGATATCACTGACGGCGCGCAGATCGCGCTCGTGCACGGCCGCTTGCTGACCCTGACCATCGACGGTCAGCAACGGCAGGTGTGGACCACCGCCAAGACCGTCGACGAGGCCCTGAGCCAGCTCGGCCAGGACCCGAACGCGTACCAACTGTCCGCCGACCGATCCCGGGAGATCCCGCTGGACGGGCTGGCCGTGACGGCCGAGCCGCTGCGCACCGTGTCGCTGTCCGACGCCGGCGCGGCGGCAACCCCGGTCAAGACCGGGGCGCGCACCGTGGCTGACGTGCTCACCGGACTGAACTCCCCGCTCGGCCCGACCGACACCGTCGTCCCGGCCGCGTCCACCCCGGTGACCGACGGCGTGCAGATCGCTGTGTCCAGGGTGTCGGTCACCACCAGCACCGACTCGGTCGACATCGCGCCCGCCAACCAGCAGGTGGATGACCCCAACCTGAACAAGGGCAGTACGGCGGTCGCGCAACAGGGCGTGCCCGGCAAGGCGCAGGTGGTGACCCAGGTGACCACCGTGAACGGCGTCGAGACCGAGCGCAAGGAACTGTCCCGGACCACTGTCGCCGAGCCCATCCCGTCGATCACCCACGTCGGCAGCAAGTCCACGCTGGACTGGCAGGGCAGCCGTGTCTTCTTCCACGACACCGAGTTCGGCGTCAACTGGGACGGCATGGCCTACTGCGAGTCGACGAACAACCCCAAGGCCGTGAACAACCCCGCCGGTTACCTCTCCACCTACGGGCTGTTCCAGTTCGATGTGCCGACCTGGGCGTCCGTGGGCGGCAGCGGTAACCCGCTGGATGCCTCTCCGGAAGAGCAGTTGATCAGGGCCAAGCTGCTGTACCAGAGCCGCGGCCTCGAGCCTTGGCTGTGTGGGTACGCGGCCTCCGGCCCGCCGGCCGGCTGATCTTCTCCGAGACACCGGTGCACCAACCCAACGAGAGCCACAGAAACGGACCCCGACCATGTGTCGGGGTCCGTTTCCGCATCGGCAGGGGCGTTCGAGGGCGAGTGGTTGATCGGCGCGGCCCCGCGCGTGTGAGGATGTCCGTGTGACCGATCGTGTGCGCCTGCTCGGCCCTGTCGAAATCCGCAGGCTGGCCGAAGAGCTGGACCTGCACCCGACCAAGACGCTGGGTCAGAACTTCGTGCATGACGGCAACACCGTCCGGCGCATCGTGGCCGCCGCCGATCTGCGATCCACCGACCACGTGCTCGAGGTCGGCCCGGGTCTTGGCTCGCTCACCCTCGGATTGCTCGACGCCGTCGCCGAGGTCACCGCGGTGGAGATCGACCCGCGGTTGGCCGAGTTGCTGCCGCGGACCGTTGCCGAGCACGCACCGGGAAGGGTCAGGGCACTCCGGGTGATCACCGCGGACGCGCTGGACGTCACCGCCGACCGGTTGGCCGTGCTCGACGACGTGCCGGCGCCGCCTGACCCGACCGCGCTGGTGGCGAACCTGCCGTACAACGTCGCCGTGCCGGTACTGCTGCACCTGCTGGCCGAGGTGGCGACCCTGAGACGGGTGCTGGTGATGGTCCAATCCGAAGTGGCCGATCGGCTGGTGGCGCCGCCCGGGTCCCGGACCTACGGCGTGCCCAGCGCCAAGGCAGCCTGGTACGGCACCGCCCGGCGGGCCGGCTCGGTCAGCCGATCCGTGTTCTGGCCCGTGCCCGGAGTGGATTCGGCGCTGGTCGCCATCGACCTGCATCCGCACCCCCGCACCGATGACCGGGCGGCGGTGTTCGGGGTCATCGACGCGGCGTTCGCCCAGCGTCGCAAGACACTCCGGTCCGCGCTCGCCGATTGGGCGGGCTCGGCGGCGTTCGCCGAAGGCGTGCTGACCAGGGCCGGCATCGATCCGACCGCACGTGGTGAGGTTCTTGCCGTCGACGATTTCGCCCGCATCGCGCGTGCCCTGGACGAGCTGGACGCGGTCGAACACGAATGAGCTCGGCGACAGCCATGTTCGTCGGCAAGATCCGGGTACAGGCCCCGGCGAAGGTCAATTTGCACCTCTCGGTCGGGGCGGCGCGGCCGGACGGGTACCACGAGCTGGTCACCGTGTTCCATGCCGTCGATCTGGTCGACGAACTCACCATCTCCCGCGCCGAACGGCACTCCGTCCACACCCAGCCCTCGGACGGCGTACCCAGCGGGGCCAAGAATCTCGCCGGTGCCGCGGCAAGGCTGCTGGCGCGGCGCAGTGGCGGCGGGGGACCGGTGGCCATCGAGATCACCAAGAACATCCCGGTGGCGGGCGGTATGGCCGGCGGCAGTGCCGACGCGGCAGCCGCGCTGGTCGGGTGTGCGGCGTTGTGGCGTCTTGACATTGCCCGCGGTGACCTGGCGCAGATCGCCGCCGAGGTCGGCTCCGATGTTCCGTTCGCCCTGACCGGTGGTACCGCTGTCGGCACCGGCCGGGGAGAGTTGCTGTCGCCCGTACTGGCCCGCACGCCCCTGAACTGGGTGCTGGCGCTGGCCGCCGAAGGTCTGTCCACTCCGGCGGTGTTCGCCGAGCTCGACCGGCTGCGCGCCGCCGGCGACCCGCCGCGAGTGGGTCCGGTCCGGGACATCCTGGCCGCGCTGGCCAGCGGTGATGCCGCAGCCGTTGCCGCGGCACTCGGCAACGATCTGCAGGCGGCCGCGATCTCGTTGCAGCCTGGGTTGCGCCGCACGCTGCGCGCGGGAATCGCGGCGGGAGCGCTGGCCGGGATCGTCTCCGGCTCCGGCCCGACGGTCGCGCTGCTGTGTGGCGACGCCGAGTCCGCCGGAGGTATCGCGGCCGAACTGGCCGGGTCCGGGACCTGCCGCGCGGTGCGGGTCGCCACCGGCCCCGCCCAGGGCGCCCGTGTCCTCGGGACGCACTGATGGCCAACCTGGTCAACATCGAGGCCGCCACCGTCGTGCACGGCATGCGCCCGGTGCTGGACGGGGTGTCCATCGGCGTGCAAACCGGCGACCGGGTCGGCGTTCTCGGGCTGAACGGCTCCGGTAAGACAACGCTGCTCAAGCTCTTGGCCGGTATCGAACGCCCGGATTCCGGCCGGGTGGCGACCTTGCGGAACACCGCCGTGGCGTTCGTGCCGCAGACCTCGAATCTGCCGGACGACCGGACGGTGCGCGAGGCCGTGCTGCACACCTTCGGTGAGGCCGAACATGTCTGGGCCTCCGACGCGGCGGTGCGGGAGGTGCTCTCCGGCCTGGGACTGCCCGGCATCGGGCTGGACACCGCGCTGCGTACGCTGTCCGGCGGCGAACGCCGGCGGGTGGCGTTGGCCGCGGCACTGGTGACCGACGCCGATGTGTTGGCGCTGGACGAGCCCACCAACCACCTGGACATCGAGGCCGTGGCCTGGCTGGCCGGGCACCTGCAGACCAGGCGGGGAGCCTCGGTCGTGGTGACCCACGACCGCTGGTTCCTCGACGCGATCGCGACCACCACCTGGGAAGTGGTGGACGGCGCGGTGCTGGTTCGCGAAGGCGGTTACTCCGACTGGGTTTTCGCCAGGGCCGAGCGATTGCGGCTGGACCGGGCCGCCGAGGAACGACGAAAGAACCTGGCGCGCAAGGAGTTGGCTTGGTTGCGGCGGGGTCCGCCGGCCCGCACCTCCAAACCCCGCTACCGCATCGAGGCCGCCGAGGCGATCATCGCCGGTGAGCCGGAGCCACGAAACACCGTGGAGCTGCACGCTTTCGCCCGCCGCAGGCTGGGGGCGATCGTACTGGAACTCGAGGATGTGTGGGCATCGGTACCCAGCTCGGCCGGCTCGACCGATGGCTCCACTCGCGGGCTGGCGGTCGCTTCGCGCGATGATTCGGCGCCGGAATCATCGGGGGACGGCGAGCGGGTGTTGCTGGCCGATGTCACCTGGCGGATCGGCCCGGGTGACCGGATCGGTGTGGTGGGGGTCAACGGGTCGGGCAAGTCCACCCTGCTCCGCATCCTGGTCGGCGAGCTTCCGCTGACCCGCGGCCGGCTCAAGACCGGCAGCACGGTGCACCTCGGGTACCTCTCCCAGGAAGTCGCTGAGCTGCCTGGTCGGTCCCGGTTGATCGAGGCGATCACCGAGATCGCCGCGGTGGTGCAGCTGGGCGACAAGGACGTCTCGGCGTCGGCTCTGGCGGAACGTTTCGGCTTCACCCCGGCGCAGCAGTGGACACGGGTGGCCGAACTGTCCGGGGGCGAGCAGCGGCGGCTGCAGTTGCTGCGCATCCTGATGGCCGAGCCCAACGTGCTGATCCTGGACGAGCCGACCAACGACCTGGACACCGATACGCTGTCCGCGCTGGAGGATCTGCTCGACTCGTGGCCGGGCACCTTGATCGTGGTCAGCCACGACCGCTATCTCGTCGAGCGGGTGACCGACGACGTGTACGCGCTGATGGGTGACGGAGCGATCACCCACTTGCCGGGTGGGGTCGACGAGTACCTCCGACGGCGCCGGGAATCGGTGGCCGCGGAACTCGCCGAGCCGCCCAGGGCGGGTGCGGGCACGCCGAACGGCGGGACCTCGACCGCAGGGTCAACCGGGGCGGGCGGGTCGTCCGCGGCCCAGGACGCCGCAACGGTGCGTGTGTTGCGCAAGGACCTCCAGCGCCTGGAGCGCCGATTGGAATCGTTGCAGCGCAAGGAGTCCGAGCTACACGGCAAGCTGGCGGAGGTCGGTGCCGACTACGTCGCCGCCGCGGAACTGAACGCGTCGCTGCTGCAATTGCACGCCGAGGTCTTCGCTGCCGAGGCCGAATGGCTGGCCGCAGCCGAGGCGCTGGAGAACAGCTGATCCGGTCCGCGCCTCTGCGGGTCCCTCGAGTCGCCACTTTCGGCCGTTCCCCCGCCGGCGAAGGGGCCGAAAGTGGCCACTCGACCGCCGGCTCGTCAGCGGGTCAGGAACGGCATCACCACGGCGGCGAAGGAATCGGGGTCGCTGGCGTGCCCGCGCCGCGAACCGCCCAGGTCGGCACGGGCCGCGCCTGGGATCGCGGCCGCCAGCAGATCCAGCAGCGCGCGCTGGCCGACGTCGTCGGAGCCACCGCCGATGATCAACGTCGGCGCGGTGATCTGGGCCAGCGACTCCCACCAACGGGGATCGGCCTGAGCCAGCTGGGCGAGCACCGCCCTCGCCCGGGAGAAGCCGTGCACGTTCTGCTTGATCTTCCCGCGCCGCAGCGTCGTCACGGCTCCGTTCAGGGCCATCCCCGGTGACATCCGGCTGCTCACCGGCGGCCCGGACCGC
>Ga0208716_1000261_pt1 | contig 22351 bp, 14 predicted proteins | sample NGESurdeep092012_8_FD_184482 | JGI IMG/M metagenome (GOLD analysis project Ga0208716, IMG submission 184482) | Arctic peat soil microbial communities from Barrow, Alaska - NGEE Surface sample 415-3 deep-092012 (SPAdes) | ecosystem: Environmental > Terrestrial > Soil > Wetlands > Peat ...
CATTTTTTTCATCTTCCATCTTTCATCTTCCATCTTCCATCTTTGATCTTCCATCTTTGATCTTCCATCTTCGGTCCGCTTTCTACGGCTTCCTGTACGCCGGCGGCTTGGTCTTGTACCGGTCCGTCAGCTCGTCCTGCCTCGTGCGCTCCAGATTCTCCACGCCGCGCACGTACACGTGCTCCGCGACCGTGGCGAACTCGAACGGGTCACCGCTCCACACCACCACATCGGCTTCCTTGCCGATCTGCAGCGAGCCGACGCGATCCGAGACGCCGAGCACTTCAGCCGGCACCAGCGTGACGGCCTTCAACGCATCGTCCCACGTCATGCCGTACGCGACGGCGTTGCCCGCCTCGTAACGCACGTTGCGAGCGTTGTAATTGTCCTCGCCGAGGCCGCCGCCGTCGCCGACGATTATCACCTGCACGCCGGCGCCTTTCAGAATCGCCAGGTTCTCCTGACGATGACCGAGCGTGGAGAACGAGCCCGGGATGTTGTTCATCGCGCCCGCCATCACCGGCACGTGCGCCGCGGCAATTTCCTTCGCCGCCTCCCACGCTTCCGCTCCGCCCTCGATCACGAGCTTGAGGCCGAATTGTTTCGCGATGCCGAGCGCCGCACGAATGTCGCTCGCGCGGTTGGCGGAAATGATGATCGGCATCGTCCCGGCGACCACCGGCGCGAGCGCCTCGAGATCCTCGCGCGACGCGGCGAGCGTGCGGATCGCGCCGTTGTCGTACGCGGCCTTGCGCAGGCCGTACACTTTCGCGTCCGAGAGCACCTCGCGCAGGTGCGCGAATGTCTCGGCGCGTGCCTCGCCACCCTCGCCGAGTTCCGCCACCATGGCGACGGGCCCCTTCACGAGCATCGAAGCGACGGTTTCACCGTTCAGGTCGATGACCGCGGCGCGTCCGCCGATGAGGTTGCCGCGCGAAGGCGCCACCATGACCGTGGTGATTCCGTCCTTCCGCGTGGGGGGAATGAAGGTCGAAGCCGGATTCATTCCTTCCCACGCGTTGAAAGATGCGGAGACGCCCTTCTCGCCCTTTGCGTGCGAGTCGTTGTAACCGCCGCTTCCCGGATTGCCCTCGGCCAGGCCAAGGGTCGTCGCGGCGTTGAAGAGGCCGGGCGTGACCCACTTGCCGGTCGCGTCGATGCGGGTCACGCCGGCGGGGATGGTCACGTTCGCTCCGACGGCCGCCACCTTTCCGTTCGTGATCAGGACCGTGCCGTGCTCGATCTTCGGCCCGCTCACCGGATATACCGTGCCGCCGGTGATGGCGATCGTCTGCGCGCCGGCGGTCGCCGCGCACACGAGCGCCGAAACCACTCCGAGCGCGGCCGCGCGGGTCATCGTGATGGCGCGCATTAGCGTGAGCCTCCGTTGTTGACCGGCACGAATCCGAGCTCGAAGTCCGTCCGCCATTGCTGGCGCGGATCCAGGCGGTCGAACAGCATCGCGCCGTCGATCCACACTTTTTCCGCGCGCGTGTAGACCGAGAACGGATTGCCCGACCAGAGCACCACGTCCGCGTTCTTCCCGGCCACGAGCGAACCGATCTTGTCTTCGAGGCCGATGGCCCACGCGGGATTGATCGTCATCCACTTGATCGCGTCTTCCTCGGTGATGTTGATCCCGATCGCGCGGCCGGCCGCCATCGACTTGGCCGCTTCCTGGTTGAGGCGCTGCGATCCCGACGCGTCGTCGGAGTGCATGATGGTGATGCCGCCTGCGGCGTGCACGATCGCCATGTTGGCGCGGACGCCGTCCATCATCTCCATCTTCATGCCGCCCCAGTCGGCCCACATCGAGGCTGCGATCCCCTCCTTCGCGAGCACGTCGGCAATCTTGTATGCCTCGATCGCGTGGTGGAACGAGCGGATCTTGTAGCCGAACTCCTTCGAGACGTCGATCAGCTGCATCATCTCGTCGGCCATGTAGCAATGCTGGTGCACGAGGATGTTGCCACGCAGGGCTTCGGCGAGTGTCTCGAGGTTGAGGTCACGCGTCGGCGGGTCGCCCGTCTTGTCGGCGAGCCACTTGTCCCAGCGGCGGCGATACGCCTCGGCCTGGATCCACGCGGCACGATATCCCGCGACGTCGCCCATGCGCGTCTGCGGACCGCGCGTGGAATACACGCGCATCGGATTCTCGCCGCACGCCATCTTGAGGCCGTACTTGGCTCCGGGAAATTTCATTCCCTGCACGCTCGGGCTCGGCACCATCTTGAGGATCACGCTCCGGCCGCCGAACAGGTTTCCCGACCCCGGCAACACCTGAATTGTAGTAACTCCACCAGCAAGGTCGCGCGGAAATTGCGGATCCTGCGGCCACACCGAGTGCTCCACCCACACGTAGCCGGTGACCGGATTCACGAGCTCGTTCGCGTCGCTGCGCGCCCAGACGCTCGGGGCGGCGTTCGCGCCGAGGTGCGAATGGTCGTCCACGATGCCGGGCGTCACATACTTCCCGGTTCCGTCGATGACGACGGCATCGGCCGGCGCGTCCACGGTCGCGCCCACCGAGACGACCTTCCCGTCCTGGATGAGAATCGCGCCGTTCCGGATGAGCGGACCGGCGGCCGTGAAGATGTTCACGTTGCGAATCACGGTCGGGCGCGACGCATACCGTGTATACGTGCTTGGGAACGGATTGGCGTTCGGCGCGGAGAGCGCGCCGGCGCCGGGAGCTGTCTGCGCCGCGACGGGGAGCGCCGCGAGCAGCAGGGTGGACAGAAGGCCTTTCAAACGCATGCGCATTCCGGTGTGATCCTCTGACGGCGTGGTGACATTCGGGGAGACTCCACCGCGAAAGTACGCGGCACGACCAAATCAGGCCAGAGGAGACAAACGGCGACGGGCGACGGCATGAACGGCGACGGGCGATGGCATGAACGGCGATGAGCGACGGGTGAGCGGCGATTGGGTGAAGAGCGACGCGTTAGGGGCGAGGCGAACGTCTCCGCGCTCCTCACCCGTCGCTCTTCGCCAAGTCGCCCCTCACGCGTCGCTCGTCCCTTTCTGTGCGCCCCTTACTCGTCGCCCGTGGCTAGAGACCGAGCGTGCTCCTGCAGAGCGCCACGTCGTTGGTGCAAAGCGCATCAACACCGAGTCCGGCGAAGCGCGTCATTTCGGCGGCGGTGTCCACCGTCCAGGCGATGACGCGCCCGCCGCGCGCATGCACTGCATCCACCATCTCGCGGTCGATCAGTTCGGCGGCCTGCCAGAGGTCGCGCGCGTCGACACTCGCCATCGAGTCGGTGGGGACGATGTGGTAGCTCGCTTCCAGGACGCCGCGCGCGAGTGCCGGCGCGAGCCGCCGCGCGACGGCGACCTGGCGATGATCGAACGCGTGCACGGCTGCCGAGGACCCCCGCTTCTCGAGCAGCCTTACGGCCGCGTCGGCGGTGCCGGGGCCCTTCAACTCGCAGTAGACCGTGAGGCGGTCGCCGATGGCTTCGATAACCTGCGCCAGGGTTGGAATCGGCTGCCCTCCCACGCGAAACGCACTAAGCTCCTCGAGAGTCATTGATCGAATGTCGCGATGTGCCAGGGCAGGGCTCGGCGCATTGTGAGGAACCGCGTCGTGATGGACGAACAGGACGCCATCGGCGCTCAGATGGACGTCCAGCTCGATGCCGTCAGCCCCCAGCTCGACCGCCCGTGTGAACGCCGCCACCGTGTTTTCGGGGCGTTCCCGCGAGGCACCGCGATGGGCGATGATCTCGATCGGCGGCATGGCGGCTCCAGTGGGGTGTGGGGCTCCGGAGGGGTCTGGCGGGCCTGCGGGGCGGGGAGATTCGCGACTCAAGTTAACGTCCGGGTGTGACCGGCGTCTCAATTGGTGACCGAATGGATGTCCAGGGCCGGATGGACGATGGGTCGGCTGACGCAGCGCTCATCGAACGATGGAAGGGTGGAGACCAGCGGGCGGCAGCCGAGATCGTGAGGCGGCACGCCCAGGCGCTCGCCCGGTTCGCCGCGAGTTCGGGCGAACGCGAGGAACTGGATGAGCTCGTGCAGGACACGTTCGTTCGCGCCTTCAATTCGCTCGAATCGTTTCGGGCGGACAGCACATTCCGGACGTGGCTGTTCACGATCCTTCGGCGGCTGGTGCTCGACCGCAAGCGCTCGGAGAAGCGGCGCCATAATCAGGTGGAGCTCGATGAGGGACACGCCGTTCAGGCGTACGACGCGCTCGACGCGCTCGTGGCCGACGAGACGGCGGTGCGGGTCCGGCAGGCGATCGAACGTCTTTCGCCGCTGCAAAAAGAAGTGTTCGTCCTCCGCGTGACGGAGGGGATGGCATATGGAGAGATCGCGACACTGGTGGGAAGCACGGAGGGTGCGTGCCGCGTGCACTACCACAACGCGATGCGATCCGTAAAGGAGTTTCTCGATGATGCATGATTGCGCGGATGGAGACATGCGGGACCTGCTCCCCGGATATGTGCACGGTGCGTTGTCCGCGACGGAGGGCGCGACGGTGGCCGGTCACCTCGAAACATGCGCAGACTGCGCGGCCGAGGTCGAGCTGATCGCAGCCGCATCGCGGGCATTTCCCGCTCCGGCGGTCGATCTCGGCAGGATCGTGAAGGCTCTCCCAGCGGCACCTCGCGGTGCGCGGCGGGGCGTGGCCGCCGGCCGTGCGTGGCGCGTTGCCGCCGCGATCGGAATCGTGACGATCGGCGCGTTCTCGGTCATCGCGCTGCGCGGTTACTTCAGCGCGACTCCTCGTCGGACAGCCTCGGTGCCGGCACCCGCCACTGGCGCGGCGTTGGCAACGACCGATGCTCCGCATGCACCGATCGTTGTTGATTCACCCGTTCACGTCAGCTCGCCGGCAGTGTCGTCGAAGCCGCGGTCCGGAATCAGTTTCGGTGGCGGAATCTCCGATCTCACCGACGACCAGTTGAACACCCTGCTCGGCGAACTCGACGCGCTCCAGTCGCTGCCGAGCACCGAACCCGAAACACACCTCTCACCGATCGTGCCATTGGCCGACGGAGGTCACAATGCGCGTTAGACTCACGGCTCTCTTGATACTCGCCAGCGCGGCGACGCTTTCGGCGCAGGGACGCGGCGGACGGGGCATGCCTCAGGGACCCCCGCCAGCCGGCGATTCCACCCGCCCGAATCGCGCGAACTTGGAGCAGCAGGTGCGGGAACGCATCGCGCGGGTCACCAAGGAACGACTCGGCGCGACGGACCAGCAGATGACGAAACTGCAGGAGACGAACAGGAGATTCGACGAGACGCGCCGGATCCTCGTCGACCAGGAGCGCGACGTTCGCATGTCGCTGCGCGACGAAATGCTGCGCCCGGACTCCGCCCGCCAGGGACAGGTCGCCGCATTGCTCGACCGGGTCATCAAGACCCAGCGGCAGCGCGTCGACCTCCAGGAACAGGAACAGAAGGAGCTCGCCGGATTCCTCACGCCGCTTCAGCGCGCGAAGTACTTCGCGCTCGAGCAGCAGGTTCGTCAACGCGTGAACCAGATGCGGCAGGCGCAGATGCAGGGGCGCGGCAGACGCATGGGGCGCGGCGGACGCATGGGGCGCGGGCAGGGCCAGGCCATGCCCATGATGCAGCCGGGTCGCGGGCGCGGAGGGCGGGGGGTTCAGCCGCCGCCGCCGCAGCAGTAAGTTCACGCCAGTACGACCATCGCCGGGATGGCGGAACTGGCAGACGCACGGGACTCAAAATCCCGCGGGGTGCAAGCCCCATGAGAGTTCGATTCTCTCTCTCGGCATAGAAAAAGGGCCCTCAAGTTGAGGGCCCTTTTTCTATCAGTTGAGTCTCGCAGCTAACAGCTCACGGCTAGCAGCTCAGAGCTTTGACCTCACGGCCGACAGCTCTCAGCAGCCGTTCAATTTACTGCGGCCGCCCAATCGCCGCCCGCAGCGCCGCCAGCGCCGGCGGCGTCCCCGTGAACAGATTCTCCGGATACGCCCTGTTCCGCGCCATCGCCGCGTAGATCTCCGCCTGCTCGTACTTGTTCAGTCCGAGTCCGGCGAGATACTGCAGCCGAAGATTCTTGTCGAGGTTGAGCTGCGCATCGGCGAGCCAATCCTTCAACTGCGGCGCCTGCGCCGTGTACGTCCCGAGCAGGTCGATCGCGGAGTTGATGCCGATCTCGTGCAGCGATTGGGCGACGATCGCGAACTGTGGACTGGCGAGCCGTGCCTCCATCGAATCCACGTCTATCGTCGTCGGCTCGGCCTGGCGCCCCATCAGCACCACGTCGTAGCCCGCGCCGTTGTAGTTGTTCGCCCACACGATGCCGCCCGGGAACGCCTGCAGGAAGCTCGCGATTTCGCTCTTGACCGCGGGGGCGCCGGCTTCGTAGAGCTGCACGAACACGGTGACGACGCCGCCGGGATTCAGGTGCGACTTCGCGAGTTCCCAGAACTCCTTCGTGTAGAGATTAGCGGCGCCCTTCACCCACGGATCGAACGGATCGGATGTGATGGCGTCGAACTTCTCCGTGGTGGTCCCGAGAAAGTGGCGCGCGTCGTCGATCACGACGTGCACCTTCGGATTCTTGATGACGTTGTAGTTGAACTCGCCGAAATACTTCGACGCTACTTGCGGAACGAGCGGCTCGATCTCCGCGATCGTCACGCGTTCGACCAGCGGGCTGATACTCACGGCTCCGGCGGTCACGCCGGCGCCGCATCCGATGACGAGCACCGAGCGTGGATGCAGCGGCACGAGCGTGGTGAAGTGCCCGAGCATGCGCTGCAGCCGCATATCCTGCGGCTCGCTCGAGGCCTGGACCTTCCCGGCGTTGTGATAGTTCACGACGCCATTCGAGAGCACAGAGACGGCCGGCGACGAATTCATTCCCTCGCCCACATACACGAAATCGCCGTGGTTGAAATAGCGCGGCGAGCTGAAGCGGCCGTACGCGACCAGAAGCGCGGGCACCGGCGCGACGCTCCGGGCGAGCAGCACCGCGCAGAGCGCCGTGACCGCCGCCCACGCGCCGCTCTTGGCGGCGAACTGCGCCTTGCGCGACGACTGCACGAACACCGGCACGAGCATGAGCGCCGCGCCGATCGCCGCGAGCACGATCAGCATCCGCTGCGTCTGCTGCGTGCCCACCGCCGCGATGATGACGAGACTGGTGAAGAGCGCGCCGACGATCGCTCCAACCGTGTTCGCCGCATACACGCGGCCCACCATCCGCCCCGCGTCCTGTCCCGGCGACGCCACCGACGCGAGCGCGAGAGGGAAGCTGGCGCCCCAGAGGAAGGCGGCGGGAAGGATCGCCCACGCGCAACGAACGAAATCGATCTGGAACTGGAACCACGGGCGCGTCGTCAGCTCAGGGTTCGTCGGCCAGTACGGAAGCTGGGATGTGACCTGCCAGGCCGTCCACGCGATCGCGGCCATGAGCGCGAGCTGCACGAGGCCCAGCGCCAAACGCGGTCGCACGAGCTGACGTGCCGCGTACGAACCCACGCTGCTGCCGAGTCCGATCCCGATCAGAAAAACCGAGAGAATGATCGAGAAGGTGTACGTCGTTCCGCCGAGCAGCAGCGTGAAGAGGCGCGTCCAGACGACCTCGGCGCCGAGCGCCGTCATGCCGGACAGCGCGATCGCGGCGTACACGAGGTTGGTGCCCGCTGGCGTCTCGTCGGTTGCCACGCGCGCATCGCTTTCGGCGGCGCCGGACGGCGTGACGCGCGAAAGATAGAACGCGCTCGACGCCACGATGATGTTCAGCGCGACCGCGACGAACGTCGTGGTCTGCACGTCGTACTTGCGCAGAAGATAGAAGCCGGTGACCATGCAGCCGAGCACCGCCCCCGCGGTGTTGCCGCCGTAGAAGAATCCGAGCCAGCTCACCCCGCGGGGCGTCGTTTCCACCCAGCGTGCGATCGCCGGCAGCGTGGCGCCCATGGCGAAGGTCGGCGGCAGGAGACAGATCGCCGCGACCAGACCGCGGAGCAGGAACCCGGGCATGCCATGGCCGGCGATCGAGAGGTACACCGAGCCGGCGATCGGCAGCAGCACGAGCGCCAGCAACCCGAACGCTCCCACGCCGAGTTCGAGCGCGGCGTACACCTTGAGCGGATGGTGCCTGCGCGAGACAAGGCGTGACAGCGCGAGACTGCCGATGCACATGCCGCCCATGAAGGTGCCGAGCAGCACGCCGAGCGAGACGGCCGACGATCCGACGGAGAGCTGCAGCATCTCGAACCACACGATCTCGTAGATCAGCGCGGCGCAGCCGCTGCCCACGAACAGGACGAGGAGCAACGGAAGATATCGATGTGATGCCGGCATCGCTGCCGGCGCGCTGGGAGAGGGGGTCGTCATGTGTGTCGAAACGCAGTTCGGGGGTCGATCGTTGGATGATCGTTTGCTGATTGTTCGTCGATTGCCTCTAAGGCAGGTTCAGCCGAGGTTGTAGAGTTTCGCCGCGTTGCCGCCGAAGATCGCGGCGCGGTCCGCCTCGGACAGCTGGATCGCATTGAGCGACTTCATCATCGACGGAATGCTGCCGATGGCGTGCGGATAGTCGCTGCCCGCGAGGATGTGATCGGCGCCGGCGAATTTCACCGCCAGCTCGATCGCGCGCGGGTCGAAGTTCACCGTGTCGTAGTACCAGGCCTTCAGGTACTCGCTCGGCGGCTTCGTGATGTTCGCGCGGCATTCCGGAAACGCTTCGTATCCGCGATCGAGTCGCTCCGCGAGGTAGGGAAGCGCGCCGCCGAGATGGCTCGCGACCCACTTGATGCGTGGGAAACGCTCGTGCACTCCGCTGTAGACCAGGTGCGCCGCGGCGATGGTGGTGTCGAAGAGGAAGCCCACCAACGGCATGAGCCAATAGTCCTTCATCGCATCGACGTTGATCGGGTTCGTCGGGTGGATGTGGAGCACGGCGCCCAGTTCGTTCGCGGCCTCGTACAGCGGCCAGTAGCGCTCGTCGGCGAGGGCGACGCCGTTCACGTTGCTGAACAGCATCGCGCCGGGAAACTTCAGCTGCTCGACGGCGCGGCGGAACTCGACCACCGACGCCTTTGGATCATTCAGCGGGAGCGTCGCGTACGCCGCAAAGCGCGGGCTGCGTTCCTGCACGTCCTTCGCGAACTCGTCGTTGACCATGCTCGCGTACTTCACGGCCCGCGCGGGCGTCTCGACGTGCGTGCCGGGCGTGGTGAGCGACACGATCTGCGTCGTCACCCCTGCCTTCTCGAGCACCGCCTGCCGGTACGCGATGTCGCGATGTCCGGGCACCGCGGTGTTGTAGTCGCCCGGATAGTGAAGCTCGGGGTTCCCGTCGGCGTCGATCTTGACGGTCACCGCGCTCTCACCGGAGCGGAGGGCCGCCATGTAGCGGGGCGGATAATAATGATTGTGGACGTCGACGACTCTCACGCGCGCGGGCTCCCAGGCAGACGGCAAATGGCGGACGGCAGACCTCAGACTGTGGCAGCTCTTCTGGCCCAAATGTAGTAGACGGGAAGCCCCAGCAGAACGAACAGCAAACCACTTGCGCTCTCGACCGGCTGCGCCACGACCTGATTGAGGACGATGGCCGCGGTCGAAACGATGAAGAGGGCGGGAAGAAACGGGTAACCCCAGACGCGATAGGGCGGGGCGTACCCCGCGCGCCGACGCAGCAGGAAGAGCCCCGCGGCGAGCATGCCGAAGAAGATCCACTCGGTATAGACGACGCGCGTGAACAGGGCGCGATAGGAACCCGTCGCGACGAGCACCGACGACCAGACCGCCTGCAGCGCGATCGCGCGGTGCGGGGTCCGGAACTCCGGATGCACACCGCCGACCCACTTGAACAGGAGGCCGTCGTGCGCCATCGCGAGATAGACGCGTGGGCCGGCGAGGATCACGCCGTTCATCGCGCCGAGCGTGGAGAGGATGACGAGCGCCGACATGATCTGGGCTCCGTGTCCACCGACGGCGGCGTCGGCGAAATCCGCGGCGACGCGCGACGACCGCGCGACCGTCGCGAGTGGCAGCACTCTCAGGTAGGCGGCGTTGAGCGCGACGTAGAGGGCCGTGACCGTGAGCGTGCCGGCCACGAGCGCGCGCGGAATCGTGCGCGTCGGATCGACGGTTTCCTCCGCCGCGTACGACACCATGTGCCATCCACCGAACGCGAACAGGCCGGCGATCAGCGCGAGCACGAACGCGCGGCCGGACGGCAGCGCGGTCGCGGCGGCCGCATGGTCGACGAGCGCGCCGTTCGTGTGCCCGGCAACCGTGAACGCGATCCCGATGATCAGCACGATCGCCAGCACCTTGATCGACGTGAACACCGCCTGCACCGCGCTCCCCTCGCGCACGCCGCGATAATTGACGGCGGAAAGCAGCAGCACGGCGGCGACGGCGACCGTGCGCGTCCCGGCATCACCGAGCGGGACGAACGTGCCGACGTAGCGCGCAAAGACCATCGCGATCACCGCCACGATCCCCGAGTGCATCGTCCAGAACATCGCCCAGCCCCAGAGAAACGCGACCGCCGGCGAGTACAGCTCGCGCAGGAATACGTAGACGCCGCCGGTGCGCGGCCACGCCGACGCGAGTTCCGCGATGACCAGCGCCCCGATGAGCGTGAGCGCTCCGGCGGCGGCCCACACGACGAGCACGCCGATCACCGACGGCACCTGCGCGGTGACCGCCGAGGGCTGCACGAAGATCGACGCGCCGATGATGATGCCGACCACCATCGTCGTGGCCCGGAAGAACCCGATGCTGCGACGCAATTCCATAGGGTGCGGTTAATAACGTTTGGGGCGAGCCGCGCGCTACCAGCGCGCTACCAGCGCGCTGCTACTCCTGTTGACCTTTCCTCACGGGCGGTATGTTCGTGCCCGCATGCGCCGACTCGCATTTCCGCATCCGCTCACACTGCTCACCTGTTGCGTGCTGCTCGCCGCCGCGCTGAGTCACGTGCTGCCCGCGGGCCGCTACGACCGGAAGGACGATCCGGCGACCGGACGCAGCGTGGTCGTCGCCGGCACGTATCACGCGGTGCCGGCGACGCCGGTGGGAGTCTTCCAGACGCTGGTCGCGATCCCTAAAGGACTCATCGACGCGGCGTCCGTGATTTTCTTCGTGTTCCTCGTGGGCGGCGCATTCACAGTCGTGGATCAGACGGGCGCACTCCGCCAGGCCGTCGGCGCGCTCGTGCGCCGCCTCGGCACGAACGACCGGGTCGTGATACCCGTCGTCAGCCTTCTGTTCGCGGCCGGCGGCGCGCTCGAGAACATGCAGGAGGAGATCATCGCGCTCGTGCCGGTGCTGCTGCTGCTCTGCCGGCGGATGGGCCTCACGCCGCTCACCGCGGTCGCCATGAGCCTCGGTTCTGCGGCCGTCGGTGCGGCGTTCAGTCCGATCAACCCGTTCCAAGTGGGGATCGCGCAGAAGCTCGCCGGACTTCCGCTCCTCTCCGGCGCGGCCTTCCGCGTGGTGTTCCTCGCGATTGCACTCGCCGTCTGGATCCTTGGCACGATACGCCATGCATCCCGCACTCGCGGCCCGGTGCCTGCCGACGCCGTGCCGGAAACCCACGAAGCGCTCGATGCGCGCCGGATGGCGGTCCTCGCGCTCGTCATCGCGGCCTTCGTCGTGTTCGTCATCGGTGTGATGCGCCTCGACTGGGACTTCGACCAGATGGCCGCGCTGTTCCTGCTCATGGGCGTGCTCGCAGGAATTATCGGCGGGCTCGGCGTCGGCGGAACCGCGGACAGCTTCGTCGAGGGATTCAAGTCGATGGCCTTCGCCGCGATGCTGATCGGCTTCGCTCGTGCCGTGTTCATCGTGCTCGATCACGGGCAGATCATCGACACGATCGTGCACGCGTGCGTCACGCCGCTCGCGACGCTGCCCGTGTCCCTCGCGGCGCTGGGGATGATGGCGCTCCACACGGTGATCCATGTGCCGGTGCCGAGCGTGAGCGGGCAGGCGGTGCTGACGATGCCGGTGCTCGTGCCGGTATCGGACCTGCTCGGCCTGTCGCGGCAAGTCACCGTCCTCGCGTACCAATTCGGCGCCGGACTCTGCGAACTGCTCACGCCGACGAACGGTGCGCTCATGGCGATTCTCGTCGCGGCACGGGTGCGATTCGACGAATGGCTCAAGTTCGCCGTGCCGCTGTATCTCGCGCTGCTCGGGCTGGGCGCGGTGGCCGTGATCTCGGCAATCGCGAGCGGGCTGCGCTGAGCGGCGAGGGGATACGACGGCGAACAGGCGCTGGGCAGGTGATGGGCGCGCCACCTGGACCGGTCGTTCGCAAACGACATGAAGCGAGTAGACGGTTAACCACTAACCGTTGGTCGGTAGTTGGTAAGAAAATCAGCCCTGGCATCGAACCGCGTCGAGCGGCAAGATGTCAGGGCTGATTCGTTAACCGATCACCGACCAACAGTTAGTGGTTAACCGTCTACTCGTCGTTGCTTTTCGGTCTCTATCTCTCGTTGAACCACCGATCCTCGAGCACCTGCACGGTCTTCGTGTAGTCCTTCCCACCGACTGACAGCTTCACGGTGTACGTCCCCGGCGTGATTCCAGCCGCGCCGCCGCGGCCACCGCCTCCACCGCCGCGCCCCGCTTCGGCCGGGGCTGCGCACGTCGGGTCGACGGGACCGGCGGCACCTCGACCACCACCACCGCCGCCGCCGCCGCCAGCACCAGCACCTGCCCCAGCGATCAGCGGCGCATTCAACGACCAGCGAACACGGTTGATGCCGGCGCCCTTCGGTGCATCGCCGTTGCAGAGCATCCGGCCCGACCCGTCGCTGATCGAGATCTTCACGTCACCGGCGGCGGCGGTCTTCAGGTAATAGCTGATCGTCGTCCCGCGCGGAGCATTCTCGCCGATGAACACCTTCTGGCCGCCGATGTGCTGGCCCGCCGTGCGATCGTTGGTCCACTGGATCGCGGGACGCACGTCGAACAGGTTGGCGTCGGACGCTGCGACCGCCGGCGTGAACTGCTGCAGCGGGGTGATATCGTCGGCAATCCAGAGACTGCGCCCGTGCGTCGCGACGATCAGGTCGTTGTCGCGCGGGTGAATGAGGATGTCGTCCGTGCGTACCGTCGGATATCCGCCGGCGAAATGCTTCCACGACTTGCCCGCGTCGATGGAGACGTACAGTCCGAACTCCGTGCCGACGTAGAGCAGGTCCTTGTTCTTCGGGTCTTCGCGGATCACCTGAACGTTGCCGTACGGCGGCAGGTCGGCGGTGACGCTCGAGAAGGTCTTCCCGAAATCGTGCGTGACGAACACGTACGGATGGAGATCGTCGCTCCGGTGTCCGTCCACCGCGACGTACGCCGTGCCCTGGTCGAAATGCGACGCGTCGATGCGCGAGATCCAGTACGGGTTGTCACCGGAGAGCGCGTTCGCGGGAAGCCCCGCGATGTTGCGGCCGACTTCGGTGAAGTTCACTGCGCCGTCGCGGCTCACCTGCACGTTTCCGTCGTCGGTGCCGGCCCACACCACGCCGGGCATCACCGGTGATTCCGAGATCGAGATGATCGTGCTGTACGAAACGACGCCGTCGTTCTTCGAGAGCTGAGACTTGTCGGCCGGCGCGCCCATCAGGCTGATCTTGCAGCGATCCACCTGCTTGGTGAGGTCGACGCTCGCGACATACGTATCGCCGCGATTGTACGACTTGAAGAGGCGGTTGCCTCCATACCACACGATGCTCGGATTGTGCGGCGAGAGCATGTACGGCGTGTTCCAGTTGAACCGGTACTGGTCACCGGGCTGGGCGTTCACGACGTTCGACGCGTTGCCGCCTCGTCCGCCGCCACCACCTCCGCCACCGCCGCCGCCAACGCGGCCATCGACGCAGCCGCCCGTACCTGCGCCGCGGGCCGCCGCGCCGCCTGCCACCGGGCGGATGCTCTTCTGCTGGCCCGTGCGCAAGTCGTAGCGGCTCGTGCTGCCGTCCTGCGACTCCGTGTAAACGGTGTTCGGGTCGGTTGGATCAACCGCCGTCTGGAAGCCGTCGCCGCCGCCGATGCCGAACCAATCGTTGTTCATTACGCCGGATCCGCCGCGCGTCCCGCTCGGCCCGCCCCAGCTCCCGTTGTCCTGAAGCCCCGTGTAGAGGTAGTACGGGTGGCGCATGTCGGAGGAAACCCAGTAGGCGAGTCCCGTCGCCATGGTGTTCACGAAATCCCACGTCTTGCCCTGGTCCCAGCTGATGTCGAGACCGCCGTCATTGCCTTCCATGATGTGCTGGCCGTTCTTGGGATCGACCCAGATGGCATGCTGGTCGACGTGTGCGGGATCGCCGTAGCCGCCGGCGCCGTCGAGCGTGGCGAAGGTTTTGCCGCCGTCGAGTGATTTCGCGACGGGCAGGCCCGCGACGTAGATCGTCTTGTCGTTGCCCGGGTCCACGCGCAACTGGCTGAAGTACATCGGACGCGAGTTGCAGTTGCTCATGAGCGTCCACGAGCGGCCGCGATTCTCGGAGCGGAAGACGCCGCCCTTCTCAGCGTCGAGCGCCGGAGGAGCCGCTGGCGCCGGAGCACCGGCACGACCCGCGGGCACAGGAGCGCCGTTGTTGCACCAGTCGAATCCGCCGCGCCCGCCGCCGCCACCGGCCGCCGCCGGCCCGGCCGCGGTGACATCCGCCGCTGCGGGAGCCGCCGCTGCACCCCGGCCGCCTCGCGCGCCGCGTCCGCCGACGACGGCTGCCGCGCCCGGTGGCGTGGCTTCTGACGATGCCGCCGCTGACGCCGCTGCTGCCGCCGCTGCCGCAACGCCCGTCGTTCCGGTCTCACCCGCCTCGATCTGCGCGTAGACGACGTTCGGATTCGAACGCGAAATGTCGAGCGCGATGCGCCCGTACGTGCCCTTGGGCAGTCCGTTGCCCTGGACCTTCGCCCAGCTCCTGCCGCCGTCCTCCGTCTTCCAGAGTGCGCTGCCCGGTCCCCCGCCATTCATGCAGCACCCGCTGCGCCGACGCTGATAGCTGGACGCGTACAGCACGCTCGAGTTCGACGGATCCATCACGAGATCGTTGAATCCGGTGTTCTCGTCGATGTACTTGATCTTGTTCCAGCTGCCGCCGCCGTCGGTGGTCTTGTAGACGCCGCGATCCGCGTTCGGGCCAAAGAGGTGACCCGGGACCGCGACATACACGATTTCCGGATTGCGCGGATCGATCACGATGCGCGCAATCGTCTGCGTCTCGCGAAGTCCGATGTTCGTGAAGGTCTTGCCGCCGTCCGTCGTCTTGTAGATGCCGTCACCGAACGACGAGGTCTGGCGATTGTTGGGCTCGCCGGTGCCGACGTACACGATGTCGGGGTTCGTCGGATGAATGGCGATATCACCAATGGATGCCGTGCTGTACTTCGTGAACACGGGCACGAACGTGGTGGCGTTGTTCGTGGACCTGAACAGTCCGCCCACGGCGTAGCCGATGTAGATCACACTCGGATTGCTCTCCGACACCGCGATGTCGTCGATGCGTCCACCCATGCTCGCGGGCCCGATCGAGCGGAAGTGAAAGTTCTCGATGACCGGATCGCTCGATGTCGTCGCGGCTTCCGACGGCGTGGCGCGCCGGCCTGCGCGACCTTGCGCCGAGAGGAGCGCGGCACAGAGTGGGAGGGCGAGGAGCGGCAACGAGAGCCGCCCGATGTGACGAGCTGCAATTCGCATGGCTGCGTCCAGGTGGGGGAGATTGGCGGGCGCGACATCGCGGCGACATCGTGTGCTGCAGATTACCACTGATGCAGATTACAACGCCGAAGGTCGCGTAACCGCTGTGAGGGGGACAGGAGCACTTGGTATCCGGTCATCCCGCCGTCATGTTCTTTCCAGCAGAACGGAGGAGCGAATCGTGGTTTCCCGCAACTCGAGGCAAGCCGTTCATCGAGCGCTCGGCGCGCTCGGCGCGCTCGTCGCCGCCGTCGCGATCGCCCTCACGTCCGCGTCTCGTGTCGCGGCGCAGGACCTTCCGTCACGCCTCGCCGACAGCACGTTCTGGAGGCTCGTCACCGACTTCTCGGAGCCCGGCGGATATTTTCGCTCGGACAACTTCGTCTCGAACGAGATGGCGTTTCAGTACGTCATCCCGACGCTGCAGAAGACGACGGTACCCGGCGGCGTCTACCTTGGCGTCGGACCCGACCAGAACTTCACATACATCGTCGCGCTCAGGCCGAAGCTCTCGTTCATCTTCGACATCCGGCGCGGCAATCTCGAGGAGCACCTGCTGTACAAGGCCGTCATCGAGCTGTCGGAAAATCGCGCCGATTTTCTCTCCAGGCTCTTTTCCCGGCCGCGACCCGCTGGGCTCGACACCGCCGCGAGCGCGGACGTGCTGCTCAACGCGTATGCCGGCGTCGTCGCGAGCGACACGCTCTACCAGAAGAACCTCAAGGCCGTGAAGGACTGGCTCACCGTGCACCACGGCTTCGCGCTTGGCGACTCGGACCTGGCCGGGATCGGGTACGTCTACTCCGCGTTCTCGGCGGCGGGCCCCGATCTCACGTACAACTTCGGCAGCGGCCGCGGAAGTCGGGGCGGCTTCGGCGGATACGGACGCGGGATGCCGACGTACGCGGACTTGATGGTCCAGACGGACGGCGCCGGCGCCCATCGCAGCTACATCGCGAGCGAAGCGAATTATCGCACGCTTCGGGAAATGGAACTGAACAATGCGATCGTGCCACTCGTCGGAAACTTCGCTGGCGACAAGGCGATCAAGACCGTCGCCGCGTATCTCAGGGAACGCCGCGCGACGGTGACGGCGTTCTATCTATCGAACGTCGAACAGTACCTGTGGAACGGCAGCGACGACGGCCGGAAGTTCTTCGGCAACGTCGCGGCGCTCCCGCTCGATTCGGCGAGCACGTTCATTCGCGCCGTGTTCAACGGCGGGGGCTTCCGGGGAGGCGGCGGAGGCCGTGGAGGCGGCGGCATGCGCGGCCCGACGATCCTCGCCTCCATGATGGATCAGCTCAAGGCGTTCAACGAAGGCCGGATCAACAGCTATTACGACGTGATCCAGCTCTCGAAGTAGCGTTCCTGCCTGCTGTTGCGTATCACGGGGAGCAGCCATGCGGCCCGCAGTGTCATCATGTCCGAAACACCCCCCACTCGTGCGAATCAGGAAAGGAGGCAGGATGTCCCGTAGAAGTGCAGTGATGCATCGCATCTTCGGCGCGGCGCTCGCCGCGGCCGCGCTGATCGCGCCGGCGCGCCCGGCGCTCGCGCAGCAGAAGAACGACGAGGAGTACACGAAGAAGATCAAGGAGTTCATGCGCGATCCGCGCATCACGACCGAACTCGTCGATCACCTGCCGGCCTCGAGCACCGTGCCGACGCCGCTCAAGCACTTCGGCCACATCATCGGCGCGTGGGGCGTGCTCGACAAGAGCGACGACATGAACAAGTACCTCGCCTCGATCGCGAAGGCCGCGCCCGGACGGGCGAAGTACTGGACGATCGGCAAGTCCGAGGAAGGGCGCGATATGAGCGTGCTCGTCGTCGGCAGCGAGGACATCATCAGGAACCTCGACAAGTACAAGGAGCAGCTCGCGCTCCTCACCGACCCGCGCAGGACGACCGAGGCACAGGCGCGCGCGCTGATCAAGACCGCAAAGCCGATCTACTGGATCACGAGCGGAATGCATTCGCCCGAGACCGGCGGTCCCGAGATGCTCATGGAGCTGGCGTACCGTCTGGTCGTCGAGGAGACGCCGTTCATCCAGGCCATTCGCAAAGACGTCATCACGATCATCACGCCCGTCGTCGAGACCGACGGCCGCGAGAAGGTCGTGGACGCGTACAACTATTCGAAGGCGCATCCGGGCGTGTCGCGCAACAACCTCATGATGTACTGGGGCAAGTACGTGCAGCACGACAACAACCGCGACGGCATGGGACAGTTCCTGCAGCTGACGCGCAACATCGAGAAGTTCGGCAACGAGTGGCACCCGACGATCCTGCATGACCTGCACGAGGCGCAGACGCTGCTGTACGCCTCGACCGGCACGGGCCCATACAACGACCAGCTCGACGCGATCACGATCGACGAATGGTGGACGCTCGCCGAGAACGACGTGATCGAGATGACGAAGCGCGGCGTGCCGGGCGTCTGGACGTACGGCTTCTACGACGGCTGGGTGCCGAACTACATGTTCTTCGTGGCCCACGCGCACAACGCGGTCGGGCGCTTCTACGAGGTGCAGAGCTACGGTCCCGACACCACGACCGTGCGCATCAACCAGAGCAAGGAGTGGTTCCGTCCGAACCCGACGCCGGCAGTGGTGGCGTGGGGCCCGCGCAGCAACACGAACATCCAGGAGTCGGCGATCCTTTTCGCGCTGAGCCGCGTGGCGAAGGACCGCGACACCTTCCTCGAGAACTACTGGCTGAAGAACAAGCGCGCCGTCGCGAAGGGCACCGACGGCCCGACGTACGGCTGGGTGATTCCCGCCACGCAGCGCCGCAAGGCGGATGCCGCGGATGCCGTGAACGAGCTGCTGGACCAGGGACTCGAGTTCCACACGGCGAACGCCGCGTTCAAGGCCGGGAACCTGGACGTGAAGGCCGGAGACTACATCGTGCGTGGCGACCAGCCCTATCGCACCGTCGCCGACATCTACTTCGCGCTGCAGCGCTACCCGGCGCAGAACCCGGCGCCGTACGACGACACCGGCTGGACGTTCCAGTACATGCGCGATATCGTGGTCACGCCGATCACCGACAAGGGCGCGCTCGCGCAGGCGATGACTCCGGTGAAGGGACACGTCACGGCGCCGGGCGGCGTCACGGGAACCGGACCGGTGATCGTCGTCGAGCACACCGGCGACAACAACATCATCACGTTCCGCTACAAGCTGAAGGACGTGAAGATGGCCGCGGCCGAAGATGATTTCGACGCGGGCGGCCACCACTTCCGCGCGGGCGCGATCGTCATCCAGAACGCGAACGCCTCGCAGGTCGACGGACAACTCAAGCAGCTCGGACTCTCGGGCTGGGCGATGGCGTCCGCGCCGAGCGTGAAGACGCACGATCTCGAGATTCCACGGATCCTGTACCTCCACAGCTGGAGCCGCACGCAGGATGAAGGGTGGGTGCGCGCCGCGCTCGAGACCTACGGCGTGCCGTTCACGTACATGGGTGACAAGGAACTCGCGCACATGCCGAACATCCGCGCGAACTACGACGTCGTGATCTACCCGCACACCGGCGGCAACGCGCAGTCGAACGTCACCGGCGTCGCGATCACCGGAAAGGATCCGGTGCCATACAAGAAGACGGCGGAGACACCGGCCCTCGGCACGCCGGACTCGACGGACGACATCCGCGGCGGCATGGGCATCGACGGACTGATGAACCTGTACAAGTTCGTCCAGCAGGGCGGCACGCTGATCACGGAGGGCTCGACGTCGACGCTATTCCCGGAGTACAACCTGACGCCCGGCGTCACGGTCGAGACGCCGGCGGCGCTGTTCGGGCGGGGCACGATCGTGCGCGGCGTGATCACCGACGCGAAGAGCCCGCTCGCGTACGGAATCCTGGACAAGGAACTGCCGGTGTACTTCAGCCAGGCCCCGGTGCTGAACGTCGGCGGCGGCCGCGGCGGCGCGGGTGCCGGCGGCGGCCGTGGCGGCGCGAACCTCTACGCGCAGAACACGCAGCCGATGGCGCTCGAAAACCAGGTGCCGATTTCATCCATCACGATCGGCGGTGTAGCGCCCGAGGCTGAGGCTGCGGCGGCGGGCGGTGGCGCAGGCGGCCGTGGTGGCCGTGGCGGTGGTGGACGCGGCGGACGCGGCGGCGCAGGTGGTGCTGCCGCGGCGCCGGCTGATCCGGCCGCGGCATTCGGTGGTGGCGGCGGCTTCGGTGGCCGCGGTGGTGCGGCGCCGGATCCGGCGACTCAGCCGCGCGTCGTCATGCGCTTCCCGACGGACACGACGCAGATACTGCTCTCCGGCGCGCTCGCGGGGATGGAAGGGCTTTCAAACCGCGTGCAGCTCGTGGATTCGCCAGTCGGGAACGGACACGTGGTCTCGTTCGCCATCCGGCCGTATTGGAGGTGGCAGACGCAGGGAACGTACTTCCTCGGCTTCAATGCGATTCTGAACTGGAATCATCTGGATGCGGGGAAGACGACGACGGTTCCGTAGGGCATGCCGGTACTCGTCACGTGGCGACGCGTGACGGGTGAGGGGCGATTTAGCGAAGGGCGACGGGCACGGGGCGAGGAGAAAGTCTTCTCCGCACCCCGCGCTCGTCGCCCTTCGCCAAGTCGCGCCTCTCACGTCGCCCGTCACCGCAGTTATCGAACCGACCGAATCCTCAACGGCACGATCGTCCGCCCCCAGTGAATCACCATCTCAGCGCTATCAGCATCCACCATCGGGAAGTAGATCGCAAGCCCAGGTGACTCACTCAGCTGTCCGGCTTCTTCGGCACTGCCGGTTTGTCGTCGGCCGTCACGACGAGTGTTCGCGACATGCCGGCCATCTTGTGAGTCAGATCGGACAACGGGCAGTAGAGTTCGTACGTGCCGGGCTTCAACGTCAGGGTCAGCGCCGTTTCCTGGCCGGCTGAAATCTCCCTCGATCCCTTTGTGCCCGTCTGCGCCAACCGCTGTCAGGCCGGCTCGCGCAACAACTCGAGGGTCGATTGATCGGGCTCTCCCTGCCAGTACAGCTGCAAGAGGCGCTCGAACTCCGACGCTGGCGGAGATACGTGCGCGAACAGCGTCGCGGACGAACGAAGCTTGAGGTCATCCGGTGAGCCGAGGATATCCGTCGCCGAGCGATCGGCGACTGCGAGCAACGCGTTCGCGCACTCGGTGAGCCGCGGACCGAGGACTGGATGGCGGAGGTACGCCTTCGCCTCGTCAACGCTGCCGATCGCGTACCGCTGAGACATGGAACTGAATCCGAGCCCGCGAAACTGCGGGAAGATGTACCACATCCAGTGTGAACGCTTTCGTCCGCCCTTGAGCTCCGCGAGGGCGCGGGCGTAGTCGTGCTGCTGCGCGCGAACGAAGCGTTCCAGATCGTAGGGATCAGCCTCTTGCCGAGTTTCGCCGTCAGATGGCGTCACGCGTTCAGCGGAGAAGCGTCCAGGCAACCTGTCGCAGCGCGTCGTAGCCCTTGGTCGATGCCGATGGATCTACCTCGTTCGACGTATTGAACGCTGCGATCACCGCATCCTTCGTCACAGGATTCCAGTACACGAACGCGCGGAACCCGGCCTGGCTCCCGGTGTGCCCGACGATTGTCGCATCGCCCTTGCGGTACACGAAGAACGACGTTGCCATCCACTCTCCCGCCGCATCAGGCGGATTGATCGGATAGCGCGGCCGCCACATGCGTTCGAGCGTCGCGTGCGGCATGATCGTGTCATACGTGCGCTGCGTGAACGCGTCGCCGTGCGAGGCATTGGTGAGGAACGCCAGGTAAGTGGCAAGGTCGCCGAGCGGCGCGTTCCACCCGCCGTTCGGCACCGTGATCCCCGGATTGAACTCGCGACCGTTGGCCGCAACGCGCACGCGGTGGTTCGCGCTGTCGCGCTCGACGAAGTAGTTGTTCGACCGATATTCGGCGAGATGCCACGGCGTCGCGTTGAAATAGCTGCGCGTGAGCCCGAGCGGCGTGAAGATGTTCTTCTGCACGTACGCTTCCCACGGATCGCCCGACAGCGCCTGCACGATGCGCGCCAGGTAGATGAACCCGGGGTTCGAGTAGCTGTATCGCGTGCCCGGCTTGAACGCGACTTCCTGGTACGGCATCATCGCGACGAGCTGCTCCCACGTCGTCGGCTCGAACGGCTCCCACGGCCGGCCTTGCGTCCAGGGCCACGTCCCGTTCTGCAGTCCCGACGCGTGGGAGAGCAGCATCTGCACGGTCACGGAGTCCATCGACCCCCACGCATCGTGCACACCCCGAAGTTCGGGGATGTACTCGGTGACGCGCGCATCGAGCGAGAGGCGGCCGCGCTCGACCAGCTGCATGACGGCGATGGCCGTGAGGGTCTTGGTGATCGAGCCCCAGTGGAAGATGGTGTTCGTGTCGACGCGCTGGCCGAGGGCGCGGTCGGCGAAGCCCGTCTCATGGTGCGCGAGCACGCGGCCGTCGCGCATCACGAGGGTGGCGGCGCCGACGATGGAGTCGGCGTGGACGTAGGCGTCGAAGGCCGACACGTACGACGGCCATTCGGCGGGTGGTGCGGCTCGCGAGGCGGCGGTCGGCGCGGCGCTTTGGCCGGCCGAGATGGCCGGAAAGAGGGCCGAGGCGGCGGTCGCGCAGAGCGCGACACGTGCGGCACTTGCGACAAAGAAACGTCGCAAGATGGTCACCGCCGTCCGTCGAGGTGAAC
>Ga0208716_1000263_pt1 | contig 22273 bp, 27 predicted proteins | sample NGESurdeep092012_8_FD_184482 | JGI IMG/M metagenome (GOLD analysis project Ga0208716, IMG submission 184482) | Arctic peat soil microbial communities from Barrow, Alaska - NGEE Surface sample 415-3 deep-092012 (SPAdes) | ecosystem: Environmental > Terrestrial > Soil > Wetlands > Peat ...
TAAAAGAGCCGGTCCAGTGGATTGTTCAAATTGTTCCAGAGAATACATAGCAGTTAATAAATCCAAACTACTCATATCGTAATATAAATATTGCTTTGACGTTCGACAGATATAGTTATGTTATATGAGCGAATATAATGGCTATAATGAATCGTGTCGGAAAGATATAATGAAATACCGGAAAGCCCATTTGGCTGATTATAAAAAATACCAGGCTGAGTACCACCGGGCTTGGTACGCCTCACATAAATCCTCGGTGCGAAAGTATAATAAGAACTGGCACGATGCGAATATGAAACATATCCGAGAACACGCCAAAAAGTATTACAAATTGAACTTCGAGCGAATATCGAAATACAAGAGCGATTACTATCAGCGGACAAAGGTTCAACGATTGAAATATATGAAAAAGTATTACAAACTACATAAAGTGGAAGTAAATAAGAATAGAATGAAGAGATATTATGCGGACAAACAATCTCAATTGAACAAATTTGTAGCGTTGTATAGAGATAATGCAGTCGGTGCCAAAAAAAGAAACTCAACGGCGTGATTAACAGTATGGAAACAATCCAAGAGTTTGAGCGTATGTATCGCAAAGAATACGAGCAAGAACTTGAGCATTGTGAGAGATGGTCTAAGTGGTGTGAGAAATTCAATGACACGCACGGCATTAACTTCTTTCAAGGGATGCGGGCAGCACATATCTTCAACAACATTCAAATGGAACACCTTTTGCGGTGCTTAAAAAAGAAAAGGAATAATTGATATGACTGAACAAGAATTTAACGCAAATAAGGTCGAAACAATGAAAGTACTGTCTAGTACAATCAATGGCCTCTCCAATGCCTTACCATCGGCAATCATGATTCAATCTAATGCCTATAGCGAACAACCCGCATCAATCATAGCAAATAGAATTGTAAGATTAGTGGACGAAATCCTAAATGTGAAGAGCCAAGTGTATTACGATATGACTATCCCGAGCGGCACTTAAAATAATATGAATACAGAGCCAGGATATTTCATAGAACAAATAGATATGAATAACAACGAGCCAAGATATTCAGTAAACGCAATCAACTCAGCAATTGTAAGCAAATTACAGGCAGAGATAGATAGGTTGCAGGCACGAGTCACAGAACTTGAACGTGGTATTCCAAAAGAATATCGTTCTAATTGTACTAACTGTGGACGCTTTGTTGATGTGGGCGAAGATGTAATCGTAGACGGTGACCAAATTATAAAGTGTTCAAAGTGTAAGAACGTCACACATGGCATATCCATATATAATCCTCAAGTAACTGTGACCTATGATAATCGCAAGTGTGTAGTCCAAACTATCCAACTCATCAAAGACTGTGAACCTGTAACACATCTACATCTTTGTTGTGTGATAACAAATGAACCATTATGAATACAGAACAACCTATCAACGTACAATCATTAACCGATGAACAGTTGACTACGACATTACTTCAACTAACCATTCAAGAGACTGCATTAGGTCAAACTAAAATCGTATTGGTCAATGAATTGCTACGAAGACAACAGCAAGCGAGAACCGAACAGTCAATTGCTCTGCCCAAGCTAAAGAAGATTGATTCGTTTGCGTTTCCAGCAGTACATCAGCCTTGATTCTATTGATTTAAATGAACTATATCTATATACTATACCCCACTAAGGAGTCTCCTTATGTGTATAGATATAGGGATCGGGGTGCCGAGATTCGATATACTTATCCGAGACACTGAAAAATTAACACAACACAACATACAGTAGTAAGTACATACGCACTACCATATAGAGGGTACAATCATCAAACAATACAATGTCTCAAAATCATACAGCATCATTGGCAGATACACCGACCGTGAAAGATAACGCAGTATTCTCTGGACTTGAGCAATGTGCTACCACTACTGGGATAAGTATGGAAATGCTTCGTAGGGCAAAGGCACATCCTGATTCAGTTGATGGGTCAAATGGGTTCAGTGTATCGGGGCGTATCTATTGGGCGAAGTTGAAACCGTGGTTAAAAGAAAATGGCGAGGATTTAGTAGAAGGAAATGCCGATGATTATTTCCGTTGGCGTTCAATTAAGATGGAGTATGCTGCCAAGAATGAACAGATGGAATATGAGAAGACGAAGGAAAGGCTGGTAGAACGTATAGAAGTACATGCGTTACTTCGTAGGATCGCCGCCGCACAATCTTCGCTACTCAATTCAAGGTTCAGGCAAGAATTAGTTTCCAAGCTCGAAGGACTCAGCGAACCACAAAGGCAGATATTAGTTGACCAAGCGATTTCTGATTTTATGGTTGTGCTTACGAAGGAATTGAAGGGGTGGGGATGAAACTTTTAACCGATAGAATTGTCTCCATAACGCAATCGGTTTCTTCGTTTACTTCTTCAATAGACCGAGAGTTTTTGCCTTCATTTCTAAGTGGATTTACGCCACCATTTTCTGGTTCAATTGATGCTTGGGCTGAGAAGCATGTTACTCTCACGACTGCGTATAGACCTCCAGGCCGATTTTCAGTGGATCGAAGTCCATATATGATTGAGCCGTTTGCTGCTCTACAAGACCCATTCGTTCGCCAATGTAACATAATGGCCCCACCACGCTCAGGGAAAACTTTGGCAGCAGAGATATTTCTTCTCTATACAATTTCCAATAATCCTTCAACATTTTTATGGGTACAACAAACGGGTGAGCAAATGGAGAAGATTGGTGGACTACGGATGACTCAACTTCTAAATTTATGTCCACCCGTAAAAGAATTGGTTGACCCCAATGAGAGGTTTGCATTAACAAAGAAGCACTTTCGGTTCACCAATAATATGACTGTCCTTCTGGGGAGTGCTAAAATTGCAGACTTATCGAGCGTGGGCTATCGGTACGTTGTTGGGGACGAGTGTTGGCAGTGGGAAGAAGGATTTATAAATGAAAGTCATGCTCGCACAGATGATTTTAGAAATTGTTCCAAGGAACTATACATAAGTCAGGGCGGTGTTGTTGGAACAGAGTGGGACATGGAGTTCAGGAGAGGATTGATTTACGAATGGGGATGGGTATGTCCGAAATGTTCCAAGGAACAAATTTACTATTGGAATTATCGTAGGCCCGACGGAAAATATGCTGGGCTTCAATGGTCACCCGATGCGTGTCACGATGGACAGTGGGACATTAGAGAGGCAGGAAAATCAGCTCATTTGGTATGTGTGCATTGTCTTCATAAGATTGCAGACACTTCCGAGAACAGGTGGGAGCTTCTTCATGGTGGGAAATATGTTCAAACTAAGTCGGATGGATTTAGCACAGTGAAATCTTACCGCTGGAATTCGATGACTATCCCACAGATGAGTTGGGCATCACTGGTGGAGGAATTTTTATTTGCAAAGAAGCAAGCGGAGATGTTCAATTTCGTTCCACTCGAAAAGTTTGACCAGAAGAGATTGGCTATCTGTTACGGTGAGTACCGCAATAACAATCTACTTGAAATTGCGTTGGAAGATTACGACCCCAACATAGAGAGTCCTGATAGTATTAGGTTTATGACCATAGACATTCAGGAGACCTCTCCACACTTCTGGTACATTATACGGGAGTGGAGCAAGAAGACGAGCGACAGTCGTCTTATCAAATATGGCAGTTGCAACACATGGGCCGAGGTTGAAGAGACACGAAAGACTGGGTTGGTGAAGGTTTTCAATGTGCTTGTTGACAGTGGGTTCTCTACGACAGACACGTACACTGCCTGTACTAAGGCAGGACGGTGGGGAATCATTGGTGGTCAGAAGAGATGGCTTTGCTACCTCGCAACGAAGGGTACAGCATCTCCGGGGTTCAAGCATGTTATTAAAGATAAGAAAGAAAGCAAAGTAGTATGGCGGTTCTATACGCCCGTGGAAATCAAGTCGGTGAACTTTGGTGGCGACCCGAAGTATGCTGGTGTTCAAGGATGTCCGTTTGTGGCATGGTCAACAAACCAAATAAAAAATATACTTAATGGGTTGATACATGGAAAAGGACCACGTTGGGTAGCGAAAGAAGTCTGTGACGTTTATCGCAAGCAGTTAACCAGTGAACGTCCTATCGCTGTGTTTAAGGATGGTAGAAAGTATATTCGGTGGGAAAAATATAATGCGAAGGACAGGAATGAATATCTCGACCTAGAAGCCCTCCAAGTATTAGCGAGTAACATGTCTGGAATTCTGAAAACGGAGCGTGATTCACCTATGCCAGAAGAGGTTAATGCTACGGAAGAGCCAAAGGTTGGAGCGAAGGAATAATGATGGTTTGCCCTCGGGGAACAATATGTATATAATATGGGACGATTATTTATTATAGGCGTGGATACTATTGATGATGTAACCGCTATTCGAGAACAAGTGTTATCCGTTCTCAGAGTTGGGGGGACAACAATCACGGGATGGTCGAGTGAGGGTACATCAGTGACAAAAACTCAAGGATTTTCGCTGTCTCGTATTCTGGATGAATGCAATTGGTTTCTTGATCCTGGTCGTCGTGTAACTCGTACCTCACCAGCCTTCATGTTGTAATAATTTCTATGCGAAAGAAGAAAGCATCAGCCATACCAAAGGAGAAATCCTATCGCATTCTTGACCGTAGAGGTCAACCAGTGGCGAGTTCTCTATACCCAACCCCGAATAGTTCAGGTAACTATGGTAAGTATCGTCCTCGTTTGACGGTGGTCGGAGACACAAAAAACGTTCAAACTGCTTACGATAGATTGTCCCAAATCAGGTTCGCTCGTGGTCTATTCGCTTCAATGACTGATTTAGGTGGGGCGATTCTCGCAAAATCCCAATGGTGTGTTGGTGATGCTTTTTCCCCAGGTTATACTGGAATTGATAAAGAATGGGGAGACGAAGCCGAGACATGGCTCTTGGAAAATTTCTATCCTGTCTGCAATGTTCTCGGTCCTAATTTCGATTTCCGAACTACTCTTACTCTATCCTCTCTTTCAATTGACGTTGACGGGGATTCGGCATTAATATTAACAACTTCTCGTTCGGGGTACCCGCAGGTGATGTTAGTTGCATCGCACCGAATTGCTCAGAGAGATAGTAGCAAAACAGTTACAACTGGAAAATTTGCAGGCTATGACATTGCGGATGGATGCATATTTAATGATGTGGGAAGATGTATTGGATACAGAATTCTCGGGGACACTGTTGATGACGATGTAGATATATCTTCTGCCAACCTTCAAAATTTGTATGAGCCGGAATGGAGTGATCAGGGCGGGCATGGTATCAGTAGGATTGCTCGTTCGACACTTGACTGGCTCGATTCCCAGGACATTGCCGAATACACCAAAAGAGGATTAAAAATCGCATCTTCCATTGGGCTTATACATTCGACCGAAAATGGCGTGCCCGACACGAGTGCTGCGAGTGCTGGATTTGTTGGAGCAACCGAGGACGCCAGCGGGGCAGCAGTCGTACCAAACGACCTACAACTTGAATATATTAAAGGTGGAGAAGTTTATTATCTTCATGCGGGTGCGGATGAAGACATCAAGTCCATGACGGATGAACGACCTTCTCAAAACTCTTCGGAGTTCATGGATAGGATTCAACGCAAGGCTCTTTATTCAATTGGATGGCCAGTTGAACTCTTAAACGCTTCAGCCGTAGGTGGAGCTTCCGTAAGATTAGTCCAGGATTTGGCTCGTAAATCTATCTCTTCGAGGCAGATAACTCTTCAGAAAAGAGCTAAATGGATAGTAAATTATGCCATTGCTAAAGCGATGAATGCGGGGTTTATTCCCCAGAATAACGTTGACTGGTACTCTTGGTCTTTCACTAAACCTGGGCTTCTATCTGTAGATAATGGATACGAATTACAAGCAGATCGAGAGGGATTTAAGTTGGGTGTTAATACTCTTAGTGAAATATCTGCTAAAAAGGGAGCAGATTGGTGGGCAATTAGGGAACAACAAACGCTAGAGACCGAAGACCTATTGGAGCGAGCAACCAATCTATCAACGAAGTATAATATCACAATGTCAGCAGCACTTAATTTGCTTTCACAAAGGTCTCCTAATGCCTCGCCCGTGGTTGAACCTGTGGCGGAACCAGTGGCAGCAACTAAAAAATAATATGAATAACATTTTCGCTTTACAATATGATTTAAGACACAGTGTAACTGGAATAATACCTAAATATGCCAGTGCATTATCCGCCAAGATTGACAAGTATTTAGCTGACGGTATGCCAATGATGGAACCAGATAGCGGCAGTGTATTAAACGACGCGGCAGACATTCAAGGTTCAACCGCAATCATTACGCTTGAAGGTGTTATCTGTAAACGCGTAGGACTTCCTCAAGAGGTATGTGACTTTCTTGGTATTTGTGATTTAGACATTGTTGACGTTCAACTTAAGGAAGTATTGCAAGACGATAGCATTACGAGTGTTATTCTACATGTGACAAGTCCTGGCGGATACGTCCAAGGATTACAAAGCACTTATGATTTGATTTCTCAAATGGAAGCTAAAAAGGAAACAGTTGTGTACAGTGATTTGCTAAATGCTTCGGCGGCTTATTATATTTCATGTGCGGCTAGTTCAATTCTCGCAAGCATAGATGCTGACATCGGAGCCATTGGACAATATTGCACTATTGAGGATTACTCAAAGATGCTGGATAACGAAGGTATTAAAGTAAGGATGTTCAAGTCGGGAAAGTATAAAGGATTAGGAGACCCGACACAAATGCTTACAGATGAACAAGCGGCATATATTCAATCTGAGGTAGATAAAGGCGGTGCAGAATTTCGTACAGTTGTCAGTAAGACTCGCAGTATTGAAGAAAACAATATGCAAGGCCAAATGTTTAGGGGACAAGAGGCAATAGATAAAGGATTCATTGACGGCATTGTCCCCGATATTACAGAGGTACTGGCGTTACTGAATAGCTAACAAATACAAACGATTGGATTGAAACAACACTATTTATATTTATATGAAAATCATAACTCATAAGGAACTTACTGCTATTGAAGCAGAAAAGAAATGCTTGCTTGAAAAATGCCAGGGACTTGAAAACGAAGTTACCAATCTCAAGGATATGTCAAAGGATATGACTGAGGCACAAGCGGAGCATAACAATGTAATTACCACACTGAAAGCAGATAGTGAGAAAGCTAGTGTTACAATGAAGGCGGAGTATGACAACAAACTGACGGCACTTAAAGTAGAAAGTGACAAAGCATTTATTGACTTGAAGACCGCAACAGACAAAACGATTTCCGATTTAACAAACCAAGTGAAGGAAGCTTCTGCTTCAAGTGAAGCAAAGGCTATTACTATTGTAGCGAACTTGGGTGTACCGATTGATGACTTACCGCCGATTTCCAACAACGTTACAAATAATTCTCCAGAGGCAAAACTGAATACATTTTTAGCTATGTCGTCTGGAACAGAAAAAACTGCTTACTACAATACCAATCGTGCGGACATAGTACGTGCAAGTAATGCTAAAGCAGCAAACAAATAATTAAACAAAGACGTGTACTCTTAGTACACAATATAAGGAAAAAAATAATTTTATGGCAAATTCGATTTCAACTATGGCCCAGACCTTTCTTGGCTACAACGTTCCTGCTATCGCAGCAGAGCTTGATGCTCTCCAACCCGTGTATCCTGGCATTAGTCCGTTTGATGCTTTCAGCGTAGTTTTCAAAGGCGCTGATATGCCTGTTGGCATTCAGAGCGTAGTCATTCCTATCGCTACATATCCAACCGCTTCATTGAGCCAACTCTCTGGGCCAGTGTTTATGGATGCAACTACAACGGGCATAACAGTCACACTTGATGACGACACCGGGGTTTTGTATAAGTTTAACAATGTCGAGGCGCATAACTTGGGTATCCCCTTGTTAGTCAAGACGTTCCTACAACCCGCAATTTACGGAATTGAACGTTCTCTTTTGAGTGCATCATTGGCCGCTGGTATTGGTGGAATTAACTCAAGCTCGCTTCACGTTCCTGCGGTCACATCCTTCTCTGGTAGTACGGTGGCACAAATCGGTGGAGCTTTGGCGGCAGCTAATATCAAACCAGAATTTATTATGGCAAGCAATGCCAGCTTCTGGAATTTGATTGGCGACCTTTCCAACCGTGGAAACGCTGCTGGTGCTGATGCTCTTCTGCGTGGTACTGGTATGAACAACCCATTTGGTATTAGTATCATTGGTACAAACTTGCTTCCATCCTTAACGGGTTCATTTGGTAACAATACGGTGACAGCCATTGCTGGTCAACGTGGTTGGGCAGTTCTCGCAACAGCTTTGCCAGATGTTACTCACGCCAATGGTGAAGCATTTGCATATACATCTCCACGTTCAAACTTGAGCGTATTGGTGGAGCAGTACTATGACGAAAGCCGTCGTGCTCACGTAATTGGTGCAACGGTGCTCTTCAAGGCTGTTGCCGGTGTTCCTGGAGCAGCCGTGGCAATTACCACAAGCTAAGATTTGGGTTCATAGTGTTAGTTTACACGGGATGGGGTGGGGAATCTCATCCTATCCCGTTTTTTGTATATGTCAACATTTCCATTACAAGATACAATCATCAACGATTTGAAAATGATTGCCGCAGATTTGGGCGATCAAACTTTTGAGTGGGAAGGAGAGAGCTATACTTGTATAGCATCAAGCAGAGGCGACATTGCTACTCTTGAAGTCGGTGGATTTTCGATAGATGCGGATTTGAGTATTTCGGTGCTTAAAGAATTATTTGCTGACGGGATTTATCCGAGGTCACAAAAGAAAATTACTTATAAGAGTCGAGTATATAGAATCCAGACAGTTAGACAAGATACGACTGATGCGTTTATAAGATTGATTTGTGTCGATGATTCGAGAGGTATTTAAGTATGGTAACTAAACAACAATTGCTTGATGATGGAAGTGTTTGGACCACGGATAATAAGTGGTTCAGAAAATGTCCATCGTGTGGTAATGTTATTGAGCATACCAATTATTTTAATGTCCGAAGATTACATTTGGAGAAATGTATATGCAGTAAATGTGCGGGTAAAAAACGATCAATACGTCAAATGGGAATACGACCAAAAATGTCTCGTAAAGGATGTATAAACTCAGAAGAGAGTAAAAGAAAAGTATCGTTGGCATTAAAAGGTATAATTCGTGGACCTTTATCAGATGAACATAGAGCGAAACTTTCATTGGTTCATACAGGATTATCAAACGGTCCTCATTCTGAAATTACTAAAAAGAAAATAGGAATGTCTAATAAAGGTAATATACCGTGGAGTAAAGGAAAGAAAATGGGTCCGTTATCCGAGGATGTAAAACGACAACTTCGATGTGCTATGCTCAAGAAGTTTTTGGAAACGGGAATGGCAACCTGTATTGATGTGGGAGCCAACCAATGGTTCAATAAATATAATAGAGAACATAATGCGAATTTTGTTCCAACACCATTCCCAAATACATTGGGTTATGATGCGGATGGATATGATGACCGTTTACATGCGTGGATAGAATACGATACAAAATATCATACACTTCCACACCAAGCGAAAAAGGACTTGATTCGTCAAAATAATATCATTAGGTATTTTGAGGATAAAGGCGAACCACTTACAGAATTTAAGAGAGTGTTGGCATATAATAATGAAGAAGTAAAAACTGTATATAGGGGGTACGAATATGCCTAATGGTCTTACTATAAACGTCTCGACTGTCGAATTTGATCGTGTGTTTTCGGAATATATGAATTATACCAGTCGTGATTTAGTAGAGGCCGTAAATCAACACGCTTATTACATTGCCAGAAATTGCGTAGCCAATACAAAAGCGGTTCCGAAAGTGCAGATTGCTACTGAATTGGGAATGATGTCAAGAGATTATCCTCCCGCCCCATTGGGAGCGATTTTGGCTCAAGAACGTCGTGCTAAAAATGGATTGACAGGTCTATATGGACCTAAAATGGCAATGGAATATAACCGGTTTGTGCGGTTCAGACAAAAGTCGCGGAATTTCATCAAGGCGGGATGGATACCAGCCATAAAATTATTGGAAAGAGTAGTTCCAAAAAAGAATGGAAAATCAATAGCAGGGATTAAGAAGTATGGTGTTGATAAGGGCGGGGCAAGACCTGCAATTCCGAGTCTGACCAATTGGAGTCCGATGGCAAGTATTTGGAACTCAATAAGTGAATTGAGTGGTAAGGGATTTAAAATAATGGAAGCTGCCGCAATACAAAGTGTGGCGGACGAAACACAGTCAATGCGTGACTACATCGAAAAAAAACTTGTAGAACGTGGAAAAAAACTCGGGGGATAAATTCCTCGATAACAGAATAGAAAATATATGAATTCAATATCAGTAAACACATCGGTTACGACTCAAGTTGATGATGCTCGAAACACATTATCAACCAATACTCTTACTAATGTATCAAGCAGCAACTATGTGGCATCGTCAACCACTCTAACTGGTTCCTCATGGACCAGTATAAGTGTGGGGTCATGCGCTGACGTTTCTCTTTTGACCATAATCAATAATGATAATGTCTATTCACAAAGTTTGATAGCAATATCAGGCAGTGCGAATGGATACCCAATGGGAGGTATGATTTATCCTGGGTTTCAATATACAACTAACTGGTCGGGGTCGATTACTTTAGCTGGGAGAGTAATCGGAAGTTATGCTCCCGCTGTATCTGGAACATTTGTTCAGCAAGGACTGGGAGTGATCGAGGTTATCGCCCAACAGTCATAATATGTCATTACCAATCCTAAGAACAACTGAACTGGCGTGTGCCGCTTTGGCATACAGTGCCTCGGTTACGTCTGGGTTGGGGTTGACGATTGATAAAGGTATCTATGCTGGGATCAGTAATGTGGATAAAGAGGCCCCCGCAATTATCTGCTTCTGCGATAATGCGACTGAGGACTTCCCGTTTTCGGGAATTAGTCATTGTAAAACACACGTATTGGTTAAACAAATAGCATACGATACTTCCACAACATCGAGTTTGTCCGATACAATCTTTAATGCATTTTGCTCGGGCAGTAATGGAGTATATGCGAAAGACATTCTCAATCGTTATCCTGGGTTCTTTTGCTATGAATATTTCATAGAAGGAACCAGCGATAGTATGTCGGGTGACGCATGGGTACAAGAATATGTGTTTGATATTATATCAACACTAACTTAATATGAATAGAACTTGCCCACAATGCAATAGGTCTATCTCTTATAGGAACATAGTATCTTTTGAGCGGGCAATACGTCATAATGGAATGTGCCATTTGTGTTCAATGCAAGGTAGGCAGGGACAGGGATTAGGTAGAAAGGTATCTTTGGAAACAAGACGGAATGTATCACAATCACATAAGGGACAAATTCCTTGGAATAAAGACAAAGAGTGCCCTTCTATTGTAGAGGCAATGCATCGGCCCGACGTGCGTAAAAAACATATTACGGGGCTTCACCATTCTAAATGGTTGAAAGTTAGAACTGATAAAGGTCAATTAGAAATGATTGCCTGCTGGAATAAGATGGGATTTAAGTTTGAGCCAAATTATCAGGTTCATACCGATACGGATTTGTTCTATATTGACGGGTATGATAAAGAACATGGCGTAGTGTTGGAATATGATTCCAAATACCACAATAAAGGTCATCAACAACAAAAAGATTTAATTAGGCAGCAGAAGATTATAGACATTCTCAAGCCTAAGAAATTTTGGCGGTATAACGCTGTCAAAAAACAATGTAAGAATGTCTTAGGAGGATAAAGCGATGGCAGACAGAAATAAATACCACGGAATCGCAGTGAACTTCGGTGTTAACTCAGCAATCGGCAGTGTAGTCGGTGTCTTTCAAACAAGAGACCACGCACTTGAATCTGATAATGAAATCATTCGAAATGGAACTGGCGATGAAGTCGAGAAGACTTTCTACGGAACGGGTCGTGAAACTTGTACGTCCGAATATGTGGCCACTCAAACGGGTGCTGCATCTGGAACGGCAACTGTAACATACCCAACTATTGGAGATGCATTCACCGTCACGGACACTACCTACAGCCAAATCGCTGGAACCTCGTGGCTATGCGATGGAGTGGACATCAAGGGGAGCAATACCACGGCAGTTCGAGTCACCGTCAAAGCAACCAGATACGCCTTGATTACCTCTTAATCGTTGACAGTATTTGGCCAACCAAAGGAGGTATATGCCCAAAGTACATGGCGTAAGTATATCATTCGGCATAGGCACCACAATTTGGGGTGTCAATGGGATGTTTCAATCTCGTGAGCACCACTATATTGCTAATTCCGAAGAAATAACTGATGGGGGAGATACTACCATCAGTAAAATCTATTGGAATTATAGAGAAGAAGCCTCGTTCGTATATGTAGCGTACCAGCCAGCGCATAATTATTATGATGCTGCCGTACAAGTTCCCCAGATCGGTTCATTTGTATCTGTCAGTGATTCTATCTATCCTGCCGTTTCCAGTGATGGCGGATACAACTATGCCATTAATTCAGCCCGTGGACAGTGGTTAGTAGATGATGTATCAGTATCTAATAGTAATACAACCGCAGTACGGGTAAGCGTTAAACTCAGCAGATACCCACTTATGCAAACTATATGAGCAAACAGCTTGACCAATTCGTCCAATCATCAATCCCCGAACCATATACGATTCTCGGTTGCAAATTGCATAGTCTGTCGGTTGGCCATCTTATCTTGATGAAGAGATTTGAGTGTGCGTTTGGCCCCGATGATGTTAATAGAGAAGGAACCGTTTGGGACTTACTTGTGGGAGTAGCCATATGCTGCCGCAAGTACAATGAGTTTCTCGATTGGTATTCTAATATAGAAGAGCGGGATGGGTGGATAACCGAATGGTTAAAAGTTCTTACAAACGAAGCAAATAATAATCCCAATTGGAAACTGATGAACAAATTCTCCTTGTTCAACATGTATCGTAAAGAAGGTATTTCAGTTCCGAAGTACTTCGACGAGGGAAACCATGATGACGACAGAGAATCAGGAGCACATTGGATTCAGAATATTTTCACGGTCCTTATGACAGAAATGAACTATTCGGAACCAGAGATACTTGATATGCCAGTGGCCAAAGCATTATCCCTTTATTTCAAGACCTTGGAGAACAAGGGACTAATTACTTTGATGGCCGATTGGCAAATTGATGAGGATGAACGACTTGCTGCACAAGCCGAACCAGTAAAAGAAGTAAAAAAGGAATAACAAATGGTTAATCCAAACATATCTAATTCAGTGAAACGACTTTGGGAGAACCCCGAATATCGTGAACGCATGAGAAAGGCACACTTGGGTCAGAATGCTTGGAATAGGGGTATTCCCATGTCAGATGAACAAAAGACGAAGATTTCAGTTACATTGACGGGAAGTGTTTCTCCGAACAAGGGAAAAAAGGCAGACCGAACTTTGAGAAACAAATTGTCTAATGCTCACAAAGGATACAAATGGGCGGCAGATAGTAAGCGTAAATTGCGCGAGTCTGTTGTCAATCGTCTCAAAGAACTAAAGATAGCTCCCCGAATAGACAGAGGAGCGACCGAATGTTTCGACCAGTTAAACAAAATGGGATACAACATTATTCATCCCAACATCCATATAGATACTATGGGATATTTTGTAGATGGATATGACTCTATTCGTCATATCATATTTGAGTTTGATACTCCAACACATCTTGCCCCACGGTATGCCGATAAGGATATGATACGCCAACGGAACATCATAGGTTATTTCAATTCAATTGGAAAGCCTCTCAACGGGTTCATTCGTATAAATGATACTGGTGTAGGAGAAGAAGGTATGACCAATGTAATGAATGGAGGCTCTTATGGCAAGTCCTAAAGTTCAAGTTTCCGTGGGTGCTGATGCCAAAGGATTCAATCGAGTCATGTCTGGTGTGGAAGACCGTTTGAAAGGTCTTGGAAAGGGAGGATTTGGGGGAGGTATTCTCGGGGCTATTAGTGGTGGGGGTATCAGTGGAGTCGGTGCTATGACTGGCATGGGAGCAGTCATCGGTGCGTCTGCCGCAGCTGGGGCAGCCATTCTTGCTTTTACTGTTAACACGGCTAAATTTGCCAAGGAGATGGAAGAAACGGCAGCAAGGTTGAATATCACTACTACCCAAGCTCAGCAATTATCTTTTGCCGCTGAATTGATGGGTAAGGATTTGGCATTCTTGGAAACGATGATGCATAAGGTAGATATTTTTGCCGAGAAGGCACTTGTTCGTGGTTCTAAAGAAGCTGAAATTGCCGAGAAACTTGGTATTACAAGAGAACAATTGCAACATTTGGATGATGCTGAATTGATAAAACTTATTGCTAAAAGGGCAGCCGAGAAAAAACTCGGAGTAGCCGATTTGGATGTCATCGGGGGGAAAAAAGGTGGACGGGAAATAAAGAAAGCTGGAGAATCTATCGAGAAATCCGAAAAGTTCGGATTTACGATTGACGATAGGGCTATGGCGGCAATGAGAGATGAGTGGGAGAAATTCTTGGTTGTTCTTCATGATGGTCTTACTATTCTTCAAATGGCTGCGGCAGGATTTATTATATTGTTCCGTATGTTAAAAGTCATGTCTAATCCTATGACTTACATACAGTTAATGACTGGTCATTGGAAAGACGTGGTAGAAGATTTGAAACATGCTACTGGACGCGGACTGGTGAAACCAGTTGATGAAACAAATAGAAAACTTCCCACCGAAAAACTTCCTGAACTTGGGCCTATGGGGGGGAACAATCAATTCCTAAAGATTGGTGGTTTAATGGGAATTGATACGAATTATCGTATTGAGCGACTTCTATCTATGATTGAACAGAATACTCGTAAAGATCAAATTTCTACTCCCGCGACTCCACCATCAACAAGTCCATTTCCAATGAGCCAACCATTGGCACCATCACCAGCGAGAGTAGCGGGACCAAGTGGGTATGGAAAAGCAGGTTCGCCAGGAATGTCAAGTCAGAATGCTCCGGTATTTAATCCCGCAACCCCACATTCAACCCCCGTATCACAACCGGCATCATCGGCATTAAAACGTAATTTGACACAATAATATGAGTAATTTAGGACAAATAGGACCAGTTCCAAACAATACCACATTGCGTGGAATTATTAGAAATGCACTTGTCACAGGCGTAACTACAAGTACCTGGAATCCACGTACAGGTGGAACAAGCAAATCCGTCTTCAAAGGTACTCAACAGCAAGTTACCGACATGGCCAATGACTGTCAAACAGCGGGTTTTGAGTATTCAATTTCGGGGGGTCACATATGGACACTGGAAGTTACATTCCCCGTGGACATTATTATCAATGATATTGAGCATGAACCCGCTCCCATTGCTACTTGGGAACTTTCATATCAACCGTTTGAAAAGAATCTTCTTGAACTTAATGATAGAAAATTAATTCAGAATCTTAGTACTTTGACCAAGCAAAATATAGAAATGAAAATGAAACTTCCTGCGGAAAAACAAACACTCACGCCGTGGGGGGATGATGACATTGAACATTGGGCGGAGGCAACTGTTGCCTATAATCTTAAAAGATCAGGAGTAGAGGGAAAACAAGGATGGGTTCATACGTTGAAGAAGACGATAGTTGTTAGTAATAGCGCGGATACCACATCACTTCTTTTGCATCCAGAGTGGGATGGTAAAATATTTCTCAAAGATGATTTGGTTACTAAATATAGTACCGCAGAACCCAATCCTCTGAGTCGTATGCCAACAGTTATTAATACAAACATGCCAGTTCAAACCGATGCTACAAATTGGAATGGAACGACGGCATTACCTGTAATAGCCGAAGGATATGTTATGGATAAAAATGGTATTGTATCCTATATTGGATGGCTACAATATCCTGCCGAATACCAAATGATTTCTTTGCTCAAATGCTCTATCAGTCAACACTGGGTATTTAATAATTGGAGTGCAGGACCAAAATGGGGAGAATATGATCCAGCAGTTTCCGGTGCAGAACCAGACCCGTCAGTGTTTGGTGGTCCTCTATCAACATAAACTACCGATTCATATGAGTGATTTAAGAGAAGTAGGAAGTTCAAATGACCCGTTTAGTTATTGGGCGAATTCGGTAACAGATGTTATTCGTGAAAAAGCTCTTTCTAAGAGCAGTGATATTTTGTTGCGTAATACCCACATGGGGTCTTCTATTTCTATCTCTCCACAATACAAATATCCACCCACGTTCATGAATTATTGCGGGAAATATGACCCCGTTCAATCATATGGGGTGAATGATGTTGTGAGAGTGTTACCTGACACGAACTATAACTTTGGAGAGAGGTTTACAGATCAAGTAACCAGACAATATACTAATGCTTCTACAGCCGTTCCACCAAGAAAACCGTCACTAATTATTGGCGGAACCATATATCCTCAGAGTGCTTTTATTAGCGTTGGTATTTATGCCACCAATGACAATAACACAATTGCATATGGACTTAGATCGGATAATCCAGTTGTTGGAACCTGGATATGTGTATCACCAATCCCAAATGCATTTATATATGCGGAATTAGTCGCTCATATGGGTAACATTGAGTATTATACAGAAGCAACCAGCAATAGCAATTTCCTTACGCTCAATCCATTCGAACAAAAAAACATTCAATATCTTAGATTGGCGAATGTAAATTATTCCCCCGATTGGCCCGAGTGGGGCAATGTTGCTGAATTGCAGAGGACGAATTTGACCAAGACTCAAGGGAAATATTGGGAACTTTTATCTTTACTTCCAATGACTCAAAATTACTGTTCTAATGGAACTACCACGCCTGTACTTGTTGACGCTAGTAATCTATCTTCGGGTAGTATGTATCCTGTTGATGAAACAAAGACATTTTAATTATGAACATACGTCCTGCATGTGGCCAAACGGTTTATCATGACCCGATTCCCGTGCTGGGAAGATGCGGCCAATCATTTTCTTTAATTGGGACAGAATCAAGCAGCATCAAGATAAAGCACAACGTCACTAAGATGTTGAATTATGCAACTGGGTCTCCTTCCCCACCTACATGGATACCTGTATTTAAGATAGCTCAAGGCGGGGGACTTGAATCAAGTTGCTCTCCATATGCCTCAGACCCGCCACAGAATTTCATTTGCGGTGATGGTGTCAATGGTTTTATATGGTGCCATATGGGTTTTAACTCGGCATCAATTCAGGCTTGCACTGGCACAGGTAGTTATACTTTCCCCGTAGGTAATTACTGGAATTGTTATTCTCAGAGTCAAGATACTGCTTCCAGTAATCCATGTAATACTGACAACAGAGCATTTGGATATAAAAATCTATATTCAAATAAAACATGGTCTGGTAGAAAATCATATACCAGTCGTGACTGGCAAGCCCCAGATGGATTTGATTGTTGCGGGGATGGTTGCTGGTATCACGAAGCAGATTTGGGTTCTTCTGACCCGATAAAATACAGAACCATTAGTGCAACTTTTACTGAAAATTTTAATGAAACAAGTCCAGTATGCTCTTATTATACTCCCGAAGGTGCCGGTGAATTCTGTTGTATAGACGGATATACTCCTTGTGATTGCACGAGTGAAGGTTGCCCGCTCCCGGGGTCTCCAATATGGTGCCGGACATGTGAAGCAGGTTCAACGGTTGACCGTGGATGTGATGCTTCTGCTACAACTACCGTGGATATATATGGAGATGTTGTCGTTGCCAGTTGTGCTTCAAGTTCATATGGATATTATGATGATATAGCAATTGCAAATGAATCAGAACGAGCACTGGGACTGATTGAAAATGCTAATAGTAATATATCTATTTTAGCCAATTCATTTACTATTGAATATTCAAAGTTCTATTTCATCATGGGAATACCCCAAGTGCTGACGAGTGATGGACCTGGTTCTTGGCACGCCGAATGGCATATTACAGCCGAAATATGTCATGCTGGTTGTGGAGGCGTAACTTCAACAAGCGATATAACACTATATTCAATAACCGTAACTCCTAATTCATTTAGCGAAACAATAGAAAATGTCAATACAAATGGTGAGTCAAGTTGGTGTGTTGGTGATGAACAATGTGCATCGGTAACGTCTGGAACTTCCACACTTACCTTTTCGGAAACAACTTACGACAATATCAATGGTGCTGAATTTGAACCGTCATATAGTTTTGGAGGAACATATACTTCAGAATTACATGCAATTTTAGCAAACCCGTATACGATTTCGGATGTTAAAAAAGACATGGTTGACATGATGGCATTGTGGGACTTAGGTGACGACCTACAATTACCGTGGAGACGTGATGCTATTACCACACTTGGGCCAAAAATCTGTCACGATGAAGGTCTCGCAATTCCATCAGTTCCTCAATGTCAAACTACAAGTTTCTATACTGGTGTTATCAAAGGAGCACCAGCACCCATTGGAATAGATTATGTATGGGATTTTGACCATCCTAATTATTGTATTTGTGCATTCGTTACTGATACAGAGACATGTTATGCCCCATATGTTTTGGACTGGGGGGCATCCTCTACTGACTGTGGAACACCGAGGGCGACAAATTGGCTCGATTATATGGAAGGAAATTCCATGCCCCAAGGTGCATTCCTTGGTTCAAGTTTTCTATGGACTCATCCTTCTACCTGTAATCTGGCAGGTCCAAGTCAGCCCCACGATGAGGTCCTATGGGCATGTAAATATGCTGAAGCAGTGTTTCCAAAACAATCATTTAATTATATCAGACCTTGTGGGGCTGACCGACTTGCTATAAGCGAATCAAGTACTCGTTGTATTTCAAGTACATCGGATAATACTATCTTTATTGAACCGAGTGGTCCTCCTACTGACATACAAAGCACAAAAGTATTTGTTTGTGGCACTAGTACATTGGATGGTCTATGGGAAGCCAGTAGTGATTGGAATTATACTATCACGTTGACTGAACCAAGGTTGGCGAGCGCCTCATATTTTCCTACCACACCCATAAGTGATTGTGGTAGTGGAATGATATACAAACTCCAATGGAAATCTGTGCCTGGCATTTGTGGAACATTGGATATTTTAGCTGTTAGCAATGAGAATCCAGTTACTTGCTCAATTTCCAGTGGTGGGTATCTTATTGATGGTGATGCCGTTCAGATTGTGGGTGTTAAAGGATTAACGTCAATCAACGGATTCCATAATATCCACGTCATAGGTCTTGATACGATTACCATTGATGGTATTGATGGTACAACTCTATCTCCTTACGCTGGCGGAGGTACTATTCAGAATCAGTTCTCTCCCGATCAAGCTTGGAATGACACGAATGGTAAAGGTGATTTCACATATAAAACATGGTTATACAACTATAGAGACCTTGGGGAGTATAATCGGGTTCTTGGAGAATACAATTGGAATATGGGATTGTCAGATTGCATAACATTTACTCCACCTTGCAGTCAATTACCTACACTTATTCCAGAACCACGACCATATCAGAATGCATGTGGACTTGACCCAAATGTTATCAGTATGTCTTGTGTAACTTCTTGTATGCCATTCAATCCATGTGGAGCCAATGCTGCTTATTTCTCTCCAAATAAAGAATCATTTAACAGTTCGAGTCATAACTGTGGATGGGCACCAAATACATTCGTCCCCCTTGACCAGGTATATCCGACCTACTGGGCTGGAATTATTACTCAACAGATGGACGATTTATACTATCAGGCACCACCTTGTACTTGCATACCCAATACTGACCCAGATACAGAGATTACTACTTATGCGTGTGATTCCAATTGTTCATGGGCCGAAGACAATGGAACGTGCCAGACAGATATTCCAGGTGATTCTGAATTGGGTATTCCATGTCATAAATACTTTGCTGCCCGAGATGTATTTGAGGCACGATGCGAAGTTCCAACAGGTGCTCCACCATTGATAGGAGGGAAACATTTGGGTTGTCTTACGGTGGCGCAACTCAATACCCCAAATTGTCCAGAAGGAAATGTTTGCAATTCACCTGCGAATTCTTGGGGTATATTTCCATTAGCTGAATCCTGTGCCCCATTCGTTGCATATCAATATCATAATTATGGTACACCGTGGATTCCGTGGTTATCAAAGGAGGGATGCGTTTGTTCAGATTCCAGATTTGCAGAAACATATATTGCCAATGGGGTGGGTGTCTCTCCAACATGCGACATGGTTTTTCCTCCACCTTAAACTCTATTTATTCTTATGAGAATACTTTTGAAAGCAATTGAAGCCAATGCGAAGAATCGTCCTCCTGACTATCTGAAAGATGTCCTTGCACACGGAGCAGTCAACGGTGAGTTTCTCGAAATAGATACAGCCTCATACAATGAACTTCTAAACAAATATAGAGTCCACGCCAGGGGTTTGGGAGACATCGTTGAGAAACTGGCCCGACCTATTGCTCATACCATTGATAAATTATCTGGTGGTAGGACCCACGTCAGTGGGTGTTCCGGCTGTAAACATCGCCAGGAAGTTCTCAACGAATTAGTTCCTTTTAAACAATAATTATATGCCTTGGATAAGTTCCAGTTCTCTTGAAGCATATTCCGATATTTGTCGTAATATGGTCAGTCAAAGCGTTACACTATCAACGTTCAAACTCAATCCTATATTTACTGCCGTGGTTGGAACAACCAGTCACGCTTATGCAGTGTCAGCCCTGTATAGGATTGCTACAGCCCCATCACAATCCATCAGTGGTTCATTTTCAAGTCTGGGGTTGCCCGTGTTGAGCAGAGGAACCCACAGCATCAGTGGAGCACTTACACCATTTTTGGTCAATGATACAGTGGGTAATCCACAGATATTAGGCACACAATTCGGGCCAATTGGGACAGATACAGTCCGTTTTGTAGAAAGTGTATTTACTCTCTCGTCATCCTTCGGGGATTTGAATGGTAAACATGTAGTTGAGTTTGGTAGTAATTATGGCGGGTTAGCGGTCTGTATGCATCAATGGTGGCCAAGTATCGCCACACATAGTTTAATTGACTTGCCAGAGGTTCAAGCATTATCGAGTAAGTATTTTGAATCAATTGGAATGGACACCAGTTCCATTAGTTATGACGATCCCATCGGGAAACCAATTGACATTTTTATAAGCGAGTACGCCTTAACAGAATTTGACGACTGGATTACGTATTACAATACATACGTTCAACCAGCGGCTCAAGGCTTTCTCATCCGGGCGAATTTCCAGAGGCCAGCAGATTACTTTACGTTCTTGGCAACTTGTAGTTTGGATTTCAGTTGCAGTGTATTCGAGGAGCCAAAATACAGATACCCAAACAAACTGGTTTGTGGTTACAAATTATAACGTGTTGCCTTGCTTGGGCAATATGTATATTATGTCTGCGAAGGCGGACACGTACGAGGGTACAATAGAAGCATATGATTTCTCAGTATTTTTCATTCCGCACAGCGGCAGGCATTGTCGTAGATTCACCATTTTCGGTACGCCCGATTCAATTCCCTACTACTTCTGGGTCGGTGATTTTTACGGCAGACCCAGTTTATTGCCTACACAGCCCCCAGACGCTCGATTTAGTTTCTAATACTTATGACATAAGTCTTCGAGGATATTCGGATAATCACTTCTATATTCAGACAAGCGGGAGTGTAAATGAAACGGCATCATACAACCTAATTTCAGGTTCGCAAATAACTTCAAGCATTTCTAACGTCCTATTCGACTGGGAAAATATAATTGGAAATCCTACCGAAGGTATTACTGTATCAATCCTCCCCATTGCCCGAAATATATCATGGGAAGACTCGTTTGTAATACATGCATCCATTGAATGTGTCACGGATGCGAATGGAGAGTTTACTACCTCATTAATTCAAACCGAATATGCAGTAATATATGAGGGGCTAACCAAGCACACGCCTCTCTATCTATCCATATCTGGTTCTTCGGCCACGGCTTCTCAATGCATTATAAATGAACCATACAGGAGTAGTAAAGTTGTAATACCAAAGCAGACCTATCCATATGGAAATCCTCCGATTACATCGAGTAATCTTTATACGCCTTTACATCAGACATATTTTCAAGAACAGCAATTTCAATTTGCATTATGTACGGGGGAGATAATATCTCAGAATTTCCAAGTCATTCCAATGCAACCACCGTGGGTGTCTGGGAGCATAATT
>Ga0208716_1000264_pt1 | contig 22271 bp, 23 predicted proteins | sample NGESurdeep092012_8_FD_184482 | JGI IMG/M metagenome (GOLD analysis project Ga0208716, IMG submission 184482) | Arctic peat soil microbial communities from Barrow, Alaska - NGEE Surface sample 415-3 deep-092012 (SPAdes) | ecosystem: Environmental > Terrestrial > Soil > Wetlands > Peat ...
GGCGGTGCCGAAGGCCATGGGGTCGCCGTGGCGGGACGTGCTAGTGGCGTTGGGTGCGGCGACGGCGGCGGTGACCGCCCGGTTCGGGACGTCCGGGATCTTCGGCCCGGTGACGGCGTGGCAGGTCGCGTCGGCGTCCAGCGGCGGTCGGCTTCTCTCGCCGGGTTGGCCGCTGGGTTCGGTGAGCGCCGGTGCCAACACGAGTTCCCCCTGACGCACCGCAGCGTGCTCAAGGATCGTCGCGAGGGTCATTGCCCGGCAACACCAGTCGGGTAGTTCCCCCGACGAGGAAAGAGGGCCAGGCACGTGGTGAACACCTTCGATGAGGACTCGGTGAAACGCCGGCAGCGGGCGCAGCAGGTCGCGTTGCTCCGGTATCAACTGATCTGCCCGGCGCTGGAACCGGGCCTGTCGACGAAGCAACGCGGCAAAGTCGTCCGGGGCATCGCCAGCCGCAGCTATGACGGCCCGTTCGGCGGTCAGGTCCGCTATGCAGCGGGCTCACAGCACGTCGATGTCTTCGTGCTTGTCTCAGGTGACGGCGGATTCGTCCCTCTCGTTCGCCGGCTTCACGCTTTAGGGAAGTACATCATGGTTGCCACGACGAGGGAGCGCGCGGAACAGTCCACTTCAAAATTGCTGCAGGCGGTAGCCGATCATTTCTTAGTGTCGGGTGTCCTGGCACTAATGCCGCGTAGTTAAGCCAGTTGGGGCTGGGCGAGTTGGGGCCGGCCGATGATGACGGTGGGCTGGTAGTTCTACAAAGCCCTCCCGTGCCGGGCGGCCGTACCCGGCATGACCTCCCGCAGCCGGAAACCTCACCGTCCGGCCAGGGAGCGGGTCAACCGGCCGTCGGCACCGACCGACAACAACTCGTTCATCCGCTGATCAGGTACGCGCCAAGTTCGCGATGCAGCAGATCTATCAGGGTCTCCCCGTCCTCGGGTGGCGGTTCCGGTGGCCACAGGTAGTCCTCGGCCTCCTCGACCAGGCCGAGGACGGTGGTGGTCGGGTGCTGTCGACGATCCGCAGCGCCCGTCGGTACGCGGCGCGTTCGCCGCGGCGCCGGCCGACCTGGGTGCGGACCTGCTCCACGCCATCGAACGCAATGACCGCTCCAGTTGGTAGAAGGTTATCGTCGCCCGCCGGTGCGCTGCCCGAGTTGGTGGCAGCCGCGGTCGCCGGGAACCGCACCGCGTGGGACGTGCTCGTGGAGCGTTTTGCGTCGCTGGTCAGCTCCGTGACCCGCCGATCGGGCGTGAGCCCAAGTGATGCCGACCACGATGCTGCGCAGCCTGCGGCGGGAGGTGACGTAGCCGATCCGAGGCACCGGCGGGCACCCGAGACGAGCCGGCTCAGGCGAAGCTCCCGCCGGAGCCGGCCTTGCGGTGCAGGGCCGCCAGTCGGTCGAGGAAGACCACCTGACCCTTGACCAGCTTCACCCTGGCAGTGTCGAGGTCGAACCACTCGGCGCGGTCCACCTCCGGGAACGACTGCATCCGCCCGGAGCGCGGCGGCCACTCCATCTCGAAGGTGTTGCTGGTGATGCCGGCCACGTCGAAGTCCGCGCGCCGGGCGAAAGCAACCACCGACTTCCCGCTCTGCCGGGTCTCGCCCAGGTAGCTCTCCGGGCCGTCCGGCAGTGGCGAACCCAGCTCTTCCTGGAACTCGCGAGCGGCCACCGCGTGCGGCTCCTCCGCATCGCCGTGCTCGCCCTTGGGAATCGACCACGCATGCTCATCCTTGCGGGCCCAGAACGGCCCACCCATGTGCACCAGCAGCACCTGCAGGACCCCGTCCTGGACGCGGTGGAGCACCGTGCCCGCGCTCTTCTTCACCTGCCCGCCTCCCTCGTCAGCCTGCTCTGCGTCACCATGCCCCATCCCTGCTGAGCAGGGGCCGTCGGATCCCGTGCAGGGCGTGCTGCTCGGCAGCATCGCCATCGCGCTGATCAACCGGAACCGGCGGTTCCTGGTCGGTCAGCAGGTCGCCCGCCAAGTGCGACAGGCCACCTTGCAGGCTCTGCTGGACCTGCCCGAGATCGTGCGCGTCACCTACCTGCGGTTGGAGCTCGTCGGTCCGCGGCAGCAGTCCGTGGTGGCCGACCTGCACCTGTCCGGCGACGACGCCGAGCCGCGCCTGGCGGTCCGGATCCGTGACCTCGAGGCCAGGGTGTCCAGCTCGCCGGCCGTGGTGGACACCACGCTGTGCCTGTCCGCGCCGGACGAGCCGTCATTGGTGGTGTGAGCCGGCGGCTTTGCTCAGCGCCTCAGTCGGCGGCGGCAGAGCACTGGGCGCACAGCCCGAACAGCTCCAACTCGTGATCGATGGCGGAGTAGCCGTGCTGCGCGGCGACGGTCCGCGCCCACTGTTCCACCTCAGGCGCTTCGACCTCCTGGGTGCGACCGCATCGTCGACACACCAGATGGTGATGGTGCCTGGGTTGCTCGCACTGACGGTAGAGCACCTCGCCGGTGTGGTTGCGCACGGTGTCCAGGTCGCCGCCGCCCGCCATGTCCTGCAGGGCGCGGTACACGGTGGCCAGGCCGATGGTGGAGCCCGAGGAGCGCAGCGCGCTGTGCAGGTCCTGGGCGGAGACGAACTCGTCGGTGCCGGCCAGCACCTGCAGGATGGCGGCACGCTGCGTCGTGTTGCGGCGCTGCGTCACGACCATGGTGTCCCTCTCCACGGATCGGCCCGTCCGGACATTCAGCGGTGGGTTCGTCTGCCGAGGGTACCTGAGGCGCGTGATGCTTCGGACGAATCGCCCACCCATCGCCCGTCTGCCGGATTCCTTAAGTAACGACTTACTGATTGAATGGGTTAGCACTGACTTACCCGACGTCGAACAGGGGTGATCCATGGGCGCCGAACTGAGCGCGACGCTGCGCGCACTCGCCGATCCGTCACGGCGGGCACAGCTGCAACGGCTGAGCTACGGGCCGGCCACCAGCGGCCAGCTGGCCGAGTTGCTGACCATGAGCCGCCCTGCCGGCTCCCAGCACCTTGCCGTGCTGATCGACGCCGGGCTGATCAACTCCATGCAGGCGGGCCGGCAACGCTGGCACGAGATCCGTCCGGAGCATCTGTACCTGGCCGAGAGCTGGCTCGGTGGGGTGCTCCGGCAGTGGGAGTCCGCCCCCACGCTCCGTCTGCCGGACCGGGAACCCCGGGTGGGTGAGCGATCATGACCCAGCCGGTGAGCTACGTCGAGATCAACGGCCCCGACCTGCCACGGTCGGCCGCGTTCCTGTCCGCGGGGTTCGGCTGGGAGCCGCAGCCCTTCTCTGCGGCGGATTATCTGGTCGCTCCGCACGGCGACGCACCGGGTGTCGACACCGGGCTGATGGCCTCGTCGGACGGTCAGCCGCGGTGCATTCCGGTGATCCGGGTGCCCGACCTGACCACCGCGCTGGCAGCGGTGACGGCGCACGGCGGTGCCCTGGTGGTCGCTCCGTTCACGCTGCCAGGAATCGGGTCCCGCTGTTACGTCACCGATCCGACGGGTGTGCTGATCGGATTGCACCACTACGACGTCGATGATGGACGTGTCGATGCGGGAGGTGGCGGCGGTCCCTGACCAACGGGGGGCGCGTCGAGGCCAGGGCGGGAGGGGACAGCTATGCAAAGGCTCCGGCTCTTCCCGGTGCTGGGTGCGGTCATCGGCACTGCCCTGGTGGCCGCCGCGCTGGCCGGGTGCGCCGGCGGCTCGGCGAGCGGCAACAGCACGAGCCCCGCCACCCAGACGGTGACGGTCGGCACGATCACCTCACCGACCACGGTGACGGCGGTAGTCAGTTCAGCGCAGACCGCTGTGCCGCCGCCGGCGACCGACGAACCGGCGGCGATACCGGCGGACTGCCCCTACCTGTCCGACACCGACGTTGCCGACATCAACGGCCAGCACACCGGCCAGACCCAGATCATCGACGTCAAGCCGTACCCGATCTGCGTGTTCAGCCGGGCGGACGGCGGGTGGATGGCGACGGTGCGGATCATCCAGGCGGACACCACCGAGGCCGCGACCGCGGCCGTCGACGCCCACGTGCCCATCGAGAGCTCGGATCCGGCCAGCCAGCCGCCGGGCTGGGCCGGGGGTGCGATGGTCACTGCCGACAAATCTGTCTACGCCGTGTCCAAGGGGCCGATCGCCGTTGTCGCCGAGTCCAACCAGCTGCAGTCCGTCAAGGGTCGGCAGATGGTGATCAAGACGGTGGCCAACCTCGGTCTGTGACCGGCCGGTGGCCGCCTGCGGCGCAGGAGCAGGCGGGAGGCTCGACAGGAGGGTTGGCGCGAGGGTCGGCGCGAGGTCGGCGGGAGGATCGGCCAGCCGGCCGTGGCAGGATGGTCCCTCGTGAGCAACCTCTACGCGACCCTGCACACCAATCGCGGCGACATCCGGATCGAGCTGCTGCCCCTGCACGCCCCGAAGACGGTGAACAACTTCGTCGGCCTGGCCCGCGGCACCGCCAAGTACACGACCAAGAACGCGACCGGACAGACCCAGGGGCCGTTCTACGATGGCGCGATCTTCCACCGGGTGATCTCCGGCTTCATGATCCAGGGCGGCGACCCCACCGGGACCGGCCGCGGCGGGCCCGGCTACACCTTTGCCGACGAGTTCCACCCGGAGCTGGCCTTCACCAAGCCCTACCTGCTGGCGATGGCCAATGCCGGGCCGGGCACCAACGGATCGCAGTTCTTCATCACCGTCGGCCCGACGCCGCACCTGACCTACAAGCACACCATCTTCGGTGAAGTCGCCGACCAGGCCTCCCGCGCCGTGGTCGACGCCATCGCGACCACGTCGGTCGACCGGTTCGACCGGCCGGCGGACGACGTGGTGATCACTTCGATCAGCATCGAGGACGACTCCGCGCCGGCCGCGCCGTCGGTCTGACCCGATCCACCAATTGCGGACGCCCGGTCCCGACTCCCAGCTGATCCCGCATCCGACTCCGGCGAATCCGAAACCAGCCCGGTGACCACACCTCCCCCGTACCCGATCGGCGGCGGCGGTCCACCGGCGGCCCAGACCCAGGTCTGCAGCTGGCACCCGGACCGGGCTACCGCCCTGACCTGCACACGCTGCGGACGTCCGGCGTGCCCGGAATGCTTGACCCCGGCAAGCGTCGGGTTCCACTGCCGGGCGTGCCTCGCGGAGGCACGGGCGAACTACCAACCCCCGAGAACTGTCGCCGGATCACGCTGGGGTCAGCGGCCCATCGTGTCGATGGTGCTCATCGGCATCAACCTCGCGGCGTTCCTGGTGACCGCCCTGCAGGCCCGGTCGGTGATGAACCTGGCCGATTCGGACCTGTATGTGCGGGGCGGGCTGATCCCGGCCGAGGTGGCGTCGGGCGAGTACTGGCGGCTGCTGACCGGGGGGTTCCTGCACGGCAGCCTCATCCATATCGCCACCAACATGATCTCGCTCTACATCCTGGGCATCCCGTTGGAACGCATCCTTGGGCGTGGCCGGTTCCTGGTCATCTACCTGCTCAGCCTGTTGGGCGCCTCGGTCAGCGTGCTGATCTTCAGCGCGCCGGTGAGCCTGACGATCGGCGCGTCCGGCGCGATCTACGGCCTGATGGGTGCGCTGCTGGTGACCTTCAAGCGGCTCCGCTACGACCTGCGGCAGCTGGTCGTCATCGTGGCGCTGAACGTCTTCATCACCTTCCAAGTGCCCGGGATCTCCTGGCAGGGCCACCTCGGCGGGCTGGTGGTGGGCGCCGTCGTCGGCGCCGCGATGGTGTACCCACCGCAGCAGTCCAGGAAGGCCTGGCAGTGGGGCACCTGCGTCGGTGTCGTGGTGGTACTGCTCGGTCTGGTGATCGTGCGTGACGCGCAGATCGGCAACTGGTTCTGCCTGTACAGCACGCAGGGCATCAGCTGCGTTCCCGCGCACTGACCGAGTACCCCTTGACGGCGCGGATCAACATTTGCGGCGCGTACGAAATCGTTCACTCGCGTCACTCCAGTCCCCTAACCGCGACGATAATCCGCGCGGGCGATGTTGATCCGCACCCGTAAAGGGGACCGGGGTCGGCGGGGGTGGCCCTGCCGAACGGGGGGATCAGGTCCGCTCCGGACCGCTCACCGGCCAGTCGGTCCGCGGGGTCACCGACCACCAGCGGCGCAGCTCGGGCAGCAGTTCTGCGGGATCGGTGCCGAGCTCGGTGCGGCCGAAGATCAGCAGGTCGTCGTCGTGCAGGTCCACCTCGATGGTGGCCGAGGCCGCGCCCAGCCGGCGATTGGTGCCCAGCGACAGATTCCGCACCTGCCACCACTGCACGGCGCGGGTTCCGGTCAGTCCCCTGATCAGCAGTCCGCCCGGACCGGCGACCACCCGGCGGCGGTACCCGGCGACCGTCGTCACCGCCAACACCAGGCAGATCGCACCCGCCGCCAGTCGCTCCAGCGGACTGACCGACAGCACGGCGTAGACGCCGACCACCACGGCGGACAGTGCGCCGGCACCGATCAGCACCGGGCGCGGCCCCCATGACCGGGAGCCCGCCCCGGGGAACGCTGAGGGGTTATCCACAGGACTTGTCCACATTGGGGATGAATCACATCGGTGTGTTTCGGTCTGCTCAACCCATCGAGCAGTGGAAACTCTGGTCAGCGCCACCGCATGGTCATCAACAGTCCGGCGATCATCAACGTGAACCCGATGGCGAAGTTCCAGCTACCCAGCCCCGCAAGGAACGGGATGTTCTGGCCCCAAAGGTAATAGACGACCAGCCAGAGCAGGCCCAGGATCATCAACCCGAGCATGACGCCGATGTAGAGCGGCGACGACGGCGCGGCAACATGCGCACGGGTCGCGGCGGCCGCGGCCTCGTTCGCTTCTGTCGATGCCCGGGCGGTGGACGTGGCCACCTTCTTGCGGACCTTGGATTTCGGCACGACATCCCTCCACGCTGAGCAACCCCGCATACTGGGACGGGGCTTGAGAATCTGCGGGCGGCGCTCTGACGGCCTTCCCGCCGCGCACGGGGTCGGCGGATCACCGGGACCGTACGTTCTGGGCACTAGCCTACGGTGTCCGGCGGGATTTCCCGTCGGTGTGCTGGCTGGACGGGGTGAGGAGGTCGGGGTGCGGCGACCCGGCTTACCCGTTCCACGGCAGTGGCACGCCTCCCGCTGGGGGATCGGCGTCGTCCTGGTCTGCCTGATCGCGGGCCTGCTGCTCGGCACGGCCCGTTCCTACTCGGCCGGTGAGGACATCAGCAACCGGTCGGTGGACCTGTCCGCGGTGGTCAACCAGGCCGAACAGCGGGTCAGCGGGGCCGACGCATTCGCGGCCAAGCTGCAGGATCAGATCGATGCGGCCGCGGCCGGCGACCGGTCACCGCAGGTGGCGCAGGTCCTCGAGCGGGCCAGCGGGTTGCAGGCTGCCGCCGGACTGACGCCGGTGCAGGGCCCCGGGCTGCGGGTGACGCTGTCCGACGCGCCCCGAGATGCCGACGGCAACTATCCCGCGGGCGTCGACCCGGACGACCTGGTGGTCCATCAGCAGGACGTGCAGGCGGTGGTCAACGCGATGTGGGCGGGCGGCGCGGAAGCGATGATGATCATGGATCAACGGGTGCTGACGACGTCAGCGGTCCGCTGCATCGGCAACACCCTGCTGCTGCAGGGTCGCACCTACTCGCCGCCGTTCGTGGTGACCGCGATCGGTGACGCGGACGCGATGGTCGCCGCGTTGGACGACCAACCCGGCGTGCGGCTCTACCGGCAGTACGTCGACAGGTTTCAGCTGGTCTACGACGTCACGCCGGTAGACAACGTGACGCTGCCCGCCTACGACGGACCGATCCGGTTGAGCGCGGCCAAGCAGGCCGGCGGATGAGCGGGGCGCAGGCACCGGTGGCGGCGCCGCCACCCGCGCCGGGACGTCGAGGCCGGGAAGCGGTGCGCACCGTGGTGCGCGGGGTCGGCCAGCTGCTGATCACGCTTGGCGTGGTGGTGCTGCTGTTCGTGGTCTACGAGGTCTACGTCACCGACCTGTTCGGCAGCCAGAAGCAGGCGGCGGCCACCGAGGCGATCGACCACGTGTGGGCCGGAGCGGAGACCACGACGACCGACACCGTGGTGGTCACCGATCCGAATCAGCTGGTCACCGACCCGCGTCAGCGCACGCCGAAGTACGAGACGCTCTCCGGCGAGGGTTTCGCCAAGCTGTACATCCCGGCGTTCGGCGCGGACTACCGCTTCACCATCGTGGAGGGCACCAACTCCGACGACCTGTACATCGGTCCCGGCCACTACGCGGGGACCCAGATGCCCGGCCAGCAAGGGAACTTCGCGGTCGCCGGGCACCGGGTGTCCAAGGGCTCGCCGTTCAACGACCTTGGCCTGCTGGCGTCCTGCGACGCTCTCGTCGTGGAGACCCAGGACGACTGGTTCGTGTACCGAGTGCTGCCGATGCAGGAGGAAGAGTCGGGCTGGGACGGCACCCAGCACGCACATTGCGCCGGTGTCGGGGCGCAGACCGGTCAGTACGCCGGCGTGTACGGCCGGGAGATCACCGTTCCGACGGACTTCGCACAGGTGCTGCCCGTACCGCACGTCGACTCCACCACCGTGCCGCCGGATGCCCAGCGGGTGATCACCTTGACCACCTGCCACCCGCAGTTCTCCGACAGGGAACGCATGATCATCCACGGGGTGCTGACGCAGAGCTACGCGAAGGCACCGGGCTTCCTGCCGCCCGAGCTGGGGGAGGGATGACATGTACGTATGGATCTGGCGCCGCCTGCCGGGGCCGACCGCGGTGAAATGGCTGCAGGCGTTGGGGCTTTTCCTCGCGGTGGTGGCGCTGCTGTTCTTCGTGGTGTTCCCTTGGCTCGAGCCGTATCTGCCGTTCGACCGGATGTCGACCGACTGAAACGCGTCGCGGGGTCGAATGCGGGTGTGCGAGGCTGGTCCGCGTGAGCACCATCCTGGTCGTCGACAACTACGACTCCTTCGTCTTCAACCTCGTGCAGTACCTCGAGCAGCTCGGCGCGGACTGCATCGTCCGTCGCAACGACGCCGTGACCACCGACCAGATTCCCGAGCTGGGTGTGGACGGCGTGCTGCTGTCCCCCGGTCCCGGCACACCGGCGGATGCGGGCGTCACCGAGCAGATCGTGCGCTGGGGCGCCGGCCGGTTGCCGATCTTCGGGGTGTGCCTGGGTCACCAGGCCATCGCCGAGGTGTACGGAGCGGTGGTGGACAGGGCCGAGGAACTGCTGCACGGCCGAACCTCGCTCGTGCACCACGGCGGGGCGGGCGTGCTTGCCGGGTTGCCGGACCCGTTCACCGCGACTCGCTATCACTCACTGGCGGTGGTCGACGGCACCGTGCCCGCGGCACTCGAGGTCACCGCGCGCACCGAGGGAGGGGTGATCATGGGCCTGCGGCACCGCGAGTTTGCCGTCGAAGGGGTTCAGTTTCACCCGGAGTCCGTCCTCACCCAGGGCGGGCACCGGATGCTCGCCAACTGGCTGCAGACCTGCGGTGACGCCTGGGCAGCCGACCGGGTGCCGCCCCTGGAGGCCGATGTGGAACGTCTGCGGCTCAGTGCCGTCTGAGCCTGCGGTCCCTGCCGATCCAGCTCAGTGTCAGAAGCCGCGCAGTACTTCCGACCAGCAGTAACGGCCCGCAGCACGAATCGCGCTACGGGGCCGTTGCTAGCCTGTCGTGACGGGTTCTCCCGGCCGAGGGCCGGTCAGTTGGCCGGCGCAGACCCCAACGTGACGGTCACCGTCTGGGTGTCCGTCCCGCGGGTGTAGGTGATGTCGGTGGTGCCGCCCGGCTGGGACGACCTGATCGCGGCGATGAGCGCGTCAGCGGATTCCACCGACTGGCTGCCGACCTTGGTCACCACGTCACCGGACCGCAGGCCGGCGGCCTCGGCGCCCCCGCCGGACGTGATCTCGGCCAGTTCCGCACCGGAGGAGATCTTGCTGGATCCGGTGGACGTGTCCCGCACCGAGGCGCCCAGCACCGCGTGGGTGGCAGTGCCGGTGTTGATGATCTCCTGAGCGATGCGCTTGGCCTGGTCGATCGGGATGGCGAAGCCGACGCCGATGGAGCCGGCCTGGCTGCCGTCGGTGGACGTGGACAGCGAAGCGATCGCCGAGTTGATGCCGATCACCGCCCCGCTCATGTCGACCAGCGCCCCGCCGGAGTTGCCGGGGTTGATGGCGGCGTCGGTCTGCACCGCGTTCATCACGGTGTCCTGGCCGGGCTGGCCGCTTTGGCTCTGCTCGGACGAGGACGTTCGAACCGGGCGGTTGAGCGCCGAGACGATGCCGGAGGTGACGGTCGCGGACAGTCCGAGCGGCGAACCGATCGCCACCACGGGCTGGCCGACGAGCAGGGTGCCGGACGAGCCAAGGCCGGCCGGGGTGAGCCCGGAGACGCCCTGGGCTTTGATGACGGCGAGGTCGTCGGAGGCGGTCTTGCCGACGACCTCCGCGGTGGCGGTGGTGCCGTCGTTGAACCGCACCTGCAGGTCGGTGGCGCCTTCGACGACGTGGTTGTTCGTCAGGATCAGCCCGTCCGGAGTCAGGATGATGCCGGAGCCCTCGCCGCCGCTGGTCGACGAGCTGGCCAGCACGGACACCGTCGATGGCAGCACCTTGGCGGCCACTTCCTGCACCGACCCGGCCGGCGCTGCGCCACGGTTGTCGGAGACCGGCGCGGAGGTGGTGAGCTGGGTCAGTGAGCTGTCCGACGAGCTGGAACTCGAGGACAGCTGACCGCCGAGGAACCCGCCGGCGAATCCGGCCAGCAACGCGACGGCCGCCGCGGTCGCGACCAGCATTGTGCCGCGATGGCGCGTCGGGGTGGTGACTGACCCGGGGGTACCTGACGTCGGCGTGCCGGTGGGCGGCCCGTAGCCCTGCGGCTGGTACGCGGTGTATGAGCCGGTCGATCCGCCGGATGACCATGCCTGCGCGTAGGTGGGGGCGGGGCGTGCGGTGGGGTCGGCGGAGGTGGCGCCTGCCTGCGGGGGGTTGTCGCCCCAGGTCGGTGCCGACCACGCCCCGCTGGGCCGGGGACGCCACCAGCCTTGATCGAACTGTGCGGGCTGAACAGGGACCGGTCCGGTATCGGAATCCACCTGCCGGCTCCATGCCGCGTCGGTCCGGGCTGACGACCCCGGGCCGGTCGACCCGCTGACGGCGGTCGGCTGGTCCGACGGGGACGGCGCGGCATATCCGGGCGGGCTGGCGGCGGGGGTGACCGGCGGCAGTCCGTTACGCGCGGAAGCCGCCGATTCCGTTGAATCGGCGGCTCCGGGGTTTCCCACTGACCGATCGCCGTCCCATTGATTTGACGGGCGCCGATCTGAGGGGCGCTGGTCCGAGGGGCGCTGCTTAGATGGGCTCGGTGGCATGTCCTGGCTCATGGTTGTCAGACTCACCTTCGGACCTGTGGAAACAATGAGTTCCCTGTGAACCGGGCCGGTGAATGAGTCCGCCGAGCCGGTGCCACCGTGGGGCGCTACCCGCCGCCGGTTGGCGCCGCGGTGGCGGGTGGGGCCGCGGTGGCGGGTGGGGCCGCGGTGGCGGGTGGCGCCGCGGTGGCGGGTGGCGCCGCGGTGGTGGCCGGTGGTGGCGCCGCCTCCGGGCCGTACACATTCACGGTGACCGCCGTGCCGATCGGCACCGCCCCGGCCGCCGTCTGGCCCTGCACGGTACCCGCCTTGCCCGGCGGGGTGGCGCCGGCAACACCCCAGGTGACGTTGGGGATGCCGGCCATGGCCGCCCTGGCTTCCGCCTCGGTCTTGCCGACGACGTCCGGGATGGTCTCGGTGCCGGCTTCGCCGACGACGACCTGGACGGCTGTTCCCGCCTTCGGGACCACGGTGCCCTGGGCCGGTGACTGCGACAGGATCGCGCCGACCAGCCCGGGGTTGTTGGTGACCTTGCTGGACCTGCTGAGGCTGTCGGCGTCACCCTTCCAGCCGTTGTCCTGCAGGATGCCGACGGCCTGGTCAGGTGTGCTGTTCTGCAGGTTCGGCATCACCATCAGGCTGTTGTTCGACACCGTCAGGGTGATCGGCGTGCCCTCTTGTACTCGGGTGCCCGCCGCCGGGTCCATCCCCGTCACCTGGTTCGCCGGTTCGGTGCCGTCGGCCTCCTGCGACACCACTTGCAGTTTGGCCGCGCCCAGGGCAGCCGTCGCCTGATCGAGGCCTTGCCCGACGATGCCATCCGGTACCTCGACGGTCTGCAGACCGGTCCCGATGGTGACCTTGACCGTCGAGCCGGGAACGACCTGCGCCTGGGCTGCTGGGTCCTGGGCCAGCGCCTTGCCTTTGTCGGCGTCCGAGGACGACTGCGGCACCTCCTGGTACTGCAGGTTGGCGTCGTTCAGCGCCTTCTTCGCCGCGTCAGGCGTGTAACTGACCACGTTCGGCACCGACACCAGGCTGACGCCCTTGCCGATCTCCAGGTTGACCGGGGAATCCTGGGCGACCTGGGTCTGACTGGACGGCCGCTGGTTGACGACCTTGTCCTTGTCCGCGTCGCTGGACTCGGTGGGGGTGATGGTTCCCAGGGTCAGCCGGCTGTCCCGCAGTTTGGCGGTGGCCTCTTCCTGGGTCATTCCCGACAGGTCGGGCACGGCCACCAGCGCCTGCGGCGGCGGTGCGCTGATCACCCGCAGGGTCAGCCAGATCGCACCGGCCAGCAGCGCCAGGCAGAGCACGCCGATGCCGACGAAGCCCCACACCCGCTTGGACCGGTCGGCGTCCTCCGGTTGCCAGTCCCCGTCGGGGACCGAACGCGCCGGCGGAGCCAGCAGCGGCGGCGATCCACCGGCGCCGACCCGGGTGGGCGCGGCGCGCATCAGCTCGGTGCGCTCGTCGTCGGACATCAACGGGGTGGCCTGCACCGCTTGGCCGGACAGCGCCCGCACCAGGTCGGAGCGCATCTCGGCGGCGGTCTGGTACCGGTTGAGCGGGTTCTTGTTCAGTGCCTTCAGCACGATCGCGTCGAGCTCTTTGGGCAGCCCCGGCTGCGCCTCGCTCGGCGGCCGCGGCGCTTCCCGCACGTGCTGGTAGGCGATCGCCACCGGCGAGTCCCCGGTGAACGGGGGCTGCCCGGTGAGCAACTCGTACAGCACGCAGCCGGTCGCGTAGACGTCGGAGCGGGCGTCCACCGACTCGCCACGGGCCTGCTCGGGCGAGAGGTACTGGGCGGTGCCGATCACCGCCGAGGTGGCCGTCATGGTGGCCTGGCCGTCGGAGACCGCGCGGGCGATGCCGAAATCCATCACTTTCACCGCGCCTGCGCGGTTGAGCATGATGTTCGCCGGCTTGACGTCGCGGTGCACGATCCCGTGGCGGTGGGAGAAGTCCAGCGCGGCGCAGACGTCGGCGACGATTTCCATGGCCCGCCGCGGCGGCAGCGGCCCCTCCCGCTTGAGCACGTCGCGCAACGTGTCGCCGTCGACGTACTCCATCACGATGTACGGCACCGGGCCGGTCTCGCCGGCGGTCTCCCCGGTGTCGTAGACCGCGACGATCGCCGGATGGTTCAGCGACGCGGCGTTCTGCGCCTCGCGCCGGAACCGGGCCTGGAATGACGGGTCGCGGGCGAGATCGGCACGGAGCACCTTGACCGCGACGTCCCGGCCGAGGCGAAGGTCACGGCCACGGTGCACCTCGGACATACCGCCGAAGCCGAGGGTGTCCCCGACCTGGTAGCGATCGCCGAACAGGTATCCCGTCATTGCCGTCCTCTGGTTGCACTGCGACAGTTCCGCACTCGTTGACCACCGTGTTGACCACCGGGCCGACCACCGGGCCGACCACCATCGGCGCAGGTGGTGCCGGTGACCAGTGTCGATGATGCCGCCCGAACCCGGGCACGCCCGTCCCGACAGCACACCGTCCGCCGAGGTGACGACGCATTTCCCCGTGCCGGGGTTGCGCGCTGTCGGTCGGTGATCATGACTGTGATCCGGTCGCCGATCACGGGGTTCATGAGGACCATCCGGACAGCGCTCCGGCACCCGGGCCCGCGCCGTGATCGACGACCAGCCCGGCCGGCGCGACCGGCGCCGGCAGCTCGCCGACGCTCTGGTTGATCCATACCGCGAGTGCTCCGGCCAGCGCCAGCACGAGCATGGCCAGTGCGACGGACAGCCCGGTTCGTTGTGAGACCGGGCGAGGTGGTGGTGGCTGGCGCGCGGCGCCGGATGGTGGTCGGGACCGGGGTCGGGCGGGCTGTTGGTTCGCGGGCCCGACCGCCGCCGGCAACGGCGCGCGGCGGGTGGGCGGAGAGGTGCGGGCAGCCGCTGCACCGGCGGCGGGAACGAGCGCCGGAGCGGGAAAGCCGGCCGTCGGTCGGACCGGTCCGGCCGCTGCGGGGGGACCGACGCGGTGCGGGCCGGTCGCGCCCGCCGCGCTCGACCCGGTGGATCCTGACCGAAGTTGGCCGACCGCCTGGGCCAGCGCGGCACCGTTCGGGAACCTGGCCGTCGGGTCCTTGGCCAGCATGCGCATCACCAACGCGGCAACGGCCGGCGGCACATCGGCGGGCAGCGGACCCGGGCTGTCCCGGACGTGCGACATGGCCATCGCGACAGCGTTCTCACCCGGAAACGGCAGTCGGCCGGCCAGGCACTCGTAGGCGACCACGCCGAGCGAGTAGATATCGGAAGCCGGCACCGCCGGGTGGCCTGTCGCCTGTTCCGGGGAGATGTACTGGGCGGTGCCCATCACCAGGCCGGTGCGGGTGACCGGGGCTTGGTGGGCGAGCTTGGCGATGCCGAAGTCGGTGATCTTGACCTGACCACCCGGGGTGATCAACAGGTTGCCGGGCTTGATGTCCCGATGCACCAGTGAGCGGGCGTGCGCCACCTGCAGGGCACGGCCGGTCTGGTCCAGGACGTCCAGCGTGCGGCCGGTGGACAGCCGCCTCATCCGCGCCAGCACCGCGGACAACGATTCCCCGGCGATCAGCTCCATCACCAGGTAGGCGGTGTGCCCGCGCGGGTCGCCGCCGGCGCCGACCTCACCGTAGTCGTAGACCGCGGCGATCCCCGGGTGGTTGAGTGCCGCCGTGATCCGTGCCTCGGTGCGGAAGCGGTCCACGAACTCCGGGTCGCCCGTCAGTTCCGTTCGTAGGATCTTGACGGCCACGGTGCGGGCGAGCCGGATGTCGTCGGCCGCCCACACCTCGCCCATCCCGCCGACCGCGATGCACCGGCTCAGCCGGTAGCGGTCGGACAACACGAGGCCGGGCGTGAGCATCACGGGCCGGCCAACGCGGCGGCGATCACCGAGCGGCCGACCGGCGCGGCGACCTTGGACCCGGTGGCGTCAAGGCCGAGGTCACCGCCGTTCTCGACCATCACGGCCACCGCCACCGTCGGGTTGTCCGCGGGCGCGAAGGCGGTGTACCAGGTGTGCGGTGGGGTGTTCTTGGGGTCGGTGCCGTGCTCGGCGGTCCCGGTCTTCGAGGCGATCGTCAGACCCGAGATACCGCCGGACCCGGGAGTTTCCTTCTCCGACTCGATCATCATGTCGCGGATCTGGTTGGCGACCGGGATGGGAATCGCCTGTCCCAGCGACTCCGGGCTGGTTTGCGAGATCACCGAGAGGTCCGGCTTGGTGGTCTTGGCGATCAGGTGCGGGACCATCCGGTCGCCGCCGTTGGCGACGGTGGCGGTGATCCAGGCCATCTGGAACGGCGTCACCGCGACGTCGCGTTGCCCGATGCCGGTCTGCGCCAGGGCTGCGGTATCCGGCACGTCACCGAGCCTGGACCCGACGACGTCCATCCCGATGTCGACCGGGTTGCCGTCCACCCCGAGAGCGGCGGCCTGCTGCCTGATCGGCCCGGCGCCAACGGCCATCGCGACCTGGGCGAACGCGGTGTTGCAGGAGAACGCCAGCGCCTCGATGAACGGGACGTCGGCGCCACCACCGTTGCCGCAGGTCGCGCCGCCGAAGTTGGACAACGTCGCACCGCCGGTGTCCGGCAGGTTGATCGTCGACTCGCCGGTGACCGGCGTCTGCGGGGTGTACCCGTTCTGCAGCGCGGCGGCAGCGATCACCAGCTTGAACGTCGAGCCGGGCGGGTAGACGGCTCCGATCGCGCGGTTGACCAGCGGGCTCGGGTCGGCGTTGACCAGCGCGTTGTACGCCTGGCGCTGCACCTCGTCGCTGTGGCTGGCCAGCGGGTTCGGGTCGTACGACGGGGTGGAGACCATCGCCAGGATCTTGCCGGTGGACGGCTCGATGGCGACCACGGCGCCGACGTAGTTCTTCTCGGTCATCGCCGAGTACGCGGCCTGCTGGACCGCAGGGACGACGTTCAGCTCGACGTTGCCGCCCCGCGGGTCGCGCCCGGTGATGAGGTCGGACAACTGGCCGGCGATGAGCTCCGGCGACTCACCGGACAGGATTTCGTTCTGGTTGCGTTCCAGCCCGGTCGGTCCGTAGCGCATGGAGTAGTAGCCGGTCAGGTCCGCGTAGACATCCGCGCCGGGATAGACCCGCTGGTACTCGTACTGGTCGTTGACCGGGTCCGACCGTGCCAGCACCACACCCCCGACCGCGGTGATCTGTCCGCGCTGCCGGCTGTACTCGGCGACCAGGGTGCGCTTGTTGTTCGGGTCGGCGCGATAGTCGTCGGCCTTGATCACCTGCGTGTAGGCGATGTTCGCGAGCAGCAGCCCGATCATCACGATGACGGCGACACCAAGCCGCCGCAGCGGCTTCTTCATGCCGTGTCGCCTACTGTGTCGCCCACTGCATGACCCACGGAGTCGCCCGCCGTCTGGCTGCGGCTGCCGTTCTTCATCACCGGCACCATCTCGGTGCTGGCCTCGGACAGCGGCTGCGGTCGGGACAGCGGCGGGGATCTGCGGGGTTCGGGCGGGCGCCGAGACGAGTCGGAGATCCGCACCAGCAGGGCCAGGATCACGTAGTTGGCCAGCAGCGAGGATCCGCCGTAGGACAGGAACGGGGTGGTCAGACCGGTCAGCGGGATCAGCCTGGTGACGCCGCCGACCACGATGAACATCTGCAGGGCGAGCGCGAAGGCCAGCCCGCCGGCCAGCAGCGTGCCGAAGCCGTCGCGGCAGGCCAGCCCGGCGCGGATGCCGCGGGCGGTCAGGATCAGGTAGCAGAGCACGATCGCGGTGACTCCGACCAGCCCGAGTTCCTCACCGAGCGCGGCCATGATGAAGTCGGTCGACGCGAACGGCACGATGTCCGGGCGACCGGCCCCGAGGCCGGTGCCGAAGATTCCGCCGGTGCCGAGCCCGAACAGCGACTGCACCAACTGGTAGCCGTCGCCCAGCGGGTCGCCGAACGGGTCCAACCAGATGTCCACCCGAACCCGGACATGGCCGAACAACTGGTAGGCCACGTAGGCGCCCCCGGCGAAACCGAGCAGCCCGATGATCAGCCAGGAGATCCGGTTGGTGGCGACGTACAGCATCGCCAGCAGCGTGCCGAACAGCAGCAACGCGGTGCCGAGGTCCTTGCCACGGACGAGAACAGCCAGCGCCAGCAGCAATGCGACGATCAGCGGGCCCAGGTCACGAGCCCTGGGGAGCACCAGGCCGAAGATGCGTTTGCCGGCGGTGGACAGCACCGTGCGCTTGGACACCAGGAACGCGGCCGCGAAGATGATCAGCGCGATCTTCGCGAACTCCGCGGGCTGGATGGAGAACACGCCGGGCACCCGGATCCAGATCTGTGCGCCGTTCACCTCCGACAGGCTGGAGGGCAGAACGGCGGGGATGGCCAGGAAGATGACGCCGACCAGCGCGAGCGTGTACGCGTAGGACTGCAGCACGGTGTGGTCGCGGACCACCACCAGCACGATGAGGAAGAAGACAAGGGCGACCGCCGTCCACACCAACTGGAAAGTGGCCTGCGGGGTCGGCGCGTCGACACCCCGGTTCGCCGCGACGATCTGCGCCGCCAGGTCGAGCCGGTAGATCATCACCAGCCCGATGCCGTTCAGCAGGGCCACGATGGGGAGCAGCAGCGGATCGGCGTACTTGGCGTAGCGCCGCATGAGCAGGTGCGCGATGGCCAGTGCGGCCAGGTAGCCGCCGCCGTAGTAGGCCAGCGACCAGCTCAGCGTGCGGTTCTGGTTGAGTTCGACGATGACAAGCGCCGACGTCACGATGATCGCGGCGAAGATCAGCAGCCAGAGCTCGGCAGCCCGGCCGGTCGGGCGCCGTCGGGTGGCCACCTCGCCCGGCGCTGCGCCCGTGCTGTTCGACCGCCTGCTCACCGGACCACCCGGCAGGTGACGCCGGGCTCTGGCGCCCGGGTGGACAGTGGAGTCCCGGTGGCGAGTGAGGAGATGACGCTTCCCGTACCGAGCGGGGAGGTGGGCGCCGACCCGCCGGGCAGGGCGGTGATCCCGGCACCCGGTGCAACGCCGGAGCCGGGGGCCGGCAGTGTGGGGGTCAGGGCATTCGGGGTCACGGTGGCCGGGGTCGGGGTGACCGGCAACGAGCCGCCGGGCACGACGGAACCGGAGGCGTCGGAGGTCGGCACTGAGTTCGAGCCAGTCGGGCCGGTTGGGGTGGCGGTCACAGTGGTACTCGCGGTCGCTTCGGGGCAGGGCGGCAGCATCTGCCCCGCGAGTCGGTTGACCACCTGCCGGGCGTCGTCCAGGGTGCCGGCTTGAATGCCGGCCACCACCTGGTCGCGGGCGGCCGGCAGCAGGTCGTCGACCTGGAGCGGGCTGCATCCGTTGAGCCCGGGCTCGCAGGACCCCTCCTGCACCGAGGACAGCGAAACCCCGAGTACCGAGCCGTCGACGCCGCGGAAGACAACCACCTGGCCCTGCTGCTCACCGACGTAGTACTGACTGCGCACCCAGACGAACGAGCCGATGATCACCAGCACCGCGAGCACCACGAAGAACACGCCGAGGATGATCGCGCCGCGACGGCGTCGTGAGCGGCGGGCGGGTGTCTCCTCCAGCCCCGCAGCGGACAGATCTTCGGTGTCGTCGTCGATGGCGTCCGGCTCAGGGGGCGCGTACACGGCACGCGCCGGAACGTCCTCCGGAATGGGCGGCAGCGGGACCCGCGGCATCTCCTGCGTCATTCGTACCGAACTGACCGTCCCGATCGGGCCGGTGGCGTCGGGATCGGCGTCCGCTTCGGCGCGTGCCTCGGTCAGCCCGGAGCCGACACCGGTGTCCACCACGTCGGCCACGATCACCGTGATGTTGTCCGGGCCGCCGCCGACCAGCGCCAGTTGGATGAGCGCATCGGCGCTGGCACCGGGATCGGGATTGGCCAGCGCATCGGCGATGGCCTCGGCGGAGACGACGCCGGGCAGGCCATCACTGCAGATCAGGTAGCGGTCGCCGGCGGTCACCTCGCGAATCGTCAGGGACGGGTCGACGTCCGTGCCGTTCAGGGCGCGGAGCAGCAGGGACCGCTGCGGGTGGTGCGCGGCTTCGTCCTGGGTGATCCGGCCGTCGTCGATCAGCGACTGGACGAAGGTGTCATCGTGGGTGAGTTGATGCAGCACGCCGTCGCGGTAGAGGTACGCGCGGGAATCGCCGACGTGGGCAAGCCCCAACCGGCCACCGTCGAACAGCAACGCCGTCACGGTCGTACCCATGCCGTCGAGTTCGGGGTTGTCGTGCACCACCTCGGCAATCGCGGCGTTGCCCTGCCGGGTGGCCTTGGCCAGCGCACGAAGGAGGTCGCCGCCGGAATCACGGGAATCGAGTGGGACGAAGGCGGCCACGACCAACCGGGACGCCATGTCACCCGCGGCGTGCCCGCCCATTCCGTCGGCGACCACCAGCAGACTGTTCCCGGCGTAGACCGAGTCCTGGTTACTGGAGCGGATCAGACCGCGGTCGCTCCGGGCGGCGTACGCGAGATGGTGGGTCATGGGCGCAACTCGAGAACCGTCCGACCGATCCGGATCGGCACCCCAATCGGCACCGGGGTCGGCATGGTCACCCGCGCGCGGTCCAGGTAGGTGCCGTTCGTCGAACCCAGGTCTTCCAGGAAGTACTCCTGACCCTGCTGGGTGATCCGGGCGTGCCGGGTGGACGCGTAATCATCGTCCAGCACCAGAGTTGAATCCTCGGCCCGCCCGATCAGGATTGGTCCGGACCCCAGCCGCAACCGGGTACCGGCCAGCGAACCGGCCGTGACCACCAGGATCGACGCGGCCATCCGAGGGGCGTTGCCCTGGCGTGCCTCGACCCTGCCGCCCCTCGGCTGGTCGGCGCCGGATCTCGGCTCGGCGGCGTACCGCAGATCCGTGCGGATCACCCGCATTGCGGCCAGCACGAAAAGACAGAGCAGGATCAGGAATCCCACTCTGGTGAGCTGGAGGATGAGTGCGGGCACGGGTTTGACCTGTCCGACCGGCTCAGTACCGGCTGGAGAACACGACCGTGGAGTGACCGATGTGGATCACGTCGCCGTCGGCCAGCTGCCAAGTCTGGACGGAGGAACCGTTGACGGTGGTGCCGTTGGTGGAGCCGAGGTCGTGCAGGACGGCCGACTGGCCGTCGAAGTAGACGTCGACATGCCGCCGCGACACCGAGGTGTCCGGCAGCCGGAAGGCAGCGTCCTGGCCGCGCCCGACCACGTTCGAGCCGCGCTGCAGCTGGTAGCTGCGGCCCGAGCCGTCATCGACGGACAACGTCGCGACGATGTCCTGCTGGGGTGCGCCGTACTGCTGTGGGTAATTTTGTGGGTAGTTCTGTCCGTATCCCTGCTGGCCGTACTGCGGCGGGTAGGTCTGGCCACGCTGGTCCCACTGGCCCTGCCCGGGCGGGGGCTGCTGGGGGTAACCCTGCTCCCACGGTTGGGGTCCCTGCGGGCCTTGCGGGCCTTGCGGTCCCTGCGGGGGGTAGCCCTGGGGCGGCGGTCCGTAGGGCTGCTGCTCCCACGGTTGTCCTTGTTCCCAGGGCTGCTGACCGTAACCGGGTCCGGCGGGACCGCCAGGTCCGCCGGGGCCACCGTAGGGCTGCTGGTACCCGGGCGGAGGGTCGTACTGCTGGTAGCCGGGGCCGTACCGCTGGTCGGGTCCGCGCGGGTCCTCCCCGCGATAGGACGGTTCGCGCTGTGGGTCGCGGTTCGGGTCGCGGTTCGGGTCGCGGTTCGGATCGCCCGGCTGCTGGGTCATGCGTCCCACTCCTGCTCTACTGTCTCGGGACCGTCGGTCGACGTCGGGATCGACGATCGAGCTGATGCGGAACTGCCCGGTGTGCAGGGAATCGGACTGTTCGAGGGTGACGGCGACATCCCCGAACGTCTGGTAGCCCTGCTCGTCCAGATACTCCCGGATCAGGTCCGAGAGCGCCGAGCCGACACTCGCTTCGTCGGCACCCAGTACCTCACGATCGGTCGGGCCGAGGCGGACCCGGAAGCTGTTCGGGGCGATCGTGCGGCTGCCCTGGTGATGGACATGGTCGGCCACCTCGCGTTGGAGGGCGTCAGCGACCTCGGCCGGCTGAACGGTGCCGCCGAACATCCGGGCGAAGGTGTTGCCGACGGCGCCCTGCAATCGCCGCTCAAAGCCCTGGATGACGCCCATCGTCACCTCCTTTGCCGTCCCGACCCTGTCCGGTCGCATCCGTTGGCGATCGTGCCTGTTCACGGCCCGATTTCCGGGCACGGCTGTCCGACACACCTCAACCTGTGATCGTAGTGTGGACGCCTGATGAAGGTCCCGGTTCCGCATCTTCGGCTCGCCACCCGCTCGATCCGGATGTGTCCGGGGCCCAGGGCGGACGGTCGAGGCCACCCGACGCTGCGTGTTAGCCTGTTCGGCGTCGCTCGGGCAAGTGGCGAAATGGCAGACGCGCACGGTTCAGGTCCGTGTGTCCGAAAGGACGTGGGGGTTCAACTCCCCCCTTGCCCACTCTGGTTGAGACAGACGATGAAGGGCCCTGGTCGCGGTGACGCGGACCGGGGCCCTCTGTCGTGGACGGGCCGTGGACGGATCGTGGACCGTTCATTGACGGCAACGGACCACGTGGATAACTCTACTTGTCGTAGACTTCACTACAGTTGTAGTCTGGCTGCATGGCCGATCGTCGCGAGCAGTTGCTGGACGCGGCGATCTCGCTGCTCGGAGATCGGGGCGTTCGGGCGGTGACCCATCGCGCGGTGGACGCCGAAGCCGGGCTCCCGGTGGGCTCCACGTCCAACCACTTCCGTACCAGGGACGCACTTTTCGACGGCATCGTGGAGCGCTTCTCCGCCCGGGAGCGCGCCAACTGGGAGCACCTGGCCGGCCGGCT